>Ga0123357_10007201_pt1 | contig 13704 bp, 6 predicted proteins | sample TergutEmb28metaG_FD_89873 | JGI IMG/M metagenome (GOLD analysis project Ga0123357, IMG submission 89873) | Embiratermes neotenicus P4 segment gut microbial communities from Petit-Saut dam, French Guiana - Emb289 P4 | ecosystem: Host-associated > Arthropoda: Insects > Digestive system > Gut ... | reverse complement strand
CGGGCTGCACACCCTCTCGTTACCGAGAACGCATGCCGCGGTAGGGTCTGGGCTGAACAGATAGCCCGGTTTCTCCGTTTGTTTACGTTTCCACATTCCTCCTTACGGCTTTCTCGTCACACGAATATGTCTAAACCTTTCACTCACTTCCCAATGAGCCAATATTATTAATAAAAACAACAATGACGCTGTGAAGAATGGATGTTCGATTACAGTATTGTCGATAAAATCGTTGAGAGAATTATCAGCGACTTCAGCCCACATATAATAGTCATCTTTGGTTCGGTCGCGAACAATACTGCGAAAGAAGACAGCGATCTTTGATCTATTCATCGTTATGGATACCGAACTTACATATTACAGAAGGGCACAAGCCATTCTCCGAAAACTCATGGATGTCCCAATACCAATGGACATTCTGATGGTCACTCCCGAGGAATATGAAGCAAACAGAAACAACAAACTATCATTCATGTCCGAGATCCTCGGTAACGGGAAGGTAGCCTATGCAGCATGACATGGAAGTCAGCGCAGGATAGTCAACGGTATTCAAGGCGATGTTAGATTGCTGGGTATAGGTCGCTACATAGCATAATATTTTTCTTCATATGATATGTGTGGATATATAGACCATGCAAAAGTGATTTAAGCACACATATGAATTTATGCCTGGGGACATTTCCAATGAAAGTAGAAAGAAGAAAATTAAGCCTCTTCATAGCTATTTTGATGGTGGTGACTACGCTTGTGGCGGCTATACCCACAGGGGGGGAAACAAGTACTGCTGCGGACACGAGTAGCAACATCTTTGATGAACTAGGCTTTGATACAACCGCTCCGGCGGGATATAACGCTGACAGCACGCCGTACGGCCGCGACAGCATAACAATGAATCAAGTAGACGAACTTTTGACCAGGGAGGTTTCAACAACCTTCTCATCCGGGTACCAATGGGATCTTTACGGCCAAGACCAAACGATGAATCTAAATTCTCCAACGCAATCGAAAGAAGCAATTTCACCAAATGTATATGATGTCTATCAGACCGTTTCTGGCGACTTTACCGGCGATGGCAAACAAGACTGTGTATTAGTGCTTGGCGCCAATACGGTCTTGGATAAAGCAAACTGTGATCAGTATGGCGCTAATTACGAACGGCCGGATGACGGACTCTATGCATTCTTTGTAGATCCGACCACCGGAACAGAGAGTCAATCCAAGGCCATTTACAATGGCGCGATAGGCAACAGCTTCGAGCTCGGGGGAGGATATTTGAAGTATGATCCGACAATGGATGGTAATGAAATAGAATATCCTGATGGATATCATCCCACGGCATATTATGACTCTGCTCTTCTCTATAACTACATGCAAGTGGTCACTGGTGATTTCACTGGCGACGGTGTGGACGAGATCGCCATATACAACCCCAATCCGGCAAGCCCTCAGATTGAGGTATATCAGTTGCAGGCCGCAGGAAAGGGCGTGTCAGATTGGCAAAACTGGAACAATTGGCAACTGATATATGTATACAACGTGGCAATGGAGAACAATATCCCGGGGACCAGCGACAGGATAATCTCTGGAGAACCGGCTACGCTTGTGCCCAACAAGCTCTCGATGGTCGTGGGAGACATAGACTATGACGGGGTTGACGATCTCGCCGTTGCCTACAGTTTTGTCAACTACAGCGGCATCTATAGCAACAACATACCCAATCTGGAAGATCAAGGGACATGGTATGCGGGGAACGGTACATTGGAAGGAAAAGTAATCGCTCTGTTTGGCGGTAGCCTTAACACCTTCCGAACGTCGGCTGAGATATGCACCTTGGGGCTGGAAACGATCAATAACGTTGATGGCATGGGCGGTACTGCACATGTGTATACCTCGCCCAGCCTAGCATTCGGCGACATGACCAACTCAGGGCGTAACAACATAATTCTCGTCGAGAGTACATCAAAAACCATGAAGATTAGTGAATGTCTATATAACCACGACACAGGGGAATTCACTATTTCCACTCTTATGTATAGCAATAATTACAATAATTGGGGGGATGCGGATCCTCAGGTGCGCGGGGACGCAGTGGCGTTCAGTCCCGGACCCGGCATGGCAGACCACCTATACTACAGGGATCTGGTCTTTTCTTATGTCGGCGGCCAGATGCAATCTGGTGGGGGATTCTACCTTGGAGGAGGTTGTTTTGAACAAAGTGTCACTGCAGCAGACATAAACAACGATTCTATTGACGAGATTATAATCTCATACACCAATATAACTGTGGATACAAGTGCGGGGTCGGGAGCAACCAGAATTGTGCCGGGCGTTGCGCATGGGGCTGTATTGGATACGCAGTCAAACAGTGTAACACGCTTTAACGGAAATTATCCCGCCGATGCAGACCGTCACACACGTTCTGCCTTAATCATTGCGACACCCGATACGGACAATGATTCCATGCATTTGACCTACAAAGAAAGCTATATTTCCTATACCGACCCGAAGGTGTTGGCGGTAATGGCTGGTGCGCCTCTGTATCAATCAGTGGAATATCTTGACCAGAGCGGCAACTATGTAGGCAACAGCATGACGTCGTGGTCAAGTTCAACAGGCACAGGTACAGGAAGCACGACTTCCAACCAATTCAGCATAGGCGCTTACCTAAGTACAGAGACCGATGTGAGTATCTTAGGCGTTGACCTATTCACCGCTGAGACCGAGTCCGAGTACAGCCACAATATCACTTGGGAGACGGAACAGATGTCTACAGTGACAGAGTCGGTCCAGTACAACGCAGTGGGATACGAGGACGCCGTAGCGCTATATTCGGTACCGGTTGCCGTATATGTTTATGAAGTGTCTGCCCCAGGTGCGAATGGGGATATCGTGACTACGGAACTCTACTTTAATATCCCATTCTCCCCCGCGGTCACAGTGATGAGTGTGGATGAATATGAGCAAGTGGCGCTTAATTATAGCAACATCCTGCCATCAATTCGCGGAGGTTCGAATCCGGTTCTGACGCACACCCAAGGTGACCCGTCCACCTATCCATCAGAAGGGATTGCAAAAACTCTGCCGGATGTCCGTATCTTTAGCGGTAATTACTCCATGGAAGGATACGGAAGCGGCAGTCAGACACAGACCATTTCCATAGAGAATGAGGAGACCAGCAGCACCACAACAAGCGACGAGTTCTCTTTCAAAGCCGGCGCCGGCCCAGGTAGTTTTATGGCCGGGGTAACTATCGGAGATTCATTCGGTAATGGTGCCGTAAATATAACCACCAGTGGAAGCGCATTCTCAGGCACGGTCACCAATATGCCGGAAGATGCTAGACCCTACGGTTATGGCTTTAGCTGGAAGCTTATGCAGTATTGGTATTATGTAAGCGATAAAGAGAAGTTCCCCGTCGTCAGTTATGTTGTTCAGACAAACCCAGCAGGGATCACGCCTGTGACTGTACCAATGAATCTGACCATCGATATATCGAAGTCCACCACCAGCACCCTGACCCTTACATGGGATTATCCTATGGGGATGGGTATCGACGGGTTCAAGGTATACCGCTATAATCTGGTCACCCAGACATATGAGCTCCTGGGTAGCGGTCTGGTCCCTTACGCCTTTGACTGCGGCAGCTATTCCTACACGGATACTGGTTTGGGCCCCGGGGCGCAATATACCTACTATGTGCAGGCAATAAGATCTTATGCAGCACCTCTGGAAAGCGTCCCAACTCCGCCCCAGAGCGGCTGGACATTGGTGGATGACAGCATAAAACTGGAACTATCGCAATATCAGCTCACCGCTTATCCGGACAAGACTTACACCATAACATCCTTGCTGACCAGTTTGCCGACCGCGGGCGCTACTACCTATATGTGGGAAAAGCTGGTCAAAGGAAGCTGGACGGAACTCAATATCAATACATCGTATCTCTCGATCAGCAATGTGAAGCCGTCTGCGGCCGGAGAATACAGGCTCCGTGTGACGCAGCAGATCGGCAATCTGCCATCGCTTGTCTATTCTCCTACGCTTACGCTTGAGGTCGACAAAAGAACGGTCTCGTTCGATCTGAGTGTTACAGAAAACGGCGACTCGCTTGTGCTCACGGCGGCCTTGAAGAATACCGCACAGGTATTAGAGAGTGAGGCCAGCCCTACTGGTACCGTCAGTTTTGACGTCTCCTTTATGGGCGGAAACCCTGTGACCTATACGGCGGACTTAATAGTCTCCAGCCTCACAAGGATAGCGACTGCTACCATAGAGATACCGAAAGCTGCGAATGGCGCTTACGAGATAACCGCTTTGTATTTCGGTGATGCCGCCTTCAAGAGCGGCAGCAGCGATCCATTGGAGTACCTCAAAGGCGACGACACCAGCATCTATGCGGTCGCACCCAGCGCAATTTATTACGGCGACACGCTCAGCCCGCAGTTCTATCTCGCTGAGAAGAACGGAGGGCAGACCGTGTTCGGTAAGTTGGGCGAAGGCGCGCTTTCCAACTATACCATCACCCTTTCATCGATCCAAAAGCAGTTCATACCATCGCTCGGATCCGCGGCGACATTCGTGAATGCGATCGAAAACACAGACTACTCCGTCAACGGCACCGAAATAACCCCTCTGAATCTTGATCCCAATAATTTCACATGGGGAACGGATCGCGGAGTCGGTAGCTCCTATCACTACATAGCAACATATACGGTGACACCGCCGAACGGTGGCCAGCCGGTTGTTATAAAGATATACTACATAGTCAACAAGAGGCCTGTGCTTGTCTCTCCAGCTGTTAGTGAGATCGTTCAGACGAATATCACCGGACCGCTCGACGGAACAGATTTCGCTTGCACCAGCCCTGCCCCAGGCGGTGGCTTGGCCTTCAATCAGACGTTCGACTATCTGTTTTCGGTGATCGTTAAAAACAATAACGGCGCCGTTGTCAATTGGAATAACAACACCCCAATGGGGCAATATACGATAGTAGCGCAGGCGAATAATGTGCCGGAGACAAAGTATTATGATTTCACAATAATAGAGTCTCCGCTTTCGGTCACAGGCCAAAGATATAACGCCACCCTTGATGTGGGCGGAAATGGCATGGCATATCTTTCTTCTCAGACAGATACTACGTATGTATTCGGTAACCGCCTGACCTTTACGGCGATCTCTAACACCGGCTATGAGGTGGACCAGTGGACAGTATACCTGGGAGACAGCACAGCTGGCGCAATAGCAACATCCCAAAGTGGCGGAGACACCTTCACTTACAACACCCCTGCAAGCAACATCTATGTGACAGTTACCTTCAAGCAGAAGGATATCACCCTGACTTACGATGTCTACCCGACCGGCGCAGGTCAGATCGGGGCGGCTGACGGAGGAGGCACATCCATATCGAACGGCGCACAGGTCCTGGAGGCCTCACAGGTCACCGTGACCGCGACGCCTGATGGACATTATGGATTCCTCTTCTTCAGGATATTCACGGGCAATCTGTATCCGTCTGACCAGAAAGGCACTGTAGACCCGAATACAGGTGTGGCCACCCTAAGCTTCAGCATGCCTTCTGAAAGCACATATGTCAAAGCAATGTTCGAAACGAAAAGCTATGAGATCACCCTCGGCACAGGGCTGACGGCGTGGTACATGGCAGACACCGACAACAACCCAAGTACGCCTGACGTCAAGGTCACGGTAAACTCCGGCGATAAGTTGGAGTATGGCACTGAGCTTAACGTGGAGGCTGTGGCAGGATTTATGATCTCTGAATGGTCGAACTATCCGGCGTCAGCGGTCTTTGCTGCTGATGATCTGAGTTGTACCTATATAGTGGCGGATGACGCTACCTTTGAGGCTGTCAATGGTTACCTGCTGACTGTGAATGATGTTGTTGACGGCACAATATATGTGACAATAGGCAACGATCCTGCGCCTAGCCAAGAGGACTTCACGGCAGGTGTTCTGATCTCGGCGGGCACGGAAGTGACCCTGCAAGTGGTACCGAATGACCCCGCAGCATATATGGTCGGCTCATGGACGATCAACGGTGTCGCCTCTTTCTATGGATACGAAGAGATCACGCTCACGATGGATAAGGCTATCACGGTCACGCATACGCTGACAGCGATAAGCGCAAACCCAATGATCAGCTTTGATGACACTCTGATGAGCTGTGTCGACGGTGACGGAGCGTCGGTAAGCAACGGCGATACGGTCTTACCTGGAACAGAGCTTACCTTCAGCGTTCTTCCGCTTGCGGATGACAAGAGCGTTGCTTCCTGGTCAGCGGGCCCAGATGTGAATACGTTATCTGTCAAGCAGACAGGAGGAGACAGTTTAACATATGTCATGCCCCAAGCCGACTCCTATGTCGGCGTGGTCATCGAGGACAAAGTGTTCGTTGTAACGGTCGTGAACGGCAGCGAAGGCACCTATGCTCTTGATTGCGGTACCGGTGTGAATCCTGATGCGGTTCCGTTCGACGGTGATGTGTACTTGTACGTAACGCCTAACAGCGGATATAACGTAAAGGTCACATTGAACGATGGTTCGGGCGATACCGAACTCGGTCTCAGCGGCACATCGGGCGGCGTGTTAGAATATGATATCATGGGTATTCAGTCAGACATAACTCTGACAATAAGCTATCTTGACAACACCAATTACACCATCACACTGGACAAGTCCACGCTTGTCAGCGGCTGTGACTTCCAGGCAAGCGCTTCGACAGCCAAGGAAGGCGATACGATCACGCTTACGGCCACTCCCGCAGCAGGATATTCCTTTGCAAGCTGGACTGTCACGACCGCAGCAGGCAATCCTGTACAAGTCACGGTAAATGAATTCGTCATGCCCGCCGCTCATGTGACGGTCAAGGCGGCGTTCGATCCGATCCCAGCTACAAGATACGTCCTGACCGTAATATACGGGATGGACAGCACGAATTCCGGACCTTATGCGGCAGGTACGCTTGTGACCATCGCCGCCTTCCCACCGCCGACGGGTCAGACGTTCAGCGGATGGACGGGCGGCAACGGCGGCAGCTTCGCCGATGCAAGCAGTCCAACGACCACCTTCGCCATGCCCGCTAACAGCGCAACGGTTACAGCTACATACAAGGGCGGATCTGGCCCCGGTTCCTCACCTGGTTCCTCAACCACTCCAGTGACCAATATTGCTGTTACAGGCGTAAAGATGCTGTACAGCGGCAGTCCGACGATCAGCGCAGGAGGCAATCTACAGCTTACGCTGACGATACAGCCGGCGGATGCCTCGAACAAGAACGTGATCTGGTCGAGCAGCAACCCATTGGTCGCATCTGTGGACAGCACGGGACTCGTGACGGCGCATGAAGAAGGTACAGCGACGATCGTTGTGTCAACGCAGGATGGAGGATACACATCGATGTTTGATGTCACGGTTATTGGAAAAGTCGATTCCCAAACGACCTCCGGATCCGGAAACAGCGATGTTTGGATGTGGGTAGCCATACCTGCTATATTCTTGGCAGGGATTGCTTGTGCGACCGTAGGGTTCATATTAAAGAAGTAAAAAGAAGAGAATAATAAATAAAATAAACAAAACAAGAACAACAAAACGGTACGGCCTGGTATCAGGACCGTACCACCATCTTTTTAATGGCCGAGCAGGGACAGCCTCTCACATAGGTGTCCCTGTTCTTCTTTAATCATATTGTGTGTTATCAAACTTGATCGGACGACATTTCATGAATGATGTTCTGTTTAGGAGCGATTGCCACATGTTCAGTTGAATGCGGGCGAGGAGTTATCTCTCCAACTATAGGGTCGTGGCAGATGCGGCCAGGCTGAATAAGAACGTCTGGTCGAATTTACACCAGTAGGGTCGAATAAGATACTTATTAGTTCCTTTGATTAAGGGCCATGATCCCGCATTTTCCGCAGAACTTTGAATCCTGCGGCACTTCCGCGCCGCAGGCCGTACAGAATCTTTTCTGCATCTGAGGCTGCGGTTGCACCTGTGGAGGAGCTTCCGCACTCCACATTTCCGTCAGATCGCGTTTCCATGATTCCGGAGAATAATGGATAACCCTTCCGACAAAATTCTTGCGGATGTGCTGCATGGCGGATGTATGCTTGGCTGCCATGTAATAATCAGTATTCTCGGGCTTCCGGATCTCTTCTTCGGTCATCGGTATCACTTCTCTCTTGAAGTCGATGGCTTCCAGCGCCCTGTTCAGATATGCAGCCGAACTCGAGATGTCGCCGTTCGTACGGTATATGAATGTTGCCGCACACTCGCCAGGCTTGACTGCGAACTCCACCGCCGCATACTGTCCGTTGGGGGACGGCGCTATCATCCAGAAGAGATATGGGTCGCGTTCGGGCTCATTCTCTTTGGCTTCGGCCACGGGAGTGGCGGTAGCCCCTCCGGTCATACTGCCCATGAGATTCTGCACACTGCTAAGCAGCCCGCCTACTTCTTTGGGCATACCTGCGGGCATGCTTAGAGCACCCTCAGCCCCGCCCTTCTGACCTTCAGAGCGGGCATCGTTCTTTTTGAACCCTATCCAAATCTGCGCTGGGTCGCACACCTCCGCGAATGCTTTGTATGTGTCAAACGAGCGGGCGGCGGCCATCTTCTCCTGCAGCGCCGCCGCGAAGGACGGGGCTATCTCTATGAGCTGCCCCATCGGCGCGGCTGCGCCTTCGGACATAAGTTTCGCTATCTGCGACGCCTGCGACACCGTCAGCATCGGGTCGATGTCTTTGAAAACGGCGATCGCTTTCTCGTGGACCGACCTGATCTGTTTTTCCACAGCATCCGCGAATCCTACTGTATTATACCCTAGCCTTGAGAATGTATAACTCTCACCAAGATTCAGTCTCAGCGTGACCTCGAGGTCGCTTTTGTCCATCCCATTCACAAAACAGAAAGGTATGCGCCGCGAATTGCCGTCAGGAGGCAGAGCGACCACACAGTTCCCGTATACGCGGACGGGGGTCTTGCCATTGACCACTTTGTTGTCCTCTGTGAAACGGTAATCGCCTGACGCCATGAAGAGAGTGCCGCCTGATACGAAGAAAGCGCGGAGCATCGCGTTGTTGTACGCTTCGCAAAGCGCATCATAGAAGGGCTGAGCCCAGCTTCCCATACGGGAAAAGACGAAATCTCCGTCATCGGCCCTTATGATAACAACATAATCTTTGAATTCCATCGCATTCACGTTGGAATACGGTACCTCTGCCGTGTCTAACACTCCGGCGGCGGTAAATGAATTCTCGCTGACTTTCAACTTCACCTCGCCGTTCACGATTGGCGAGACGGCCTGCGCCGTGTATTCCACTTTGGACTTCTTTTCCTGCTCGGGTGCCATACCGTTCACCTTCTGTTCCGGAATCTGTTTTGCCCGTTGGTTTGCGACAGGCGGCGCATGTTATTCCTTCAACTTACAGTTTGTTTCCGCAACCGCCGCAGAACTTCGTTCCGGGAGGGTTGTCGAATCCGCAGCTTGAACATTTTCCGCTGGGCGGGGCCGCCGGTTGCTGCAGATTCTCGCCGCAATTATTGCAGAAACGTACTGTGAGCGCATTCTTTGCGCCACACTTCGGACACTCTTTCAACTCCATTGACGCGCCGCAGTTATTGCAGAACTTACCTGCACCCGCAGGTTTACCGCAGGAGGGGCACATGGTGGTCTTGCTCTCTATCTTACCTTCCCACACTACGGCCGTTTTCTCTGCGTCGTCAATGTTGCGCTTCATCGCTTTCGCACTGGCCTGTGCGACATAGACCTCTTGGCGAGGCGCACATGCGGTGCAAAGGGTGGCATCCTCATTCCAGCACTGGTCGCAGACGTATTTGTTACAGTTGGGGCAGCGGTGGAAGTGTGGTTTTGCTTCGTTCTGCGCTTTGTCGAATGCCGTCTCATGTTCTTTCAGCCATTCAGGGGATTTTCCATCGAATGTCTGCGAAAGGACGTTAGTGCTTTGGCTTGTAGCGCTGCCAACCCTTGATCCCATGGAGCTGTTGGTCAAATTCCCAATTATGCTGGCTCCTTGTCCGATGATACGGGTCCCCAATTTCTTTTTGTATGTGCTTGACGCGATGAAACTGGATTTATAACCGTCGTTGCATACGTCGCAGAAGAAGGTGAATTCAAATCCGGCGTCTGTACTGTTATCGTTGTAATTCCTTGTGAAAGCTTTCAGCATTTTTATTTCTCCTTTGATAATTGTTTTAGTTGCTTTTTCGCGTCTTTAATTGGTTTGCCGCAGGCCGTACATTTGGTATTCTCGAAAAATTGTAATTGACCGCACCGTTTGTTCTCACAGCATATAAGAACAGATTTGCCGCACACATCGCATTTATCTGTGCCGGCGAAGGTCTGACCGCCGCAGAAAGGACAGACTGCTGTCAACTTCCTGCCGCAGCCGGAACATATGGCATTCCCGCGCTCGATCGGCTTCAAGCACGATGGGCACTGGTACCCGAACGGGCTTCTGCTTCCGCATTTGGGGCAATATCGATCATCGCGATCGATCAACTCACTGCAGTGGATACATGGTTGTTTGTATGTTGCCAATTCATCTCCTCCTTTGTGTGCCATTTGCCGTTGCAACAGGGCGTGGCTTCTCAGCATATATGTAACGCCCTCCAGCATTTCCGTTGTCTGTGGCCACAGGTTTCCTATTTTCCATATTTCTATCTATTGTTATTATTTTTTCGTTGAACAATCTGGTCCTTTTATCGATCAAATAAAAGATGAACGTTAAATTCATCGCCATTTTCTTGTTATGGGTGAACATTGTGCCACATACCGCTTTGGCAAGCTGTCCCTGGCTCATGTTCCTGCGGGAACGATCCCAATCGCAGGCCCCATCGATCATCTCCGGTATCCCCAAAGATTCCATGAGCGCCATGCCGAGAGCCGGGGCTGAGCACAGTCTTTCCGTTGTCCTCCCCATTGAGAACGCCTTTGTTCTTCCGTTTCCCGTCAAATTTCCCGCCGATCTTTCATTCGCAATATACACACAGCGCATCGGTCAGCGTAAGCTATCTGTATGCGAAAAGATCCCAGGAAAATAGGGCAAAACTCAGAGTAAAAAGTTATTTTTCAAAAATTATTCGCAAAATCAGGCATGTGTCGGAGAGGTGTCAAATGCTTGGTACTATCAAGATTTGAAATAAGCGTAAAGAGAAAATAATTCCGCAAGCAATCTTGTAACATAATAGAAAAATACCGGCCGAAGCCGGTTATGAAAATGTTTTCAGTTTCTATCCTGATCGGTATCTTCATCCTTCCTCCGGCGGAATATTATCGCCAACAGTAAGAGCAGAATGAGGATAATTAGCACGAAAACCCCAACCCACAGCCAAACACTGGAACCGCTGCCGGTGTCTGTACCGCTGCCGGTGTCTGTACCAGTGCCGGTGCCGCTGGTATCCTCGTTCACGGTGATCGTGAAGTCCTTCGTGAAGGGTGTGCCCGGGGCCTTGCCGTCCATTATGGTCGCTGTCACGACCACGGTTCCCGTTCCGGTGAAGTCAATGACCTTTCCGTCGATCGTCGCCCCGGTCGTTCCCGCGTCCTTTATGCTCCACTTTATGGTTTTGTTGGTTGCGTTCGACGGGATCACGATGCCGTTCAGGGTCAACTGCGTTCCGGCCGTTGCCGAAGAAGGTACTCCAGTTATGTCCGTAACGGGGATGAAAGTGCTAGTACCCGGCAGGGAGCCCGAGGAACTCACGGTGATCGTGAAGTCCTTTTCAAAGGGAGTTCCGATCGCCAAACCATCGATTATGGTCGCGGTCATGACGACCTTACCGGACGCCGTTGTGTTCAGAATGTTGCCGGATATGGTCGCGCCTGTCGCGCCCGCATCCTTGATGCTCCATACTATGGTCTTGAAACTGGCGGTGCTGGGTACGACCGTACCCGTGAGGGTCAGTGATTTTCCGACAGTAGCCGTCGTGGGCACACCTGTTATATCGGTGACCGCCACAAAATCGGCGGTGCCGAATACCCATACGGTGGATGTGCCGTCGGTGTATGTAAGGTAGTTGGGCAGGGTGGTCGGTGTGGAATAGTCAGTGATAACATACGTGGTTCCTTCGATGTGGATATAATCGCCGCTGCTCAAAGTAATTACGCCGTCGATAGTGACTTCTGCGCCGCCGCCCACGCTGCTGCCGACAGAGTTGTCACCTGTTGTGACATTACCAGTAACTGTGACGATGCCGCCGCTCCATGCATCAACGCCATCGCTCCAGTCGCCTACTGTGACGTCGCCTGTCACTTCAACAGTTGCGCCATTTCGAACATCTACACCGCAATAACCGGTTCCGACTGAATCCACGTCAATGTTACCGGTCACAGTTACTGTCGTACTATTGCCATCAGCGTAAACTCCATTACCATATTCGGTGGAAATATTGCCGTTTACCGTAACGGTGCCATAGCTAACATCGACGCCCCAGCCGCTGGTGCCTGTCTTTGCGATCAGGTCGCCGGTCACGGTTATGGATGCATTCGAGTAGTATATCCTTACGCAGTCGGAATAATCGCCCGTCACGGTTATGTTTCCGGTCACGGTGACAACCGCTCCGTCTTCCGCTTCTACGGCAGAAGAATAACTATCTGCCGCCACTACGTTTCCGGTTATGTCCACTTTTGTGCCGCTGTCACTGGCATAAACACCGTTAGCGCTTTCGCCTGTTACAGTGACATTACCGGCAACTGTAACGATTGCGCCGTCTTCAGCGTCTATACCGCGATAACTGTCTCCATTTGCGTCAATGTTGCCGGTCACGTTCACAGTTGTGCCCGCATCACCTATACAAACTCCGTTACCGTTTTCGGCTGATATGTTGCCGGTAACTGTGACAATGGAACCGCCATAGGCTTCGATCCCCCAACCATCGCTTCCTTTTCCGACGACGTCGCCGTTGACGGTGACGGCCGCTCCGCCCTCACACCATATTGCGTCATAGCCCTCTCCCTCTGCATATGTCAGTGAACATGAGCCGCCGTAGATATACAGCCCTGTATATCCCCCCTCTGATATGACCTTGAACGCTCCTGTTCCTGTGTAGTCTACGTTGCAGTCATACAGATCGAGAGCATCATCGCCAGCGACATCGAAAACAAGATCGTGTCCGTTCAGGTCAAAAGTGATGTTCATATCTGTCAGAGAATAGTTGTTATTCACGGTGATATCGGCAAGCAGCTTGATCGTTGTCTGCGTGCTGTCCGTGATCTCGTTCAGCGCATCATCGAGCGAAGTATATTGCGTCCCTATGAGCGATGCGACCCCGTCGGTGATCTCGCAGACATACGAAGTGTCTTTCACCCACACGGTAGATGTGCCGTCGGTGTATGTGAAGTAGTAGGTCAAGGTCGTCGGTGTGGAAAAGTCGGTAATATCATACACAGTTCCTGCGATGTTGATGTAATCACCGCTGTTCATGGTGATCACATCGCTAACGGTGACTTCCGCGCCGCTCCCCGCATATACGCCGGTGCAATCGTCGCCTGTAGCAACCCCGCCCACGGTCACTTTTGTGCCTGAGTTATATGCGTAAACCCCATAGCTACCGTAGCCGACGGTCACGATACCGATTACATCGACTTCCGCACCGCTCATCGCATAAACGCCATTGCAACCATAATCAGCATAGTCGCCTGTCGTCACGTCGCCGGTCACGGTCACTTTT
>Ga0123357_10007200_pt1 | contig 13707 bp, 5 predicted proteins | sample TergutEmb28metaG_FD_89873 | JGI IMG/M metagenome (GOLD analysis project Ga0123357, IMG submission 89873) | Embiratermes neotenicus P4 segment gut microbial communities from Petit-Saut dam, French Guiana - Emb289 P4 | ecosystem: Host-associated > Arthropoda: Insects > Digestive system > Gut ... | reverse complement strand
CTACTACTACTACTACTACGACTACTATTACCACTACTTCTACTACCACTACTACTACTACTACTACTACTACCACCACCACTGTCACTACTACTACTACTACCACCGCCACTACTACTACTACTACTTCTACTACTGCTACTACTACTACTACTACTACTACTACTACCTCCACCACCACTGTCACTACCACCGCCACTGCTACTTCTTCTACTACTACTACTACTACTACTACTACAAATAGTGGAGACCACAGTGGTCAACACTGGAATGTAGTGTTCGAATCTCATCCGAGGTGTTCGATTTCGGATTTTAGTGTTTTGCTGCATACGCCCATACTCTATTAAGGAGTCCTATCAGAATTCAGCACCATGCACTTTATTTATTGTCTGTTGACGATGCAGTGTTTTTCTGGGCAGTAAACCGAAAGATTTTGTTGTTGTTTCTGCTCCTCTTTCACAACCTCGGAACACCACGCAAGGCATTAAGCCTGTAATTGAAAGGGGGATAGTAAGCTAGTTAATGCCGCGTGACTTTAGGTTCTCCAGCACAAAACGGGCGGCGGAAGGCTCCAGAAACACGGTCTGTGCTGCAGGTCAATGCAGCATCAACAGCTCTAAAAACAAACTTACCGATTCACTTGACAGACCAATGTTGTTTGCAGCGAAGTCAGGTCACAAGAGTAACGCAAAAGTGTTTTGTCAAGCAGAATGATCGGGGTGGTAAAAGAGTGGTGTCACACTGTAGTGGCCATAAAGTGTAGAAGAAACTGTGAGTAAAGAGCCTTTCCATAAAACAAAAGGAGAGTCAGTTCGTAACATTGGTCTCCTGCCCTGCTAGATTTTAATTTCTGATATAAGCAGCATGGGAGGTCATTATGTGAAGGTGAAATGTGACGGTTGACGAAGTGCAGCAATAAAATGAGCATGTTCAAATTTCGGTATTTAAATTATGTGTTCAGGCGAGAAGGCAAAACTGAGTTTGATGGGAAGGGTGCTGACATTTTGTCATAGAGTTCGGTTAGTCAGTGGATTTCCTATCTCAGATTCAAGTTCCGTTATTATATTTTAATGGAAATATTCCATTCATAATTTAATCCTAATTATTCAAAAGATGGAGAGGTGGTACGTATACGACATGGGAACGAAGGATACTGGCTGGTATTCTGATTCAATTTTGCGCGAAACAAGGAAGAATTTGCGTAATACATAACACTAAATAAGATGGATGATCCTGACTGCACTTTCTTGCAGGTTCCGCTCATGTCCTTTCCTGGTTAGCCCTTATACCACTAAATTAATGTAAGGGGAAAGATTAAAATATATTCATTATGTAACATGTTCTGGAAATGTCAAGTGTATCTCTAGAGATGCGACACAAATCATCATAATTATTTACAAAGTTCTGACGGCGCGTGTAAATAATTGCACGTTCGCTGGGTGCGGGCACATCGTCAGAGCACCTCCTCCTTAACAGGCTGATAACGTGAAAAAATTGAAAGAGTAAGAAAGATGGACATAGTTATTTGATCAAGTGACCTTAGACAAATATCGCCTATAAAAAAAAAACAAAAAATAATAATAACAGATTCAATATTCGATTATTGAACTGTAGTTTAGGCTGTGTTTTAAAGAATTTTACGATGACTTACCTTCGTTTTTTAATGATTAATTTAACGATGTTCTTAGTAACTTAGGATATACTGCATTAAATTGTATGTCGATTGGTAAAGAAATTAAATGAAAAAATATAGAAGAACCTGTAGGATAAACTGGATTGCCGCATGGCATGTGCCTGGAGGGGCTAACAATTATGAAAAAAAAAAATCAGTTCAGATACCAGGCCTCGACAGAGGTTTGAGTTTAGGCTCTCTCGAATAGAAAGTATTAGTTCTATCCGCCGGACCGCGGTGTTCCGTCGGTATGAAGATATGGGAGAGAATGTTGAGACAAGCAGTTGTGACCTGTATAAGATACTAAACTGGCAGTGAAAAGCTCTAGAAACCTCATTCTCCATAGTTTGTGTCGTGGTCGGATTTCAAACAAAACAGGCCCTCCCAGATACAAATGCCTGCCAAGGACTTGCCTGGGACAGTTGGCGATAAATTAAACTGGTGGTCTTACATAAATAATAGGCCTATGTATGTCGTTTGCAGGATGTTGTTTTCGGTTGTATAATCGTGTCTTAGTCCTTATGTAAAAGTGGAGATAGAAAGCGCGGAGTTTCGTGCCGCCTTCACGTGACGTCACATACTACAGTTTAGGCTAAGCTTCACGTAGATACAGATAATTCCGTCTAACAAAATACTATTATTATTGTTTTCAAACGCTACTTGTTTCGATCGACAACGATTATCGCCAGCCGTTCTTTAAAGGATCTCAAAAATCAAATTGAAATGGTTTTTTGAGTTTTCTTTCAAATGTGACAACGTATGTTTTACAAAAATACTTTATTTTGTGATGGTGTAACATGTGGGTAGAGGGTTGAGGGTTGTTTGACCGTGCATCTTCCTCATGAAATAATGTGAAATGCCATCTTGATGCAACAAGGTAATTTTATTGATGTATTCTTAACTCGACATGTTTCGGGTACATACGCCCATCATCAGGAGCATTGGATGTTGAGTTGCAGCATATGGTTTTCTGCACCGAGTTTTTGGATGGGTGGTGGTCTTGAGAGTCGCTGCGTAGGTCGTGTGTACGGTGTGGATGGTGCCGTGCCGTCGCCGCGTATACGCCCGAAACATGCCGAGCTAAGAACATATCAATAAAATTACCTAGTTGCATCAAGTTGGCATTTCACTTTATTTCATTCGGGTGGAGGGTTGTGTGAATTTTACGGTGTTTTTTTTAATTTACGTAATTTGTTTTTCTTAGGACCTCTTTCTTAAAAAGAAGTTAAGGATTAAAAATTAAACCTAAAATTTGATGGGTAAATGTCCCCATAATATTTCGAATAAATGGCTGACCACTGGTCTTGGTTACTGATATTTCGGTTGTGTAGTGCAGAAAAGACTTGCGTACGTGACAGTGAATTTAATTTGTTGATATGCCGCTTAGATTATTATGTACGTGAAGTTTGTCTTCATCGGTTTTTTCGTCATGGTATTATGAATTTTGAGTTTTGCTACGTTTCTTGTGTTTTGAGGTCTGCGCTACCGATGGTTAACACAAGTGGCATCTGGAATTATTATTAGCTAGAATTTTGTAAAAGTAATGATCGATACAAATTGACATAACAATAATGCGGGGTCATTTTTATGTACGGTTCTGTACTTCAGTGACAGAAATTCTGAATTATTTTGGAGCCTACAGAAATATGCTTAGGAATATAATTTTTTTCGTGAATTTCTCTTCTTTCATGTAAATTGCAAGAGCTTTTCTGGTTAAAACAAAGAAATGTTTAGATATGTATGGCGTGTATAGTCAATGAGTGTAAGAGTTTGTGAAATTAAGTAATATTTTTATCAGTCAAATCTTAGGCTTTTTCTTCTTTTCGGGTCTATATTTACTACTACTGATGTTACTTAACCCAATGTATGAAATTGCGCTAGTGAGTTTTAAATCTTACGTATTTCACATCCTGACCAGGAACGGAAGATCTTATGTATTATGAAGGCCCTTTGTAGTAATATTGTTACTTTGTATAAATAAGCTTTCAGTTAAAATATAAATCCCCACCTACGTGTATGTTACAAATATTTTCGTTCTGTTGGTGCATGTTCCTGGTCGTATAGGTGTATAATGTATTCCGTTGGCCAACAAGAGGAATTGCTATCTACAGATGACAGTTTTGCTCTTAATGATTTTGCTTCTTCGCTCCGTTTTATGGAATGTATTGGAAGCTTTCTACGACGTTTCCGGAGGATTCTTAAATATTCTGGAAGCGTAAAATTGTCAGAGTATCTTATAGAACTGGTAGAGACGGGAAGGGCTTGGAATATTTTAACGGAAGAGATACAAATTTTGGTATAATTTAATGCAAATGTCGGATATTATTAAAAATGATACTGGAGAAGCGTGAACTGGATTTATTTGGATCAGGATAAGGACGTTACGAACAAAATAAGGTAAGTAGTTCGAGATCATGAAGGCTGGGAATTACGTGAGTACCTGAGCGACTGTTATTAGTTTCTCAGTAATGACGTATTTGATTTAATTGATGAGTTATTTAGTAAATCAGCTAGCTAAATATTTGTCGACAAACTTTCATTCCGAAAACTGCCACCAATCATCGTATAAATGACTGTCATTGTAATTTGATGCCCATCAGGTTTATGTATTTTAGAATTTTAATGTTTTAGTCATTCCAGTGAGGGAAATTCAATACCTAGATTTGCACGATGGACTTGTATTACTTTGTTCTAGAAGACTTCTTGACGACGGCAACCCGGTACCGATAAATGTAGGATATTAATTTTTGTCGTCACTTGTATTTCATTAAGCGCACTTTTTGTTTGCTCCATTAATTATAAGCACCGCACGGTAAGAATAACATAAAATTATCACATTTTGAGTTTTATGTACATAAAACAATTACTTGTATTTATTTATGACAATAATATTAGACAAATAATTACTGTGTCTAATATACATGTACATTGCATAATGTTGTTCAGCTAATGTGTATGTCACTCTGTCCATATCCCAGTCCCTTTACGACTAGCTTTCCAAACTGTCGTAAACACCACATATTTGAATCAATTAGAACACATGATATGCCACACACATACTCATAAAGCCAAACAAAATTTCACAAGAGGCTCCAACGTGTCGTTCGATGTGAGCATTGTTCTTGCTTTATGACAAGTATAAACTCTGCTCAGTCAGATTCATTGCGTCCATGTTCCATAATTCCGTTGTCTTTCATAAAACACATAGCGACAGCGACCTAGTGGCACCTCAGACGCATTAAGTTTAAAGTCTTCGTCGCAATAAAACGGATTGGATTTCAAAACTCATTTCATATTTCCGGTTTCTTCTAAGCCTTTCTTTCATTTTGACTACATGTATTGTATTGAACATACATATCGAGAATCAGAAGCAACAGAGATGAGATGCTGCGAGAAAAAGTCCGATTTCCAAAAGAAGGAAGAAAGCGGCAAAAATATGGTATACAGGGGAAAAAATATAATAAATAAAAACTGAAGAAAAATACAAGAAAAACTGTACTGTAAAGGAAAGGCTAGGATTTCATTTCTAGACATTAGAGGGTTTTATATGTCAAAGGTTTGATACTTAAGAAAGTTACAGAAAAACATTAACAGAATAAGAGACGTATAAAAATGTTTACTTTAATATCAATCATACACCAGTAATTGTTTAATAATTACGGGAAATAAACACCTTTCCCTTTTCCCCAGTAGCTCTTTCCTGGATTGCACAATGAAGTTACGCACCTTAAATTAATACGGTAACGAAGCCGATTCTCTGGTGACTAAGCGAGAAATTTGATCTCGAGACTCCACTGTTTCTCTGATAGTAAACTAGTTCAGACATTCTGATATTCTGAAAACACGCTCACACCAAATTAATTTCAGTATTGTCATACCAATTTTTTTGCTGCGAACGTTGCGTCGAGAGTTTGGCACTTAAGCTACCCACTTGGGAGACCCCGGAAATTGGCAGCCTGTATATGTCCTGGCTTTTCGTCAATGCCTCCCTGCGAATTATCGGATACAAACTCAAATTCCGCCAGAACTGCTTTGTTACAGGACTCTCATAACTTGCTCTTCATCATTCATCCGAGCTTTCGGCGCTATGTAATCGGAGTTCATTCATTCATTTATTGTACATCCATCCAATCCACACAACGTTTAACAACCTACTGATTATAGAATTTGTCATAAAATAATATCGAAATACAAAATATGCATGCCGTATCACAACTTGTGTCGTAGTGACAAAGAATCATATAAATATAATATGATATAATTATACAATTAAAATCAATTCAATATCATAATGTATGGGACAATAAATTACAATAAAATTATCAAACAACAAATTTATTAAATTAAAACTTCCTGTTATAGTAGAAGAAATATGTTGATAAAATTGTAATTTGTTGATGAGAAAGTAAGTAAAACTAGAAAATATGAAGATTGTAGACTAATAGCTATAATTACATTTATAAAGTAAAGCCAACTTCTAGACCATAGTACTATTAAAATACTCACCCAGAGTGTAAAAATACCTTAAGTGAAGAAAATCTCTTAAGTCCAATGTAAATTGTTTAACATAGTGAGACAATTTTTTGTCAGAAGTAAGAGTGTTAAAAATCTCGATACCAAAATCTTAGGTCCCCTTTTTCATAAGCTGCTAAGTTAGTGGTTGGTAGAAGTTGGAGGTTTGTCTGGTTTTGATATTATAAACCTCAGAATTTAGCTTATATTGATCTTTATAGTTTACTACAGATAGTAAGAGTGAAAATATATATTTCGATTGAAATGTAAAAATCTTTAATTTTTATAAATAATTCTCTGCAAGAATCTCTCGATCTTGACTCGGTGATAATTCTACTTATCTTTTTTGTAGTCTGAAGACATGAATACTGTGTGAAGGATTTCCCCATATTATTGTTCAGTCATAAGAGAGAGAAACTGGGAATAGTAAACCTACTGTAGAGTATCTTGAGACACAAATGGTGTAACTTATCTACACATAATTTAACAAAAAGCTGTGCACAATTTAGGTATCAGGTGGTCTGTTTGAGCTTCCCAAGGTAATGAATTTTCAATAATTATTCCAAGGAACTTTGTAGAGGTACTTGTAATAAGTTCATTATTGTAACAAGTAGCTTTGTCAATAACAGAACTACATTCTGTATGAAATGTTTGTAATGTGTTATTTCATAATTTAAAAATAATGAATTAGCAGTAAATCATTCTTTGTGTTGTACAAATGCAGCGGTGATAAAATGTTTTCGGCACGTTCGTAAAATTGCGAAAAGGGACTATTAGCTTCGTCATGTCTGTCTATCTGTCTGTCCGTCCGTCCGCATGGAACAACTCGGCTCCCACTGGATGAATATGTATGAAACTTAATGTCTGCGGATTTTTCGAAAATCTGTCAAGAAAATTCAAGTTTCATTAGAATCGGACAAGAATAAAGGCTACTTTACACGAAGAATACTATATATTTTTTTATCATATCTAGCTCAATGCTTCTTACAATGTGAAATGTTTCAGACCAAAGTTGTAGAGAAAATCAAAACACACGTTCTGTGTTCAGTAACCTTTTTTCCCGCAAATCCTGCCGTTTATGAGATAATGGTTAAAAAAAATGTGTAGACCGGGGAAGGCCACAGATGACAATATGGCGCATGGGCATTGCATGATCTCTACCCAAGGCTATAAATACACAAACTCAGTTTGTGTAATATTTATTGTTTTTCCGCAGCAACAAAATTTCCACGAACGCTCCTCAATGTTACGTTATACGTACATTGCTTGTCTTCTTCGTATAATCGATAGGATTGGGACTAGTAATAATTATACATGTGTCATCTGCAGAAATAACTGATTTAGAGTTGACTTTGATAATCCTTGGTAAGTCTTTTACACAGAAACGGAAGTTATTATCCGAGTATAGACTCCTGAGCAACACCATGTTTTACCTTGCTCCTGTTAGAAACGTTACTCTTAAAAGAATCCTTCCTTTCTATTAATACTCTCTAGTATATATTTATAAGATAATACTTAATTAAATCATTAATTTTAGCTCTTACTCCGAAAAATTCCAATTTATGTAACAAAAGTCATAATTAATAAAATCGAAGGCCTTTTCCAGGTCACAAAATATGCTGCCAACTGTTTTTTTTATTATTCAGTGCATCCAGTATTTCACTAATTAAATTAAAGTTAGCTTTTGCTGTTGACGACTTTGCCCTAAAGCAGAATTGTTTACTTACTAATATGATGTTAATACTTAAATGTTGATACATTCTTACATATATGGCCTTTCAAAAATCTCTGAAAATGAATTTAAATGAGATATGGGTCTGTAATTAGCTATGTTATTATCACATTTTTTAATAGTCGCTGTATTTCGGCATTATTCCTTCTAGTAAGGGCCATTCCTGAAGAGACTGATTTGTTACATATATTAAATAATGGCGAGGTAATGAAAAGGAGACTTTATTTGAACAGTTTAACAGATAATGCGTCATAATTATGTGAATCCGTCGTGTTGTTGCTTAATATATCTTGTAACAACCCAGAAACTATATGCCTAATTTTATATATTTTAAAATTTTTCGTCAAAATTCATATTACTTGAAAATGTGTGTTCTTGAATTAATAAAGTCTTATGTAGGAAGTAGGTTTTGTACCGAAAGGAGACAACTAATCGCAGGTTTTTATGTTTCTAGGCTTATTAAAATAATTAGTTATTTTTAAAAAAGATTCCCTGTTTTGGTGTCTGTAATTTGTAATTTTTTTTTACCCATTGGACAGGTAATTGCTTATAACGAACGGTTCTTTAAAACGATCAGTATTGAAAAAAAATAAAGACTAATTCCTAAGGGCTCTGTCTTTTCGGCGATTTTTGAGTAGTAATGGCTGTGAAAAATGACCTTTGTATTTAAATACATCGATATGTAATTGTTACGCTGGTATTTAAAGCGAATAAATTATATATTACGCTTAGTCTTTATGACTAATCGGAGGACAGCAGGATGTATCTGTATTTGACAGTTACGTCTTTGGCGTATTGAAATACACTGAGAAAGAGGGGAAAATAGCTAAAATTTCACAAACATGAAACTTAGAAACAGTAGTAAGAATAACAAATAACAAATGATATCACAAAAATAAACCTTTCGTTTGAAAGTACAGTCTATGTAAAGTATGCAGGCTTCCTGATATGGACCTAGCCCTATGTTACTTTGCTTAATTCCAAACTGCCTCTAGTAAATACTTTACTTGAGGTGTGAAGGTGATAGTGTAATTTCATGAGCATTGTGTATAAATGCTAAACATGGTGGCAACCAAAGTAGAGAAAGGAACTAAACACACGAGAAAGACATTACAACGAAAGCATTGTGCTGAGCAAGATGTGTGGATGTTGGAGGGATGGACTGAACCCAAGAATCATTTGAATTGTATGATTTACACATTTATCTAAGACAATTGCATAGGCTGAGTTTAATCTTGCGCTTTAACTGAGTCATTGAGCAAAGCCCGCAGTTACATTCCCCGCCTTTTACGGAACCTGAAGATCCATTACCTTGATAACAAAAGCCAGTTGCTATTTGTCACTATCTGATCTAGACGAATTTATTTCACCAACTGGTCCCTTTCTCAAGGTTGCGCCACCTAAGCCTTGTGTGCATTTCTCTTCCCCTCACCCCCCACGTAAACCCATCACATCCCATTCTCATTCATTCAATAAACGTAATAATATTTGGAAATAAATACGTAGCAGTTTCTCCACTCTCCTTCTTCTTCCTATTTTTAAGACCCCAAAACTTCCCTACATTTCTTTGTTCTCGAATATATTTAGCTTGTGTCCTTCCCTTAATACGAGACACTACGTTTCAGACTCATACAAAATAGTAAGCAGAATTGCATTCTTTTATATATTTTAACCTTTCAAAGTCTATTGTTTACTTTATGTACCACTAGTCTTAACATTAAAAAATTATACATTCTGCCCACACAGTACTTATATGTTTCATGTGTGTCTGAGAAAAAAACTTCGCAGTTTTCGCCTTTACAACCCGCGGCTTTTGTAACCGAAGAGGAAAGTGTTTACTGCGCGGCACGACCTAGGTCTTGAAAGGAAATAGATCACTTGAGGGTTGTTTAAACGTGCAACTTCGTCATGAAATAACTTGAAATGCCAACTTGATGCAACAAGGTAATTTTATTAATGTATTCTTAGCTCGACATGTTTCGGATACATACGCGGTCGCATGGCACCAACCGTACCGTAAACAGAACCTAAGCAGTGGCTCTCAAGGCCACCACTCATCCAAAAACCCGGTGCAGAAAACCATATGCTTCAACTCAACATCCAATGCTCCTGATGATGGGCGTATGTAACCAAAATATTTCGAGCTAAGAATACATTAATAAAATTACCTTGTTGCATCAAGTTGGCATTCCAAGTTATTTCAAAACGAATCACGTTTTTTCCTTAAATGATTGTTTATTTTTTTAAATAAGAAACGAAAACTCAAAGAGATTCTGAAACATAACACATTTTTGGTAGTGAACAAGACAGGTAATATATGTATACCGTACTGTTCAGGCACGTTTGTGCAACGACTGTTGCTGTGGAAAAACAATAATTATTAAACACCTGACAGAGTGTTTGTGTGTGTTTGTAGCCTTGGGTAGACAGCATGCAATGCGCATGCGCCATATTGTCATCTGTGGCCTGCCCCGTTCGATAATATTTTTCCACATTATATCATAAACGGCACGATTCTCAAAAAAAAAAAGTTACTGAACAAAAAATATGTGTTTTGATCTTCTCTACAACTTTTGCTGAAACATTACTCATTGTAAGAAGCACTGCGCTAGATATAATCATAAATGTGTACTATACTGGTCTTGATGTGAAGAAACCTTTATTGTTCGATTTTAAGGAGATTGGAATTTTCTCAACTTATTTTTAAAAAATCCTCAAATTCATATCTTATGAAAATACGTCCAGTTGGGACCGAGTTGTTCCATGCGGACGGACGGACAGAGGGAAAGACATGACGAAGCTAATAGTGGCTTTTCGCAATTTTGCGAACCCGCCTAAAATTCTTAAATGTTTGGATAGTTAGAAATAAGTAGATAGAAAAGGAGGACAGAAGAAAGTTACACTTAAACCTAAGGTGTGTAGAAGGTCCTAATGGAGAACAATTCGCTTCATTGAGCTAGATGCAAGCAGGAGAGATCCTGCAATATAAAAGTAGGATTTATTTAAATAATTTGCGATTTTTAAAACTTAGAAAACTGGCCTGAATATGACAGCGTATTTTTGGTTTACATAGTAGGAAGAGGTTTCTTGGTAGGCTGAATGTGTTTAGGTTCCTGTGCTGCTGTAGAAAATTCTGTATCCTGAAGCCTGTAGGACAATTTCGCATTGATATAGTAATGGTGTTAGCTGGCAATCTGGTGCCATGCACCAGGAATTAATTCAATCTACTGGGTACTTGTGTATGTTGTGGATGAATGTCGTCGTTTTGTCTCCCTAATCCTATTTATTAATGATTTATATTTTTGATTGTAGCTATATTTTGCTTTAACCTTCATAACACATTATTGTCTGCTTCCACGGACAGAACATATATAAATAGCCCTTGAATTTTACTTTTTTTTTAAATTAAACCTCTGTCTATACTGCCACTGCTGGAATATTTTTCATTAATCTTCCACCAGTAGAATCCGACGGGACAGAAAATGGTTGACTGTGGAACTTGAATTTTGACCCAATCGAACCTGAAAATTCGTGTAGGTTTTAGCGTCACTCTATGTATTACGAGTTCTGAATAAAGCATTGTTACACTAAACACTGTCAAACAATTTTGTGCAAGAACCTTCTTGTTCATGTCCTCTGTCAAGTAACTGAAATTGTTTCACCAACAGAACCTTTCAAGCTGGAGAGCTGTGTGCTCTCGGTTTGCGACAGCAGTTGAAATCCTTCTTCTCATCTAGCATCCTCCTGCTGATTAAACGCAATTTGTCTGCTTCTGTGATTAAGAACAGTTAACAAACCAATATGTTTGATAGGTTGATACTCGTCCCCAGCTTTGTGTGTAGGGCCAAGGGCGTGATGAGTTTTTAGGTCCCAGTGTATTGGAAAACCCTTCGGTGATGCTTGACTTCAAGGGATGTGGATGTTTCCTGATCTGAGCAGCACATACTTGTTGGCATTCATTTTTTAAAAAAATTGTTGCTGGTGTTCCTGAAGTAAAGAAGTAACAAATGAATTGACGAAACTACAAAAGTGTTACTCGCATTTTCCCAACTAGGCAACCGGTACTCCGAGTGTACTGACATTTTCCTCTGGACACATACAGGAATTATTATTTATTGTGGCGCTGCCAGCCAACGCGAGCCATGACCTCCTCAGTCTTTAAGTTTCTAGATCACACACGACACACCACAGTCGGGTAGTACTCCTCTAGACGAGTGATCGGTTCGTCGCAGAGACCTCTACTTGACAACACACAACACACAATACTCACAAACAACGAACATACATGCCCTCGGTGGGATTCGAACCCACGATCTCAGCAGGCGAGCGGCCGCAGGCTTATGCCTTAGACTGCGCGGCCACTACACATACAGGAATAGCTTCTCAAAATAGGTCACGGCTGCTGCATTAGCATCCCTTCAACTTCTTTATTCACTGATATTCCTACCACTTTATTGTATTGTGTATACAGTCAGGTTCCTGCAGTGCTGTGAAAACAAACTACATCAACAAGTATAAGCTGTTAATTAGGTGCAAATAATGACACCTTCAGTAGCTCAGGTTACGTATGTGGCATGAGATGGCAGGATGATGGTGGTTAGTTAACCAGCTATGAAGTTACAGCAAACGGTTCTTGCCTGATATGAGGCAAGATGCAGTTATTTGTCTGGGGGCTAAGGTATTCGTTGCCCATGCCGAGATTCGAATCGTGCCCTGTCCGAACCCAAGTCACACTCGTTACCTCTCGAGCCACAAATGCTCTTTGTTAACTTCTCATATCATCCGATTCTGTATGAACGTCTGCATTTCAGAAAGTGTCGTTAAATAATCATCAGGACAGTCTTCGAAGCACAGTACCGTTCCATGTATAGAAACGCAATTTTTAAGCATGCAGTAACATATGGTAATATTTCTATGATATTTTCCTCGTTTAACAAAATTTTTTCTTTCTAATTTCACGTTCTGATGGACTTACAGTGTTATAATGGGACCAACAAGGTTGACTGTTGCTTTGCCTCTTGTCCCATTTAACTTCCATACACTTTGTTCCACCTTTTCATGGTCTGCAAGTCGCGTGGTCTATATCATACCCGTACCTTCTCTCGACAAGGCAATTCGAATGAAAACGCTCTAGGACTCACGACGCGTTCAGGTTGAACATTCATCCCGGCGCTTACCTAAACCTCTTATAGCGAGGGGACAAGTATGTCTACCACTCCCTGGGGTCAGCAGTGTAACATCCACGCAAGGAAAGCTGCATACGCATTAGGAGACAAGATAAACGATAATAGGCATACTTGTTGGTAGGAGGGATTCCCTGTGATAAACTGTAGTTGTATATTCAGTGGAATAAGGACAACTGATGTGAGAGGGCCAGTATGCCATTTCCTATAGTATTATTCTAGGATGTGACATGGTGTAGAGTGGTAGGTACTTACAGGCTTTTATGGATAGTTGAAGAATAAAAGACCAACTTGATGTCACGTGCTAATTTATTTCACTTCTTATGTGCTCAACTTGTTTCGGACATTAATATATCCATCCTCAGGAGCTTGCGACTATTCTGTTGATTTACCACATTGGTCGTATTTTTTTTGGGTCGATGTGTGTTGGAGTTTCGGTGTGGTTGGGTTGGAGTGGTATCCGTCGCACGGCACCATCCGCACCGCACACAACGAACTACGCAGCGGCTCTCAAGACCACCATCCATCCAAAAACTCGGTGCAGAAAACCATATGCTGCAACTCAACATCTAATGCTCCTGATGATGGGCGTATGTACCCGAAACATG
>Ga0123357_10007199_pt1 | contig 13708 bp, 11 predicted proteins | sample TergutEmb28metaG_FD_89873 | JGI IMG/M metagenome (GOLD analysis project Ga0123357, IMG submission 89873) | Embiratermes neotenicus P4 segment gut microbial communities from Petit-Saut dam, French Guiana - Emb289 P4 | ecosystem: Host-associated > Arthropoda: Insects > Digestive system > Gut ... | reverse complement strand
TCCTATAAAGAAAACGTATGCGAGAATAATCGATTGCCACGGTAAAACACGGAATATTTCCATTCCGTAAAACAGTACGCTAATGGCAAGAAAATGGATGATGATTCGGATTTTATTCGGAAGAGAAGAGATGTCATCCCAAAAGCTAACGACGGAAATCAATGTGATACCGATAAGAAAATAAACACTTTCGGGAAGATATAGTAGAGAATACATAATGCCAGCCACCCACCAAACAATCCCGCCCCCGCGGACGGTGATATAATCATGAGAGCTGCGCTCATTGGGTTTGTCGATAATGTTGAATTTATCGGCAGTCTTAATATAAAGCAACGTTGCCATGAAAAGGACGGCAGCCAGGAGGAGGTAGAAAGTGAATTTAGTAATGAGTGACAAATGATAAATATCTGATTCGAGATTTTGTAATATGAATTGCTTGACGATATATGTCAGATAAAAGTCCGTTTGTCTCGAAAATACCTAAAGGATAAGAAATCCTTTTGTTTACGAATTGATAAAATAATTACTATATAGTACAATGAAAATAGTCATTACAAATACCCCAAAATTGATTTTGTTATTTCTTTGTTAATATTTTCTCGTTTGAATGTGTTTATAAATTCATCCCGGATTATACGCTCATATTTATAATTACGAACTTTATTAGCCATTTCACTGGAATTAGAGGGTGAAAACAATATAACATTTGGTACGTTTTTTATCAAAAAATCCCTAGCATACCCTCCTACTCCTGCTATGATAGGTTTATCAAAAGCAGCTAATTCGAAAATCTTCGAAGGGAGAACTTTCTCAAAAGCTTTGTAATTATTTAGATGGAGAAATAGAAAATCAGCTTTTTTATAAATATTTATTAATTCATCTTGTTTCACCGGCTTCCTTAATTCTACATTCTTTATGTTATTATTTATTAACTCTTTTTCGAGTTTATATTTAGCACCTCCATCTCCAATGATTATAAACCGATAATCCTGAAGCTCTGCTGCAACATCAGGTATTATAGCATGAAGCCCCTGTCCTTCCCCTATATTACCGGCATATACAATAGTTTTTACTCCATCTGGATGATTTTGAGCTTGGATATTTTCTTTTGGTTGTAAAAAAATAGAGTCAATACCATTTGTATAGTAACTGTAATTTTTTTTGTAAGAATTAAAATAAGGAATAAAACCTTCAGAAATTAAATTTATATGGGTTGAATAGTTAAATGTTATTTTTTCAATTAATTTAAAAAAAGGAAGAGTTAAGCTTTTTACAAAATCATTTTTAAGAACATCTTTCATTGTATCATAAAAGATATCTCTTACATCAATATACAATAACGTACTTTTCTTTTTAGCTACTTTATATCCTAAATACGCTGTAAACAGTCTTGATGAGGAGGCAAAAACTATATCATATTTTTCGGCTTTTGTTTTTTTTATTACTTCTTTATAGTATGTTCTGAAAGATATTATCTGATCTTTCATCCCATTCTGATGCTTAGGTATATCTATTCGACAAATCCTTAGATTTCCGAATACTTCATTCTCGGAAGCTCTTAATTGAAAAGAATTATATCTGTTTGGTTGTGTTGTAAAAAGATGTATTTCAGCTATATCTTCAGATATCTTTGCTAATTCTTTAGCCAAAGATGTATTTCGAAAAGAACCGGCGCATAAGTCTGGTTCAAAATAAAAAGTCAAGTAAAGAATCTTTTTCACTTTAAAACTCATTAATGATGGTTGTTAATTCTCTCTTAAAATTTTATATGCAATATTCTAATATCCTTACTATTCTTTCACAAGCCAGACCATCCCCATAAGGATTATATGCTTTTGACATTTGATCATAAACTAATTGAGTATTCAGCAATAGTTTTACATTATCAACAATAGTTTTATAATCTGTCCCGATCAATTTCACCGTTCCTGCCTCAACAGCTTCCGGGCGTTCAGTGGTATTTCTCATCACTAATACCGGTTTCCCTAAAGCTGGAGCTTCTTCTTGTACGCCTCCGCTGTCTGTTATAATTAGATAACAATTTTGCATCAAATATACAAAAGGTAAATAATCCATTGGCTTGATTAGAAAGATATTTTTAATGTTTGAAAGTAAATCATATATCGGCTTCTGTACATTCGGATTCAGATGCACGGGATAAACAATATCAATTTCAGGATGAAAAGTGGCTACTTCTTTTAATGCTTTACAAATATTCAAAAAACCGTCACCAAAATTTTCCCGCCTATGGCCGGTAACCAAAATATAAGAACGATTCGTTATTTCATATCCACTTGCCATAAGGGTTTTTTCTACTTGCTTTTTAACTTCAGGTTGGCATTGTATCATATCAATAGCCATTAACAAAGCGTCAATAACCGTATTCCCTGTCACATATATTTTTTCTGTGGCAACTCCTTCATTTAATAAGTTTTGTTGAGATACTTCGGTTGGAACAAAATAATAGTCGCAAATACGATCTGTTACTTGGCGATTCATCTCCTCCGGCCATGGAGATTGTAAATCGTATGTCCTCAGACCAGCTTCCACATGTCCAACTTTAATTTGTTGATAAAAGGCTGCTAATCCAGCAGCCATAGAAGTAGTGGTATCGCCATGCACCAAAACTACATCTGGTTGAAATTCGTTTAGAACATCACGCATTCCTAACAACACTTTGGATGTTATATTAAATAAATCCTGATTGGGGGACATGATGTTCAAGTCAAAATCTGGCTTTATGTCAAAAATATCTAATACCTGATCCAACATTTGACGATGTTGTGCTGTAACACATACACTCAAATCAAATTCTTTTGGATTCTTTTGGAACTCTTTAACTAAAGGAGCCATTTTAATCGCTTCTGGGCGAGTGCCAAATACCAATAAAACTTTTTTCATAATGGTTTACTTCCTTACTCCACAAAAGTCCAACTCCACTTTATTATCTTGTTTTACAATAGTTAAGAAAGGTTTATGCCTGACTAACCAAGCAACAATATCTGCTTTTTCATAAGCTTCTTGATAATCCACCAAATGAAAACTCTTATGATTGATAATATTAGGTTCAACAATCAATACATCAGCTCTTGCTTCCGCAATAATGCGAGAGGCAATATACTTTGCCGGAGATTCGCGTAAATCATCAATGTCCGGCTTAAATGCCAATCCCATACAAGCAACAATTGGAACTTTACCTGTCGTATCTTCAAATCGCCTACACGCGTCTAATATATTATTGGCACACCAATCAGCTTTGTAATCATTGGTTTCTCTTGCTTGCTTAATCATTTGAGCCTGTTCTGTAAAATCAGATACAATAAACCATGGATCAACAGCTATACAATGCCCACCAACACCACATCCGGGTTGCAGAATATTCACTCGTGGATGTTTATTAGCTAACTCAATCAATTTCCAAATATTGATTCCTGCTTTACCACAAATAATAGAAAGCTCATTAGCAAAAGCTATTTGAACATCTCGGGAAGAATTTTCCGTTAATTTACACATCTCTGCTGTACGTGAATCTGTTGGATGTAGATTACCCTTTACAAACAATTTATAAAAATCAATTGCCTTTTCTGTAGATTCTTTATTGATTCCTCCTATAACTCTATCGTTATGTTCTAGTTCATAAATCACGTTGCCGGGCAACACTCTTTCGGGACAATAAGCAATAAAAATTTTCCCTTTCAAATCAGGACGTTCTTTCCACATCAAATCAGCCATTTTTTCTGTAGTCCCAACCGGAGAAGTTGATTCTATGATATAAAGATCTCCTTCCTTTAAAAATGGGATGATGGAGCGAGTTGCTGACACGACATGAGATATATCCGGCCTGTGATTTTGTTGAAAAGGAGTTGGAACTACTATAAGAAAAGTATCCGCAACTTCTGGTTTTAATGAAGCCTTAAAATACTTGTTTGCAATAACTCGTTTAATAATAACGTCTAACTTAGGTTCTATTATATGCACCTCACCGGAATTAATTATATCCACTACTTGAGAGTTTATATCAACACCCACCACCTGAATCCCTTTATCTGCAGCAATTGCTGCTGTTGGAAGGCCAATATAGCCTAAACCCATAAAAACTGCTTTCATTTAAGTTTTTTTATATGGTTATTATTTTTTATTTTTTTATGTTACTAACAATTCTATTATATATTTCTTTGTAATCGAAAGCAATTTTTTTCCAATCGAATCTATCAGCATAGCTTGTGCACCTCTCTGATATGGAATCATAATTTGAATAAATTTCCAGTATCTTTTGAGCTATCATTTTATAATCAAAACAGTTTACAGCAAAACCTATTTCGCCATCCTTAAAATGCCCATCAAAACCTTGACCTTTTGTATATATGATCGGCAATCCCTGACTCATTGCTTCGGCATAAACTAAACCAAATGTTTCTGTAATTGAAGGCATTACAAATACATCGGCAGTCCTCATATATTGCAATACCTGTTCTTTGTTGCATTTGGGATGATAAAAAATGAAAGGATATCTTTTAAGGCGCCACCCAATAAAAGTGTTTTTAATTTCACCAACTACAGTATAACTGACTTTATATCCTCTACTATTAAGATACATACATGCTTTTATAGTTTCAGTAACATTTTTTCTTCGAGTTATCTCGCCAACAAATAATATTTTTATTGAATCTGTTTGTTTTTCGATTTTTCTATAATACCTATTCTCCAAAAAATATTTATCTATCCCATTAGGTATTACTATCGATTTTTCTTCTATTAAGGTTTTTTTTGATTTCGGAACATATTTAGTCAAAACTGTTTTTTTATATGCTTCGGATAAAAATATAACTTGCTCAGCGTTATACATAATCTTTACCCCAAGGTTACGCAAATGTGTCATTCTCTTAAAAAAAATATTAACATCTGTATCCCTAATGGCGACAATATACTTAAGTTTCATTTTTTTTGATATCCGATATGCGGCATATCCTGCAGAAAACAAAGTATGTGCATGTAACAATTTAATATCCGATAAATATTCTTTCTTGCAAATATCATAAAATATTAAATTTTGTTTTCTCTGATATAATAAGCGGTCAAATACAGAAAAAGATTTATTTAAATATTCAGTTTTGTAAGAAACATTTCTGATTGCTGAAACTGCGGGTACATAAACAATATTTTTTTCATTATAACTTTCTAATTCAACAAACAAATTGTGGTATAAAGATGTTTGCAAATAGCTCGGACATATATGAAATATATATTTCATGAATTAATATCTGATACTATGATCATATTCAATAGCAATTCTGCTATAGGAGAATTGATTTGTAGTCGTATTCTCCAACAGGGAAAAAGATTACTTTTGCAGCAAGCAATCCAATGACAATCAATAGAAAAAAGAAAAGAATAGATACCCTGTAATATCGTTTCATTTCACTCGTATTTAAAAGATAGGATATCAAAAAATATAAGGGTATTATTTGCAATATTTCAAAATACATGCTTATTCTATTAAGTACACTGTATGGCAAAAGAATAAGTCTAAAACAATACGAAAGGAATCCTATACAATACATTTTTTTTTCGAAATTGTTAAGAGTATTTAAAGAAAATAATGATAACAAAAAAAATGGGATATATAAATATTTTGTCAATTTGTTAATTAGTGCTACGGGAGCATAGAAGTATTCACCATCCAAATAATGTGCATACATAGTCAAGCGTATTAATGGCGAAACAATTTCTAGAATGTCAATCATTGACAAAAGAAATGCAATAAACAGAAATAATACAAAATAATATGGTTTTAATTTCCCTTTAAAAACAGGAAGAAAATAAGCCGGTAACATGATTAAAGCAGAACGGTGAAACAATGCCGCAATACCAATTCCAATTAAAAACAATATAAATTTTCTTTTGAGAATAAAATATGCTGATACACTAAATAAGTAAACAGCTACAAATTGGCGCAATGTATTTGTTTGGTTATAAAATATCGTTGATACAGTAAAGAAAACCAAAATAAAAATACTTGGCTTTGATATTTTCATTATTTTTATAAAAATAAAAAAAACCGATGCCTGTATCAATGCTATGATAACGAATCCTGTCTGAGGCGGCAATCCAAAAGACGCAACAAAGTTGGCTATTGAATAGAAAAGTAATTCATGAGTAATGTTCTTATATCGCGAAGCATTACTGATATTAGAAAACTCAGCATAATAATTGTGATAATCAGTGCCGACATTATCCTGCAATCCTATCAATAATGTCCAATATATTATCAAAAGTATGCTAAGAAACCAAAAAGTTTTTTCACCTAATTTTTTATTGCGTTCAACAATATAAAAAAGAAAAAAACTTAATACAAAACAAGTAAAATAAGCCATTTTTTGCTTTTTGTATTTTGGAAAGACAACGATAAATACGCTATTGTAAATTAACTATCAAATTTCTCGCCAATCTTTGATTGTGCATTTTATTTCTTCAATAACAGCAATATTTCGGTTATGATATTGAGAATTAAGCATATTTAACTCTATTTCTCTTATGGTATTACTTTTTTTAAGAAATATTTCAACAGATTAGTAAATGGGTTATTATTGGATTTAATTGTTAAATAAGTTAGAATAAATGGTTTGTTGATACCAAAACGTATGGACTTAACAATATAGTTTAAGAGAGGAGATTGATATTCGTAAAGATAATGATTCTTTAAAAAAGTGTTGGCAGATAACTTAATTTTATATCTACACAAATATGATGAATAATTTTTTGTGCTAGTTAAACTACCTTCTCTGTAAGTAGCACAATAGACTGTATCTTTTGAAACAGAAATCGAACTTTTTGCATAAAATGCGGTTTTTATAGAGAACATTACATCATTTCCCGCCGTAACTTCATCAAATACAAGATTGTGTTCAGTTATCAACTCTTTACGATACATTTTAGCACAAGGTCCAAAACATCTGTATTTTAGATTATTCAGACTTAATAGAGAACCATCATATTTTCTTATTAGTTTTGCCACATATTCAGTTCTCCAATGTTCTTTTTCTAAATTCTCCGAATATCGTCCAACCATATTAAAATATATAAGTTTACTATCAGAATCAGCATACGAATCAAAAATAACAAAAGCATTCTTTACAAACAAATCGTCAGCATCCGCAAAAATAATCCATTTACCTTTAGCTTTTTGCAAGCCTACATTTCTAGCATATCCAGCACCATTCCCTTCCTTAGAAAAAACAATCGTTGTTCTCTCATTATTTATACCAGGATAATTATTGAAATTAACTTTCGTCGGATCACTGTTATCATCCACTATTATGATTTCTATATCCTCTCTGTTGGGAATAGAATTTAAACAACGCTCTAATAATTGCGGTGTATTTTTATGTGGAATAATGATCGAAAATAATACACATTGTTTCATATTTCCTTCTTCGATAAAAATTTCCAAATTCCTTCCCACATCTCTCTATTTTTCAATAAAATAATAGGTTTTGTCATCTTTAATTTTTCTGAAATAAGATGATTATTTTCTATGGAAAGGAAATCATTCATTTTTTTCAGTGTTTTTTCAATATTTGAAAATTCTAACAAACAGTCATATTGTTCATAATCTTTAAATAATTCCTCATATTTATGGCTCCAACTTGTTGCCAAACAAGGTACTCCTGTATTTAGAGCACTTGCTGCACCATGATAACGAGAAGAAACTAACATATATGATTGTGAAATCACTCCTTTCACTTCTAATGCATTCAGATTATTGACAATAAATAAAGGATTTTGTATGTTTTCATTAATCAATTGACATAATGATGCATCCTGCTTCTCTGCGTGATTCAATAAAAACGCCTCTTTCCCGTTTTCTCTAATGGTTTGAATAAGTTGACTCATCAATAAAAGATATCGTTTCATTGAAACAGCGCCTTTATCTATCATTTTCATATTAGGTATTATACATACATGTCCTTGTAATGATTTGCATCGCTCTGGAATAATTCCATCAACCAATGCCGTAAAATCAGGATACAATTTAATTTTATCCTGATTTACTCCTGCTTCTACTAAATAATCATACGACACTTTTTCACGGGCAAAAATAACATCAGCATAACTATCTATCATTTTTGCGCTTCGCTTTCCATTTTTAGTTTGAAATGGACCAAATGCCTGAGGCATCAGAATAATTTTTGTACCTTGCTTCTTTAATTTTTGATAATATTTCTCCCATGAGAATAATTTAGCATCATCAATCTTCCATTGATCCGAAAATTGAAAGCCACCTGCGTCAAGAACAACATCAATTCCCTGCGCTACATACTTCGTTGTAAAATAATCAATAGAAATTGATAATCTTCTTAATATACCATATACCTTGAATTTATAATAAAGCGGAATAACGTTATTCGCAAACCGGCGCATTTTGAAATCTAAAGATGTTTGAATATGAGATATGTCCTCTCCAATTCGATTATATAATACCTCTGCATGCGGATATTTTCTTTCTATTTCTTGCAAAACGGCATAAAGCATCAACTCGGCTCCTTTATTGTGCATACCTGTTCCGTCGATTTGAATTTTCATATTTGCATTGATTTTATTATTTTGTTTAGCATCCGAAAAGGCATTCGGATGAATGTTTTTATTTTGTTTTGGATTATTTTATTACAATATTGTTTTTGTATTTCCTTAACAATGCTATTTCTGTCTTGCACCTCTAAATTTAAATAATTTTTAATCAAATTTTCATATTGCCCATTCGGTAATCCTGACATGACCGATAAATCTAATTGATTAACATAATTTGGTAACAACCAATTATTTTTACGATAAATCTCGCAAAATGTTTTTATTTGTGACTTGCGTTTTCCTAATCCTTGCCCTTGCCTAACTTCTTCAAATGAAGTTATATTTAATTTTACTCTTCTTTCGTGCATTAAATTTTGAATTAGATTTTCTCCTTCGTCTGTTCGAGTAATTACCAAAGAATTACCATTTTGCCAATCAATATTGCCCATTCCCCACGGATCGCCGAATGTAATATCGGAATGAATATTCATTTTATCAAAACAAATCCTGCATCGGGGCGAAGTAAAATAATCTTTAAGCAAGTGTCTTTTTACAGATGGGATCATTTTTTTTACTCCGCATTCATTTTCAATAACAACTGGTGCATTTCTATAGATATAGCCGTATTTATATCGCCAATAGATTTTGTTTTTTTTTGTTTTGTCATTTTTTGGAATAAACATATCGACTATTGTTTCAGACAAACTTCTATCACAAATCAATCCAAATTTGTATATAATATTTTTGAATTTTTTATACTTTTTCTGTAACGACATCACCCCTTGTATGTGACAGGGAAGTCCAACAAAAGCAACTTTTTCATAACTACCAGTATGCTCTAATGCCGAAACCATGTCGATTGGCGTGTAGGACGAACGTTGGGATAATAATAATTGTCGTTTTTCGGTAGCAACCATGGCTGAAACAAATGGTCTATCTTCTCCATAATTACTGACACACACTATAGCTGCATCTATCCGTTTTTCGTCAAACAAATAAGACAAACATTCTGTTACCAATCCTCCACTTTGCGCATTTTCATAAACTAATTTGTTTGTAGAAATTCCAGTATATGTATTTTTTACAATTCCCTCAAACGGATTATGATTATAATCAGGTGTGATAACATAACCACTTTTATCAAATCCCGGACATATTTCAATGCAAACACTACAATCTGTGCACAACTCCATATCAATATCTGCAAACAAACGCCCCATATTCGTTTTATGCATATAAATTGCTCGGTGCGGACAAATGACTTTACATGCACCACATCCAGTACAAAGATGGTTTGTTGTTACTAATGAGATATTTTTTGAAAATTCCACTTGAATATTTTTCTTATTATTATTTTAATAAGAGCCGCGAGCACATTCTTTTTATAAACTATATCTAAATCAAAAAACACATTTCGAGCTTTTTTAAATTTCTTGTGGAATATAAAAATATCAAATCGTCTTTTGTTATACATATTTTGAATGGCGTACCTGTATTTTACCTTTTCAGCAATCGGCATATTCATTATGTTATCAATAGTAATTAGTTGAGTTTTTTCTACAGAATCACATAGTTGCAATTTTTGTTCTAAGGTGGATTTTCTAGAATGAGAATTCTTTCTTTTTAATATATTATATAAATACTTTTCTATTGTTAAACATTGATTTCTATAAAGTAATGGCAACATCAATTGAAAATTCTGTCCTGCATTTTTATCCGTATATATTTCTTTATGAGGAATGGTTTTTTCTAGTTTTATTATTTTTATTAAATAATTGCCCGCCCCCATCCAATAGCCATTTAATTTAAACATACAATCTTCAAATAGATCAGTTTTCCCTCTTGTTTTTTTATTTACACAAAATCGTCCAACTATTTTTAATGTATTTTCATCCAATGAATATGATTGACATCTAACCATACTTACAGTTTCATTACTATTATCAAGAGTTGTTACCATTTGTTGAATGGCGTCGTTTTCAGCATACCAATCATCGCAATCTGGCCAAACTAAAAAATCTCCAGTAATAAGTTTCAAACCGTTATTTATGGTACCACTTAATCCACAATTTTCCTGATAAATGTATGTTAATGAATAACCTTTTGCTTCAAATTTTGGAATATACGATTTTATTAACTTTTCAGAATTATCTGTCGATCCATCGTCTATTACAAACATTTCTATTTTTGAATATGTTTGTAATAAAATGGAATTCAACAATCGCCAAATATATTTTTCACCATTATAACATGGCGTAAGAATACTTACTAACTTTTCCATATCATTTTATTTGCTATGATAAAATTACTAACTTTTCCCCTTATTTTATTTTTCGTATTCTTATCCATAGCTACAAAGTATGTCAACAATGATGTTGAAACTGTTGATGTACACACGACCATCGCAAAACGCCAAAAACTTTCTTGCATTGATTGTTTTACATAGAATGAGACCCCAAAAGATATAACAGTAATAAAGAAACAGATGCACAATACTTTGAAAACAAAATCTTTTATAGAAAATTGTGATATATGTAATTTGAGTGTGTAAGCATTTGACATCATGCCTATAAAAACAAATAAAATATTACAAATATATGGAATTTCAGGTGTTGCTCCCCATTTAAATGCGAGATATGAAACCGGTATAACTGATAAATAAAGTGTTCCATTAATTAAACTTGGACGTTTATTATTTCCTGTAGCATTAATAGTACTGACAAGAATGTTTGATTGTGTTGAAAAAAAAATAAAAATCAAAGTCCACCTGCAAAAAGAAACCGCATAAGGCGGCACATTTTTTAACCATATATTTAAAACAAAATTCATCTCTAATATCAAAGGTAACGCCAAAATCAACAATAATAAATAAATGTATTTTGACGTAGTTAAAGCCAATTTAATCATATATTGATAGTTTTGCGTAGCATAATTTTTGATAATTTGAGGACGAACGGCAGTAATAATATTACTAGCAAAAGATAATACTGCACTTTGAACTTGAACAGCTACAGAATTAGCAGCATTAAATAATGTCCCAAAAAAAATATTCAAAAGCATATTAACGCCTTGGGTCCTTGCAATTACGCTCAAATTGCCGTATAAATCCCATCCTGAAAACGATAACATCGGATAGATTAACTTTTTATTCCATTCAAATTTATATTTACTTTCTTCAAACTGTTTGTTGCAATATGATCTATAAATAACTCTAATGAAGATAGAAACGACCAATGTCAGCACAGCATATAAAAGCAATTTATCCCAATGACCAATGACTAATAAATAAACAATCCCTAATTTCAAGCAAGTATTCAATATTTCAACATAAGCATAAACGTTCATCCGTTCGTGCGCAATAATGGTGGCATTGTACGGTACTTGTGTAATATTAATAATCGTACTGATGATTGATAATTGATAAACAAAACGGGCTACACTCATTCTTTCCGGCGGTATCACTAATTTATTTTCCAAAAACCACAAACCCACAGTTTCTGCCAATATTAGAATGAAAAGTGCTATTAAAATATGGATAGTTAATGCAGCTGAAAAAGTTCTTTGAGCCTCATCTCTATCACCCTTTCCCAATGCAAAAGTCAAGAAACGCGAAGTTGCTCCACTCATAGATGAGTTCAAAAATGAAAAAATCGAAATTACACCTCCAACCACTCCGTAAATACCAAAATCTCCTACTCCCAATGTTGCCAATACAATTCTAGAAGTATATAAACTTACCCCCATTGTAAGTAACATTCGAAAATAAAGAAATAATGTATTTTTTGCTATCCGTTTATTATTTTCTGAAGGCACAAATTAATTTAATTATGAAACATTATTAGTTTTGATTTTTCAACTTTTGACATACTTTGTTTGTTATTTGCAAAGAATCTCTTACAAGAACCCATCCACAAGAACCAATACCGGCTAAAAATAGAAACGCAATTAAAACTATCAATTTGCTCAGGCTTGCCTTCAAAGGCACCACTGCCGGTTGAATAACCGTATATACCGGCGTTGTATCCTGAACTTTCATTTTTGCTATCTGCAATTGTTGCGCTGTTTGATTATAAACTCCAAAAGCTAAATTTGCTTCATTTTGCAAACGGTCTAAAGTCGTTTTATAACGAGCTGAAACAATTCCCAAATTTTCATCCATATAAGCCGATAAATTTTGTTGCGCTTTGTAATAATTATCTTTGGCATTGCTGTATAAATTCTCGGTAAACGCTAAGTCTTGACGCGCTTTTTGGGTACGGTAACTGATAATGTACGATTGCATATAAGCGGTGACTGTGTCTGCAATGAATGCCGAAATAACCGCACTTTGCATTTTAGAAGATAAGGTAATTATCCCCGTTTTTTTATCAACAGAGACATTAATTCTATTATTCAAATTCTTTAAAATTTTTGTTTGCTCTTTAGATAATACTATCATTCGAGCATCTTGTCCAATTATACCTTTTTCCTTTGAAGAAAACAAAGCCAATAAATTAAGTGGTGCATTCAAAATATAACTCCACCATGCATTTTTTTGTTTTTCATTTAAATAGGCGTATAAAGACGTATTTATATTTTCTTTCGGGTCTTTCACCTGCACTTCAAACATGCCCATAAGAAAGGGAGTGGAAGTTATAATATTTGGATACAAATCCGGAGATAAATCCGTCCCTGTATTTTGTTGCAAATTGATTCCTGCTATTGCCGCCAAAGCTCCTAAGCCTCCACTTTGAGCGTTATTTCCTTCCGGCGATAAAATAATCGTTGTAGTATATTCTTTCGGGAGACTAAATGCAACGATAACCCCAATCAACAGTCCGATACCGCATACTTTGAGAATGAATTTCCGGTTGTTCCAGAGTTTTTTCGCCTGTTCAATAAAATCAATTTCCTGCTCTTGCTCAATATTTTTATCTATATTATCCATACTATAATTTATATTTTTATCAGGGGATTGCGGGTCATGCCCGCAATGACAATTGTTATTTTGTTATTAAGGGATTACGGATCATACCCGCAATGACATTCATTTCATAATTAATAACCTAACGTTTTTATTAACAAAGCTATCAATGTTGTCATAGATACGATTCCCGGCACAATAGCTGTAATATCTTTCCATGTTATTTTGTTGCTGTCG
>Ga0123357_10007198_pt1 | contig 13709 bp, 9 predicted proteins | sample TergutEmb28metaG_FD_89873 | JGI IMG/M metagenome (GOLD analysis project Ga0123357, IMG submission 89873) | Embiratermes neotenicus P4 segment gut microbial communities from Petit-Saut dam, French Guiana - Emb289 P4 | ecosystem: Host-associated > Arthropoda: Insects > Digestive system > Gut ... | reverse complement strand
GTAGCGCCCTGATGATGGTTTATGTAAACCGAAACATGCAGTAGCAAATATTATAGTTTTAAGTGTTTTAACAGTTTTACAATTAAAATAATTTGTGTGCATTAGTTGGGACAAATAAAGGACTTCATATTATTGATGCACGGTAACAACCAGGAAGATGTCTGAAGGTCTCCAGTCATATTATCCGTTACTTGACCATAACACTGCCATTTTATTATGACGGTAACACATGAGACAGACAGACAGCTTTATTTTTAGGAAGTTACTTTTGGGAAATTTTTATGTTTGTCTTAAATATGTTCTTGATGTGTCTAGTTCTTACATTATAGATTCATTAGTTTGTTTTTCCCATGAATGTATCTTTGAATTTATTGATGTCTTTGTACAGGCAATCTGGTAACTGTGAAGTATCTGCGCCTGGAACGGTACCATGAACATTTTCCAGAAGCTGCAGGTGCCATTGTCCCTCTAACCCCGTCCAATAATCAAAAACTGAGCTTGCAATGGCAGAGTCCGCTGGATAACAATTGAAATGTATGCTTTACTCTGTTCTTGGATGCAAATTTGGGATGGTACATTGCATCCATTTTCTAGGCGAATGTGTAAACACGTGGACTGTTCTGTGGTTAACATGCTTGGACAATTTGTTTTTATTTAAGTAAGTTGTAACATTTATAGTGTGACTGTTGGTACCATATTTTCTCATTTTTAGGTGCTTGGATCGTGTGGTCCTAGTTAGTTTACTGTATTTAGAACTAGGAAGTGCAGTAATGATATATTTTCATGTACACGAATTTGTAACAGTTAAAGGATTAAAGAATTCTCATTTTTACTATGGTTTTGCAGACCCTTATAAGTGCAGTTATTTGCGTTTAGTCGAAGTTGTCTTGTGACTGGTGTCCAGGAGTGATGCAAAAATAATTTTCACTGTTTAGACCTAGAGCTTTGCCTGCCGTAAACCTAACCAAACCTCATCAAATCTAATCTGACCAAATTTATGTTGCTGCACTGTTGGGCATCACCTCAAATATATATATATATATATATATATATATATATATGTGTGTGTGTGTGTATGTATATATATATGTCCTTTCCTTAACTAGCAGATGCTAGGTTGAAGACCATTCACTTATCAGCAATTGAATTTTCAGTGTATACAACATTTTCTGCACTAGAACTACTCATCTGAACCTTGGAAGTAACATTTACATGTGTGCCCATATGATAGCTTTATAGGTAATTGTAATGCTTTACCATGTGGGTCCAAGAGTACACCTACAAACATTTGGTGACTCATTATCATAGTTACGATGCTGTAAGATTATCCAGTGACCTTTGACCTAATAGTGCCCCAGGCTTATAATCAGTGTGTGTCTGTGGTTCTTCAATTGTTCATATGACATTTCAAACTTTCTTCACCTCCATAGCTGCTTGCTAGCAGGCCAAAATCATTTGTTGGTTTCTTCATTCAACAGAGGTAGTAAGATTTCTGGCACTGTATTTCAGTGAAGGACTGTTCATTTTGCCCCTTGCCTTACAAACAAACAAACACACACACACACACAAGAGTAGTTCTATAGAGTCAGGTTGTTCTCCACTGTAGTTTATGTTTCATTGCATAATTTGTGTGTGTAATCAGCTGACAGCAAAGCAGTTTTCAGTCTTCTATATTATGACACCATGTAGTTTGGTGAATGGTTAAGGTCTGATGAAATCTGCCACCATCTTCATGTACGAGAGGATGCACCGGGTTCCTAATGACACGTGGCTGGTCGTCTATCACCTGTTTAGTTTTCATAACTGAGAAGAGTGCAAGGTCTATTTTTGCTGCTCTGAAAACTTTGAACCTCACAAAGAACTACTTCTTGAGTTTCCACATGCAAAAACTAGAATTGGTGCATTCCATGTTTTTAGGGCATTCGTTTTAGTTTAACTGTGGGCAGCGTAGTTTGTATGATTTATGAAACAGTAAGTATGATGCATTATTAGGTACTTTTATATTTTCATCCCCGTACAAAACATGTAGCATGTTTGGGCAGTAACTTTGAAAGTTGTTGGAAACTGCAGTTTCACTGCTTAATGCTGTGAATAAGGAAAATATATGTTATAAATGATGTGAACTTTGCTATGATGATGCTGACTACTTTTTCCCGCTGATGGTGAATGTAGCGATAAACACATTGATGATGGTGACCAGGAAAACGCCCATAACAACGTAGTTGTTGAGTCTGTTGGCGTGATGATGTTTTGAATCACCAGCCATGTCAAACCGTCCTTTGAATATGAGGCATACTCCAACAGCCACCTGCAAAAATGATACTTTTTATTTTAACACCATATGTGGCAGAATAGCCAAAGACTTTGTGCATAAAATTCCTTTTAATAAAATGTAAAATATGACTAAATCATGCTTACACTGCAGGTGTTAGGTTAATGTTGTGTGTAACTTGAGTTCAGTGATAAGGTACTTAACTTTCTGTAACACCTACAGTAATTGAATTAGTTTGCAAAAATAGTCTGCTATGGATCCAGAGCTCCCACACTTCCTACATTCTCTACTGTTGGAACTGAAATCCCAAGGATACTCATTGTATCCTTTCAGGTAGAACTGAGAAATCTGTCAATTTGTATGATATATTTGGGATTTTTGAAGACTTTTGTAAGAGTACAGAAATTTAAGATCTAAGCATTGCATGGATTATCTGAATGTCAGTGAGATTTAGTGCCTTCCTAGAACAGAGAAGCCCTGTCTTTGGGAAGGCATTGTACACACATATATATATATATATATATATATATATATAAATTGAAAACAATGGATTTTTTCCCTTGAAAAATAAGTCTATAACTCTCTTACCCAGTCAAAAGCACGGATATAATCTATTAATGTTTTACACTGGGATTGTAATGGTGAATCATGGCTTTGCTTTTATCTTGTCATTCTTTACTTTCTTGGACTAAGAGCAGCCCTGGCCCCAGGATCATTATATTGTGTTCACATTATGTGGCATACCATATGGAGTATCTTTTCTTGCTTTTTTTTTATTATGCATGGATAATGGTTTTGGAAAATATGGAAGTTGCAACACAAAATTTAAGTTGAATTGCCATAAATTGGGTGTGATTTTCAGAGAACTTCATGTTTTATATGTTGCTGTGGTACAAGAAAAAAGGTGGGAGGTTTGAGAAGTTGCAACTAGTACTTATGTTTATTCTGCAACAGGGAGACAAAGAAATGCAGCTCCTGGGTGGGTATTATCATCAACAAATGTCACAGGACAAGAATAATTTTATATTCCTGCTTATACGAAGTTGAAGAGAGGAATGCAAATGGCACTGATTCAATTTTGAAGAAGGCATGCATCTGAACATACAGTTCACAGTTCAATATAATATGGTGTTGTGTTTTTTTTAGTCACCTTTTCTTTTTTATAAGGTTATATGACCTTTAGAGTTCGAGGGATTTAAATTCCAAAGTAGCTGCTGATGGCTGGTGTACTTTTCGCTTTAAATGCCCGTTTTTGCACCTGCTGATATCCACAGTATTTCATACATTTTCAAAGCTAAAAACTTGAAATGAAAAGTACACGTTTAAGAATGAATTTTGAAGAAAATATACCTATTGTTATGAAGCTTAGTTTGAAGGTCATTTTTTATTTTGTTTATTTTTCACTCTGAGTTACATTTTCTAGATTTATTCTTTTCAGATACCTCCTGTTGTGAGTGCTCTAAAATTTGGAGCTGACTGTACATTTAATTTTTATTTATCCAGACATTGTTTAGGTTTCAGTGTCACGATGATGTTTGGGTTTTATGTTAGTGCTGGCTTATCTGGGTGCTGTGGCAAATGAGTTCATTTGCGATCAGTGGGAGAGGAAAGGAATGCATAGACATTTATTACTATGTTGCTGCAATATGGGACCAGGGGCAAATGTCCTTCATTCTCCTATAAGGATTTCTTCCTGACTTTTGAAATGTAGGTTCATGCTTATGTCTTATCTTCAACTTGACACTTGAGTCTGTTCCACGTTAGACCAATAACATGTGACTGGCCAAGCAATGTGGACACTTGAATCATGAACATTCACAAGGTGTTGGTTTCGGTGTGTGCTAATTAGTGTTGAAGTGCATTTGGCAATACGGCTTAAAAAAAAAATAGACTGAGACATCACAGAACTGATAATAGAATTGGACTCTGACGTGCATTCATGGGAAGATGAAGGCATTTCTTCTCAGAGTGACAGTGACACTGGTGACACTGCTGACACAAACTTTGCATGGTGGACTGACAATACAAACTATCGACCTTCTGTACCTATAATCTACAAGTTTACAGGAGGTTACAGTGGGGTGTGACAAATAGAGGCACCCAACATCATTACTTCCCACTGAGCATTTGCATGCTGTCTTTTTGTTTTGAAATTATACAACTGTTGGTGGAAGTGACAGATATTATTGTCAGTACTTGACACAGTGGATGAAGGACACTACACACTTCCTGAAGTGACTGTTCAGGAAATGTATGTGTTTTTGGCAGCTGTTGTGCAGATGGGGTATGTTCTGAGGACACACTGATGGATTACTGGTCAGCATTAGAACAGTACTTCATGATCTTTTACAGAAATGCTATGAAATGTGTCAGGTTCTATCATATGCATAGATTTCTACATTTTAGTGACCATAAAAATGATCCTGACAAGACAGATGAAAATTATGACCAACTGTGGAAAATGAGAGCTATATTTGACAGGCTCATTGATTCGTATGCTAAATTTTACAGTCCCACCGAACATTTGGTAGTTGATGAAATTGTGCTCTTTAAACATGTGTAACAAAGACACACAAGCAGATCGGGATAAAGCTCTACAACCTGTGTGATTCTAAGGGATATACTTACGATATGACCGTGTATTTAGACAAAGACAGGAAACGTGCAACTCCTTCACTGACAGCTACACATGAAACTGTAACAGGACTTTCTGCAAGGATTGAACAAGTAGGACACAAGTTGTATGTGGACAGTTTCTTTTCATATTCATTGTTGACGATTTACATATTAAGGTAATAAACTGCTGTGGGAATGTCCGACCAAATAGAAAAGGGATGCCATAGCATTTTGGATATAAAATGGAATTGAAGAGGGGTGATCTAAAAACTAAGGTGAAAGGATAGATGATAGCCTTAGAATGGAAGAAGAAACAAAATATAAACATACTGTTGAACATGCATTTTCCACCATTGGATGGTAATTTATGTTATAAGCATAGAAAAGGTGTGAAACCAGCCATTATACAAGACTGTAATAGATATGTGGAATATGTGGACAAATCTGACCACATGACAAACATTTACAGTATTAGCAGATGGGCTTGGAAATGGACAAAGAAGCTATTCTTCCTTCTTCTGGACCTTACCATTCTCAACAGCTTTATCATTCTCACGTCTTGTAGTTCAAAATTATCACACTGTCATTACAGTCTGACATTAGTGAGGGATCTAATACAAGAGGCAGGAAGGGTGCCTCGACCTCAGACTGCAAGGCAAAGAAGACAAGCCCTGTCCATGAGTCAACCAAAAAGACTTGACTTGAGACGCAACAGACACTGGCTCATGCAGTGTAAGAGAATTCGGTGCCATGCGTGTTCGACCAAACATAAAACCGGAACAAAATACAAGTATTCAGAATGCAACATATGGTAGTGTGCTACCCCATGTTTTGAAGTATATCACTCCAAACTCCATTTCTGAGAACCAACAGACACTAAAACGGAAAAGTGGAACACACAATTGTAAGTAAATATTACTATTGTAATTACTGAACTGATATTTTTCATTAAAATCTTCTTTATGAAATAATAGGGGTGAAGGGGCTGTGGACCTTCAAGAAGGGGTTTTGTGAAGCAACAGAGATTTGTAGGAAGGGCCTTTATGTATGTATGTATGTATATGTGTGTGTGTGTGTGTGTGTGTGTGTGTGTGTGTGTGTGCTTTCTCCACTTTGCCAATATGAGGAAGAAATAAAAATCACTGCTTCGAGATGTCTAAATAATTCATGGCTGTTGGAAAAATTGTAGGGCTGTTTGTAAGAAAAATTAACTGTATTAGTGATAATTTTAACTAGAATTTAATTTTTTGCAATCTTTTAGGCCCATACATGCCTCGTAGACAAATATTTAAAAAAAAGACGCGTAATTTTAAATGCAGAAAATTTTAGAAATGGCGTGGTTTTGAGGGACAGCGTTTTCCCTTTTGACAATTAAGGGCATTTTAATACTGGAACGCTGTTTTCCCATTTGAATGTAAACAATGTAACAACAAAAGTGAGTCTTATAAAAAGCACTGTGGTGAACTGTAGGCTCATATAGTTCCTGCTTGTAACACAAACAAAACCTGCAATTACCAGTACCAGTTCTTATTTCATTTGGTTCCAATATCAGCACTAATGCTAGTGGTTGACCGTCCTTAAAGTAGTGTACTATCTGGTTTTGGTATGTTTTCCTTTCACTTATTGTACTGAATTATTTCTCTTGTTCTTTGTTTATTGTTAATAATGGCAGTTATTTTATGACAAATTGAGTTAGAAGCACTGGGATCCCTGCAACACAGCCTTTTCTTCATTTAAGCAAACACGTAATTAAATTGTTACAACTCTATGTTTTCATTATAAGTTATTTTAAAATAAACATATCTTTAATAGATATCTAATATAAGGAATGGAGAAATAGGCCTGCTGGCTATACCTGCAGCAGTATGCTTACTACTATGAGCACAGCAATGGTGTAGAATGTGGCGTTACGATCACCAAACTCCAGTACGTAGCGCAGTTGGTTGGCATTGGCTGTAATAAGTGCGATATCCATCATGCCTTGTGCAACTGTTTTCTTAGCTGCATATGTATTTGCAGGACTCAACAACTGTAAGAAAGTAAATTACTCCTGTTGCAGTAAAATGCACAAAGTTAAAATCTGCTGAAATACTATTGCTGACATTAACTGTAGTTATTTTTATTACTAAGCACTTTAACATCATAGCTTATTTGGGGTGGCATAGAGGTAAAATGTCAGGTTGTGATACTGTGTCAAATGAGTTATCTGTTGCATGCTTAATGCATATTTGGGAAAGATTTTGTGGTAGTGGATAGAAAAGAGGATTACTGTATTATACTTGGTATTGTGTAGATAGTAACTGACAGTGGCTAGTGAAGGTGAAGTGCTAGTATTTTGTAGGAACTTCCATAAATGTCAAGGGGGCATGCAGTGGTGCGGTTGAGGCACTGCTACGAGCTGGTAGGTCGCGGGATCAATTCTTGATGGTGTTATTGGCATTTTTCATTGAAATAATTGTTCCAGCTGCACTCTGGCTGTGGGGTTGACTCAGCCTCTAACAGAAATGAGTACTAGGAATACTTCTGGAACTAAAGGCGGCAAGTGTGTAGGGCCGACAACCTTATCACCTTCATGTGCTGATTGTCTTGAACTCTGGGAGCCTGGACCTCCTGGTACCCTCAGGGCCTGTCCAGGTCTGTGATGGGATTGTTTCCTTAAAAGGCACCTACACAGGATATCACAGAATGAGAATTGGTGAGACTTAATTGTGTGAGTTCCTTCATTGAGAGATAGCAAGTTGCCCCACAATGTTGGTCACAGGCTGTAAAACTATATGATGTCATAACGAAGGTGAACAGAATATGAGTCATTGGTGATACTTTGTTCCAAAAATAAGGAAGTGATAAAAGAACTGAGAAAATGTGCTTTTGAAATTTCACAATTTTGGCTCTTCTTGAAAAATTGTTGAGGTTCGTGAATTAAGAATGGTGTTACATGTAGGACATGCAGAATGCATGGAGGAAACAAGGAATTCATACCAACCTTTGGATGTAAATCACAGGGGTAATAATACATGTGATACTACCATGTGAGACCTATATGTCAAGGTTCTGGTGTGCTAGGAAGTGATACCATGTAACATTGTAGATCGGTACGAATAGTTCTGAGGAACTTGTTGCCTCCATTTTCAGGGCAGAAGGGCAAGGGCCTCCAAAATGTTTATACTTGTTTATGAAACTAAATCATGTCACACTGCAAAATGCCTGGAGGGAAAAGCTCCATTTACTCATTATTTGGGAGGGGGGCTGGATGTGTTGTTGAACATTGTGGGCATTTGAAAGAAGAGAAGAATATCTTACCCCTGCCAGGAATCCAGCTCCTGTTCCATGGTCACTTGGCATGTTGGCTAGTCATAATACTAACTATACCATCCTAGTTCCTAATCTTAGTAATTAACCAACTTAATGCACAAATTATTGTTTTATAATAAGTTTATTATATGCCTCTACATGTTTCGAGCACTATGTACTTATCATCTGGGGGTCAAAATTGTATTATACAGCATCTGGTATCATCACACCTGTAGGTGGCTGTCCCATGCACTGGTTGAGAGAAGAAGGCCACCTACAGGTGTGATGATACCAGATGTTGTATAATACAATTTTGACCTCCTGGTGATAAGCACATAGTGCTTGAAACATGTAGAGGCATATAATAAACTTATTATGAAACAAGAATTTGTGCATTAAGTTGGCTAATTACTAAGCTTATACTGAAATGCACAGTCAGCAAAACATAAAATAAACAATTCTTAATGTTACACTTTTTTTCGGTGGCACAACGGCCCAATGTAGGCCTAGGCTGCCTCATTGTTAGGTTTCTGGATGAAACACACACACACACAGTCAGTAGGACTCCTCTGAATGAGTGATAAGCTTGTCACAGAGGTTGATACCTACTCAATACACACAAGAGTCTAACATCCATGCCATCAATGGGATCAGAACCTGTGATCCTAGCAGTTGAGTGGCCGCAGACCTATGCCTTAGATCATATTTCCATCTGGATCATCATGTTACAATTGATATGTGAAAAAAATTTCCCATGTTGAGCCTCTAGCTACAGTGTTCCATGACATTAGTCATTCAAAATTTCCCACTCACGGTCCCTTCATTCCAGGAAATATGGCTTTTGTAAAAGTGGAGTGAGGTTCTGAGGAACACAGAAAATTACCTTAAACCTCTTTCCATTTGCTCCTGTAGCCACCTCTTCAGTTCCATCAGCACCCATATCTATGTTTTCTAGTTCTATGTTTTCCTCTGTTACTTTGGACTCATTAGGTTTTGGCTCTTCCATAACTTTTCTGAAATACTAACATTGTAAGCTGTCAAAGAAAGATATTGAATGCTACAGACACTTCTGATAAAACATTATATGTTAGACTAGTCATAATCTGTTTTGGTTAAGCCCATTATGGAGTCTGTATGATTAAAATTTGTGTGGTACATTTTAAGTGTGGTGTGAAAATGGAGATTATTTTCACCATTACCTTTCGGCTTTGGTGAAGTGTACATTATTAGACAAAGCACAGAAGATCACTAGGATCTGGAATTGAATGGTGTGTATCAGTTTCTCATCTGTGCCATTTATATTAATTTACTGGGCACAAATATCAGGGGACTTACCTTAAAGTAAACACAGATTTTATTACATGGTGATAGGGATCTCAGTTTGTAAGTAGAGGAAGAAACTAAGTACACTTTTGTTGTGTCATTGTACAAATGCAGGGCAAAGTCACATAATAATATAATTTAATATAATAACTACTTAATTCTTTAAAATGTGAAAAACTTTTAGTATTTGGGAATGTTCAAGCAAAGCTGCATTTATGAGGAAACTGAGAACAAACTAATTCCAAAACCTTCACTTTTATCAGTCACAGGAGTTTGTGTGTTATGAATGAATAGAACTATATGTTTTTGCTTCCCCTATATGCCTTTATGGTGTGCACAGTGACCAGTACCTTATATCAAGAGTGCACAAATTTTCAAAAAATCTAGGAGATGCCTCAAAATTCTAGGTGCCAGAAGGTTGACATAAAGTAAGTTCTATATTGAGGGCCAACAAATATTAGGTGCCACCATACAAAATTTGTGCACCTGTGCGTCTGTGTGTGGTGTGTGTGTGTGTGTGTGTGTGTGCGTGCATGTGTGCGTGTATTTTCAAATCTGTTTCGCCACGACTCATTTCAGGTTTGTGTCGCGGTTTATATGAGATCCGCGCTTGTCTGGGATTTTACACAGCACTGAATGCTAGTTTGTTTCCAACGTTTTGGGACAATCTACAGTACAATCTTCAAAGGCCAAGCATTCCGCTTTTTAAATGGAAAACTTTGTGTTCTATGTTGTACTGTAATGGCCTCTCGAAATTAAATAAGACACTGTTTTATCCGCATGTCGAATGTTGTTAGGAAACATAAAAACTTGAATTTCGACATTTGCTAGTGCACTTCTTGGGCCTGACATTTGGATCGTGAGTACCTATGACTCATTTTGAACGCACACTATGCTGAGTGCGATTCACGAGATTACTGCTTATTACCTGCGGCGGTGTTTTTTATGTCCCCCAGAACTAATATCGTAGTGCTGCATAATGCATACTACGCTCAATCACATCCACGATTTTCTTCAGGAAACAATATAAAATGTTTACCTATGTACACAAATTGGCCTCCTTACAACGCGGTCTTAATTCGCCATCGTGCACGGTGTATGATCATACTGAACAAACAGTATACTGCTAGCGTGTTCAGTTACTGTCTTAAAATAGGAAATCACTGTTGCTCGGTACCGTTTTGCTTGGTGTAAATTATTTTCCTCCATGGGACTAGCGCATCCAGAAATTTTCATCTGAATGTACACGACAATTCTTGCAGCATTGTGGTTAGTTTAAGTACAATACACATATCAGCATAGGGACTGCGAATGAGCAAGAGTAATCTCGTAAAGTCGTTCACAAGCAGTGTGGCAAGGAATCGGTGCGTGGGCTTTGCGTCCGGCTTAACCCTTCAAACACCGAGTTAAATCCCATCTGCTGGCGTTATTAGAAGCTCACCATATTATCCACGTTAATAGGATAAGAGTTAAGAGAACCGACGAGAAGTGACCGCCGCGTGGGGTCGTGAGTTCATTTAAAATAACGGCACTATGCTTGTACTGTACTAGTGGATCGTTAGGATCGGTTCATAGCGGTATAAGTCATGACGAATATAACTGCCGAAATACTGCTGATTTCGCTTCCCACCGACTTGAATCACCATGCGAAATAACAGATACTACAAAGGACAGGCGTTCTTTGTTGAAGAGTTTGTCGAAATGCTGTATTTGGCTTCATACATGACAGATAGGACTAAGCGTCGTCCCAGCTGCGGGTGAAGATCGGAAGGAAGCTCTTCAGGCTACTGTTTGGGTTTATGTATCAGCGTCCTTCTCTGCTACGAAGTATTTTTTTCCCGGGAAACCACCTGTTTAGCCGGGAAATCTTCACAGAGTGTCTGAACTACTGATTACAGACGATGAGGAGATCTTTACAATGTCTCTGAACTACTGTTGACAGATGACGAGGAAAGTGGGGACTGAAGCGGGCCAAGTGAAGGCTGCGGGAAACAACGTGATTGTGAGAACTGTCGTGCTAGGCCGTGCAGTACAGGAGGGCGTTTGGTTTCACTGAAATAATAAAAAACAAAAAAAGTTCAGCACCCCTTGTCAGCTTTACCTGGCACGCGAGTTTGTAGCAAGAAGGAGGAGATTGTTGTGACCAGGTCAGAGTGTGGCTGTATGTAGAATGGATTTCAGTGAGGTGAAGACATGATTACAACATTAATGCTCTTGAGCAGATGGTCGTGAGCGGGCGGTCGGAATTTCCAGGCACTCCTGTGATTGCTTTAAATTCACTGGGAGTGCAGCAACCTTTCAGTTCGTGAACGAAGGCAGTAGCATCCGCTGTTGGTACACCATCGAAACAAATGGGATGATCACAAAGTGAGAATCGGTTACGAGGTCGATTTAGAGATGTAATTCGAGCTGGTAGTTGATGCTAAACGGTTGGGCGAATTTATTCCCTTCTGTATGACAGAAGTCGCGGTATGTATATTACGATGTGCAGGTTGTAGTTTTTATAACTTGAACTGTGGTAAAAAAGATCTTGTTTTTCAAAATCCCATTGTGCTCACAACTGTGGTATAATGTGGAGGGAGGTACTGGAGTGTTTGGGGATTAAAGTGGCGAACAGCTTGGTTCATTGCAAAGTATAGTTTGTTGTTTATCATTTGTAAAACTACGTACAAAATTAAAGATATTTATAGGTTTGTCATTTCCTAAAATTTTAAACCAATATGCTGCATGCATGTTGTATTCGTAACGTATTCCTTTCTGTCATGGAATCGAAACTGGGGCACTTGAGTGTACTAATACAGGACATAATTATCTAACTTAAGAAGATAAACGAAGGTATGAAGTTGTGTGCCATAACAGAAATGTGTGGGCCATAAGTACATAAAAACGCGGTGTGTGAATATCTAGGGCTATTTTCCTGTCGGTTCATTTATCGTACTACTGCAGTCCACAAAACCAAGAGCCCGCAGACGCGCTGTGGTGCAGCGGCGGGAAGTGACAACAGTTGCCAGATAAAATATTGACCCTGGAAAGTACTATGCAACACATTTCAGACAGAAATATTTATGATAAATATTAAGGAAGAGACAAACTATTTATGGTTCCTTGTGATCCCTACTTTACATTTATCATGAGAAGGACTTCCGTCATTTACATGCCACACCCCAACAAGCAACTCTGCTTTAAAATGTGTACTTCTTCGAAAGAGTAAGCCTGCACGAGCGATAACGCATATTTACCGTCCGGACAAAGGGGTATAATTTCCGGTTTCTTTGTCTGCTACGCATAACAATCCGTCTACAATCACGCGCAACACTTGAGTTCACGAAAATAGGTCACACATCATTTTTCACACTAGCTCCCCATATTGTCCTAAATAACTGTGTTCAGAAACTTTAAATTCTGCTAATGCCCAATAAAGTTTTTTTTTTTTTTTTTCACTGAAATGTTGCGAAGTTTCATCTTTGACATAAAACACGTTAAAGGCAATAAATAAGAAAGTACCTAATCCCCTCTGATCCATGCATACTTCATTCTACAGTAGGTACCAATCAAGAAGCAGAACTTACAAACATTATTGTATATGGAATTGAATTTTTAATTTTAAAAAGAGCGCGGTTTAAAAGACTTGACATACAATTTTACGGATTTGCGATCTTCAAAGCAACGACTATAACATATTTGAAAATTTTATGTTTTGCTGACCGTGCATCTCTGTATAATCTTAGTAATTAACCAACTTAATGCACAAATTCTTGTTTTATAATAAGTTTATTATATGCCTCTACATGTTTCGAGTACTATGTGCTCATCATCAGGAGGTCAAAATTGTATTATACAACAGAGTGTGTGATGATACCAGATGGTGTATAATACAATTTTGACCTTCTGATGATGAGCACAACAGTGCTCGAAACATGTAGAGGCATATAATAAACTTATTATAAAACAAGAATTTGTGCGTTAAGTTGGTTAGTTACTAAGATATTTGAAAATGTCATGGTTCGGGTGTTGTTCGGTCTGCTAAATAAAGTTACTTTCATTCACAAATTCATTTTGAAAAGGGGCATTAATTTTTGAATGATTATATGACCGCCTCTGTGGTCTAGTGGTCAGAGTTTCTGGCTACAGATACAGAGGTCCCGGGTTCGATCCCCGGCGCTACCAGATTTTCTGAGTAGTAGTGGGTCTGGAACGGGGTCCACTC
>Ga0123357_10007197_pt1 | contig 13709 bp, 8 predicted proteins | sample TergutEmb28metaG_FD_89873 | JGI IMG/M metagenome (GOLD analysis project Ga0123357, IMG submission 89873) | Embiratermes neotenicus P4 segment gut microbial communities from Petit-Saut dam, French Guiana - Emb289 P4 | ecosystem: Host-associated > Arthropoda: Insects > Digestive system > Gut ... | reverse complement strand
GCCCATTGTACGTGTATCAGTGCAAAGCAAGTAGCAATGAACTCGCTGTGTTGTGTTTTATGCTATTATACTTGCACCAAGTGCTGTAACATTCAAAACTCTGCTGCATTTTGCGTACAGTGTGCATTTATATGCCAAATGAACAGTGGCTATGTTCCCATCATTAACTGGTTGGACGTTGTAATGTAAACTTCGTGTTTTATGTGAGTTTGGAACAGAGGTTTTGAGTAACACTTGCGTGTAAGTCCTTACGAGATTTGTGGTGGCCATAATAACACCGGGGAGGGTTTTTCTCCAAGTATTTCGATTTTATCCCATAATCATAATACCAATGCCACATACTAATCTTTATCCTAGTATAGTATGTATCTTTAAAATGTGTGCCGAGCGTAAAAAATGCAAGAAGGCTTTTGCATGGCCAGTCTGCGGAGTGTTGCGTCATCACATTAGCGCTAGAATGTGACACATGCCGTTTCCCTTGCGTCTAGTACAGACAAGTTCTGTAACTTTCATCTGAGACATCCCCGTTGTGCTGTAGAGAGTCACAAAATATATAGGTAAAATATAGTCAGACACAACTTGTTTAGTGTTTTTATTACTAAGATATTCGTACATAGCTTCTCTCAACTACATGTTTCGGCCCTTCCACGGGCCATCTTCAGGTTGATCACTTTTTTGTTGCAAGGCAAACCATACAATTAGCAATGCTATGTTATTGTTAAAAATTGATCCCGCAGTGGGATCAATTTTTAATTCAATTTTATATAAGTTGCACGAGATCTCGTCGATAACAATGACATAGCATTGCTAATTGTATGGTCTGCCTTGCAAGAAAAAAGTGAGCAACCTGAAGATGGCCCGTGGAAGGGCCGAAACATGTCGTCGAGGGAGGCTATGTAAGAACATCTTAGTAATAAAAACATTAAACAAGTTCTGTTTGACTATATTCTACCTATATTTTGTGAGAAGTTCTGTGTGTGTTCGAATAGTTTTCTGTAGAAAATTGTATCCTTCGGCTTGCCCGAAGTATGCGTCGTGGAAAATACGTTGCCGACGGGTGTGTAACAAATATCCTGCGTCAACAGTGCCGTTGAGAAGAAGAACATACAGAATAGTGGGAAGAAACACGATCCTTTGGTTCTTTGCTGGACAGAACGGAAATACGAAAACATTATGTTTTGAACTGAAGTGGGATGTTTTCAAAATCCTTAGCTTACGGAAACAGAAATTCTGAAACAACGCCCAGATAAAATTACAACATTATATATCTTACCTGTAGACTTGGAAGCAAGAATCTAGTATAGCAGGTGGTTTCAAGGATCGGTAGCCATTTAATTTCTGGGGCCAGAACTTGTGTTTTTCTGTGATGAAGGCATGGTTTACTGTTAAGTGGGAATGTCAGTCGCCAGAATAACATACTGGTGTCCGAAAACCCCACGCGGTTTATGATTTTCCTGTGCATATCCTTAAAATCGGTGTCTGCTGTAGAGCGTACACACGATCACCCTTTGTAACTTTGTTGTCCCGACGTTCAGTGTGGTAGGACAACCTCTTACCGGGAAAGGGATGTGTGATTCACCGAATCACATAGAAGTTTAGTTATTTGCTTTTTACTTATGTTTTATTTATTTGTTGTATTCTTGATATAAGAAAATGGAGTGCCATATCCAGATAACTAGATCATTTTCCACGAAAGTGACATAGTCACATCTCTCTGCTCCTACTTACACCACACTCGTACGCGACTGCTTAAGCGATGGATTGCTAGCTTCCGTTATCAGCTCCCAGCCATTTCGCAGCTTAAATCTCTCCCCTCCTACCTACGTGTATCACCAACGTTTCTGAATGTGAGTTGACAGATTAGAACCAAAACATAAAGCTATGAACCGTCCGTAACTGACGCCAGCAAACCTAAGAAACAAATATATCAAAATGTTCGGCTGCAAGCAATTGCAAGCAAGATCATATGACCCTGTTTTCCGAACGGGAAAAATAGGCTACCTCTGCGTTTGGTGATTTCAGACATCATTCGTCAACGAATTGATAGACGAAGCAAACCTTAAAAAGCGGTTGCTTCACCCAGGACATCGTCACAGATCACACTGCAGACTTCTCAGCATTCGGCAAATGGGTAACAGCTGGCAGTGTGAGGCTTCCGTCAGCAGAGCCAGACTAGCATCCGTACGATTGTTTCCGGAGGACACAGGAAGTGGTTACTGTGAACAATCTGCATTCTCTGCAGCGACTGAACACGGTATTAGATGAGAACTTGCGAATATTTTAAGACAACAGCCGTATCGAGAAGTGTTGCGAGCGGGTGCGAGGTATGCTTATAGACTCGAGGTCAGCACTTCGAGACTCTTAGGCGCGCGCGGATAAAACGAATGTGCTAAACGTACGCAATCTGCGCAGAAGCAGCAGCATCGAAGCGTCTCTCATTGTTATAGCGGCTTTATTGTAATGGTCGGTCTTCTCTTTGTTGATCATTTTGTATCGAAACAGGAATTGTGTGTGTGTCATATTTATAATAAGGATGGTAGGCTGAGGGTGTTTGAGAATATGGTGTTGAGGAGAATATTTGGGCCTAAGAGGGACGAGGTGGCGGGAGAATGGAGAAAATAACGTTGATGAACCTTCGGGTTCCATAAAATGCGGGGAATTTCTTGACTAGCGGAGAACCGGTTGGCTTCTCAAGAAGGACTCTGCTCCATGAAGTAAGAAACTAGTTTTTATCCATTTTCCCTACAATTTCAATGATAGAACTGTCGTTTATGTACAGGTTAATGGTTAAGAATATTATTTAGTACACCATTTGCCTTCAGCGTTACTTTCTTATACTGAGGTATCCTTCTGCGTTGTACTGAAGTGAAATTTGTATGAGTGTGGAGAATTTTTTTTTTTTTACCTATGGCACCACTTAAAACATATGTGGTAAGACATGGAGCATTAATTTTCGTTTTACGAGTTTTTGCCCTACGCGCAGTGTTGGAGGAACGAATTAAGCCCGTAAACCGGGGAATTACTGTCAGTAGCCATAAGGGGTGTCTGGCTGAAACTGCTTTGTTTATAGTTTAAACGAAGAATTATACGGGAAGTTATTATTGGACGACAAGGATCACTCGTCGCCTGGATTGTCTGGCCTGACGACAGGGAGCGCATTTGTCACCGCTGTTCACATTTGCCACGAGTCGGGATTTAAACCTTGAAGTTCAATGTAGCGCAATTGCTTTTACGTTTTTACTGTCCATATTTTAAGAACGTGCTGGAAGTACAGTCCGACCCGGTTATAACGACATTGCTTTATACGGCACCTCGCTTATAGAGTCAGTCTCTGGTACCCTTTAATTCGTCACTGTTAACCGTAACCTTATAATCCTCCGTTATAACGACTCAAAATATCCCTTTAGTGACGTTATAACCGAATTCGGGTGTATTTTCATTCGTCTTATAGACACACGCCACATCTGACACACGTTGCTCATGGCACGTCGACGTTTTCTAAGTTTAGCGAGCCAACGCGAAGTGACTAGTGACAGTTGTCAGATAAAATAATGTTCCCATAGGACTTAAGTTCAACATCGTTAATACCAAACTCCGTCTTCGTGTACATGAACGTGGATCAGTTCCATTATTCTCCCATCATCACTTAATCATTACAAATTTTCAAGCTACATCTCGATCACCTGCTGTTTCCGTTTCAGTCATCCTTTAACATTTAAAATTCTGTATGCATTGTTGACGCCTCCATCCATACTACGTGTCCACTCCATCCTAACATGCGTATTTTAATGTCGTACAAATACTGAGTTTATCGTTATGTCAGGGTTCTGATTTTATGCCCCCTTAAGTCCAGGTATTTCCCCTATTTCCCCAAGCCCACTGCTTTAGAACGCACTTCACAGCTGTACAAAGGGAGATAAAATGGTTGCTTCATAACAGAGCATGTCTCAAGTGCTATCTGTTTCGCAAATGTTCCCCACGGCGACAATTTTGAGCTGAATATTAACAAAACTTATTGTTCTCCGAATTCCATTTAGCCTATGAAACTCCGTTGTTTGTTATTGTTTGTACGTGCAGCTGACTAAATTTTGTGAACGTTTGTGAGTGAGTACCTTTCGTCTTACTAGTATATTGGCGTCTTTGCCTTGCAAATGCAAGGAGAAACAAGGGATCCGGTGACGTAACGCGTAGGAAGCTACCGCGTTATGACGTCACCACCTTCTGGCAGCTGTTGTGTCCGGTTTCTTGTCGTGATGAGGTCGGAAACCTTTTCCAAGGATTTCGATTAAGTACATGCATGATTATGGGACAACAGGGAGTTTGTCCATTTGTTTGTGCAAGTGTCGGGAATTGCTTTTTCTTCGTATTTCGTTAAATGTTCGCTATAATACGGTAAATTCAGTTTTATCGTCATGTAAAGTTGGACAGATAAGGATCAACATTAAATTTAGCCTGAAGGGTATAGCCACATACTATAAAGGAAAACGCAGAAGCTTTGATAGTGGCTGGTAAGGTGACTGGACTAGAAGTAAAGGCTGATAAAACTAAGTACATGGTCATGTCTCGAGATCAGAATGCAGGACGAAATCACAATATGAAGATTGATAATAGATCCTTTGAACTGGCGGAAGAGTTCAGATATTTGGGAGCAACCTTAACAAATCAAAATTCTATTCAGTAGTAAATTAAGAGCAGATTGAAGTCAGGGAATGCTTGCTATCATTCGGTGCAGGATCTTTTGTCTTCCAGTTTGCTATCCAAAAATTTAAAGATTAAGTTATACAGAACTATAATTTTGCCTGTTGTTTTGTATGGGTGTGAACTTGTTCGCTCATATTGAGGGAGGAACGTAGGCTGAGGGTGTTTGAGGATAGGGTGCTGAGGAGAATATTTGGGCCTAGGAGGGACGAGGTAGCAAGGGAATGGAGAAAACTACATAATGAGGAGCTTAATGATCTGTACTCCTCACCCAATATTGTTGGGGTGATAAAATCGAGAATGAGATGGGCAGGGCATGTAGCACGTATGGGTGAGAGGAGAGGCATATACAGGGTTTTGGTTGGGAAACCTGAGAGAAAGAGAGAGACCACTTGGGAGACCCAGGTGTAGATGGGAGCAAAATATTAAGATGGATCTTAATGAAGTGGGATGTGGGGTATAGACTGGATCGAGCTGGCTTAGGATAGGGATAGGTGGCGGGCACTTGTGAATGCGGTAATGAACCTTCGGATTCTTTGAAATGTGTGGAATTTCTTGTTTGGCTGAAAACCGGTTAGTTTCTCAAGAAGGACTCTGCTTCATGGAGTACGGAATAAGTATGGCGAGTAATTCTGTATATGAAATAACCGAACACACGGACGGATAGACAAGCACCTCGATGTGTTTTTGTGCTATGCTGTTTAGGCGCAGAACGTATGCAAAACGTAGAACCGTTGGACTCGGCGTATAGGCGTGCACGTATGGTTTGTCCTGTATTTATTTATTGTGCGTGTGTGTGTAGTTTATGCATGTAGATATATGTATGTATTATGTATATAATTCGCGGAACATCGAAATCTGCATTCCAACGGTGCCAATTCAAATCGTGTTCGGATTATCAGCCATCCTGCCTCGCGAGGCTTCCCATGGTTATCAATGTCGTATGGTGAAAGTCGCGACATCATTCCGAGTATCAGATGATGATTTTCCTATCCTCTCATCTGATGCTGTATAATCCTTGGAAGTGAAACGGCGTCATTAATTTGACACGGTTCTGAGTATGAGACAGTGACATCAACACCTGCTGTGTTCGTTATTTTGTTCAGTGGTGAAGGCTGCACAAGCCAGTCACGTAGTGTGTTTGTGAGGTGGCAGCATTATGAGCACCGCAGGTGTTCGTGTCATGTCGTCAGCATTTTCAGTATTTTGGTAAAAGTACTCCAGCAGTAGGCGACCGGGATAGCGCAGCCGGTATAGCGACTGTCCGCTGACTGGACGGTCGGGGGAGTGAATCCCGGTGGGGTGACTTTTTTCGTGCCGTTGAGGCCCACCCAACTTCCTGCACCGGGTATTTCTTGGGAGTAAAGCTGTCGGAACGTGGTGCTTACCATCTTCTGCTTCCGGATTGCGAATGGCTAGGAACTATGCTTCGACCTTACCTCTGTGCCTGCATAGGTTTGTAATGGTGTGACCTTTGCCTCTATTCGAGTAGTATCGGCTCAGAAACATGAAGGGCTCGAAAAGCGATTGTTAGTAAACAAATGAGGCCTTCGAGGTGACACAGGCGTCAGAAGTGTGACTTGGTTTACCTTCTGCTGTTTGCTGAAACTGCGTCGGCTGCAGTCTTCAAGGGAACGGAGACTGAATGGTGTCTTAGCAGTGACAAAGACTGCATGTGCTTGAAAACAAAACTACCAGAGGATTTGGACTATAACATATAGTTGCCTCTGTCCATGTCATGAGTGTTTGGGGGGGGGGGGCGCACAGATAAAGCTCCAGTCATTCTTAACCTCGGCGCTAAGAATGAGTGGAGCTGTACCTCTACTCCCCCGTATGCCTTCGCAACGTGAAGAGGGACTTCACTTTCAAATCCACGTACTTGCTTTAGTGCATGTTTTCAATCACTTGAAATTCCTTTCAGGCGCGAAGTAAGTTGAGAATTTAGGGTCTTACAAAAGGAGGAATTTTGTGACTTGTACAGATAAATCCGCGTTGTTAAGGGAATGGTGTCACGTACGTCACAAACAGCTGGCAGTGTAACTCGACTGAAAGGTTAGGAAATAAATGCGGAATTTTGACAGGGAAACTTCCTGAAAAGTGACTACTTAGAAGGCCGAGGAGACGAAAGGTCAGTATTTTGATGGGTCGTAGGGAAATGGAATATAAACATGGGAGGTGGATGGAAGTTGCTTGGTCGTAATTCAAACCCCGTGCCATCGGTCTGTATGGCCATGTCTGCTTTGCTGTCCGTTTACTGCGTAGCACTTCAGAAGGCCCGAACAGAAACCTGCTTGCTGCCTGCCCTCCTGTGCGGGCGGGCAGCAACGCGTCGAAGGTGTCTCATGGCTGCAGCCGTACTATGCCTAACGGCTATTCGTCTCGGAATGTGCAAAGGAATGCGGCGCACCGTGGGAGCGTGGAGGTGAAACTCCACCCAGTGTAGACCTAGGTGTACGCGGCCCTTTTCCACGTAAGAAAATGCAATTTTGGGTTGCCATTTCATAGAAACGCACTTTAAAAAAAGATCTGGAAACCTTGAAGGTGAAAGCGGCAGTTCCTTCAAAACGTCGGTAGCCAGTTACCCACCGACGTATCGTCGCATTACCGAAAACCGAAATCCTAATGCACTATTATTTTCATTTCAAAATCATTTCAGTTCAAGGTACCGAAATGCATATTGGGGCCGTGACGTCTGTCGCGCACACATGCTTGTTATGGTAAAATGACATTTTCAACGAAATTACATATTCTGAGTTCCATGACACTGCAGTGACGGGTCTGTGTACACATCGCCAGCGTCATGGTTGGTCATCCAGCAGCTTGCGAACGTGCTGGACACGGCTCTTGGCGCGAGAACACGGCGACACGGTTAATTTACATGCGTATGACGAGCTGTGTGATTGACCGCTGTGCGTTTACAATTTTGTATCTGACGATAACTGAACAATTCATGGTTTTTCAACTTGTGTGCCGCGACATACCTGACTTAACATACTTCTTTTTTTAGTATTTTATTGTTGTCTAATCAGCCTTTTTGCTGTTTCTTTGTTGAATGTTTGCTACCTCGTTATGTTTATTGTTTCTTATGTTTGTTTCAAGAGCTGTCATTTTTAATTTTAATACTTAATGAGCCAGGACAGTGTAGCCAATATAGCAGTGACTAGGCCTCCTATTCAATGGGTAACGTTGTCTGTTTCCGTGGGGTAAAGCGGACGGGTCGTGAGGCTGACCGCTTCAATCTAGTGCCTAGGTAGACAATTACTGTAGCCATTCCTCAGTAAAGCCATTTTTTAAAAAGGAAAAAAAATCATTGTTGGATTTTGCATTGTACTTGCCCACATATTTGATCCCTTGTGCCCTTTTCATGTTATAGAAATTAAAAATGTCTTTGAGGGTATCTGATGAGCCAGTTTTGAAGACGTTAACTAGCAGTGTGGTAAAGGTACAGAGAAGAATTTCGGATAATGATTTCCAGCCACGGCAGAAACGCTGGAATTTATGTATCAGAAATCGAGTAATTTAAAGATGGTTAGTTGCACTTAATGATCCTGCCATATAGAATCAGTCTGTCTATTTAAGCGTCAGACGAAGTTGATCGTAAGTCTGTGTACATGTTAACTCGTATTTTCTGTAAAGAATATATAGGGAAAAAGGATCGTAGTTTTAAAAAAATCAAGGATTTTTTTTTATGTTTTGCTGACCGTGCATCTCAGTATAATCTTAGTAATTAACCAACTTAATGCACAAATTCTTGTTTTATAAAAAGTTTATTATATTCCTCTACATGTTTCGAGCACTATGTGCTCATCATCAGGAGGTCAAAATTGTATTATACAGCATCTGGTATCGCCACAGCTGTAGGTGGCCGTCCCGTGCACCGGACGGCCACCTACGGGTGTGATGATACCAGAGGCTGTATAATACAATTTTGACCTTCTGATGATGAGCACATAGTGCACGAAACATGTAGAGGCATATAATAAACTTATTATAAAATAAGAATTTATGCATTACGTTGGTTAATTACTAAGATTATCAAAGATTGTTTAGATGAGCGTTGCTCTTTCAAGCATTGGTGTATACAACAATCAGGTTAACAGCGGTTCGATTTTGCAGATCGGCCGGAAAGTTAGAAACTGCTGTGACCTTGACACATTCCGTGCCGTAACACCGTATGATTTGTTAGCTGTAGTGTTCGCCGTGTTGCACTTGAAGCTGCTCCTGCATGTGAGTACAAAACAATGGAGACGCATAGTACAAGTTCCTGGCTAGACTTCCGGGTTTTGACATCGTGTGGCTTGGTAGAGTGGCACGGGCTTGTGGGAGGAATAAGCGTCAACTTGACTCTAGCCCTTCCCCCTGCTGATGGAGCCGACTTGTTCCCTTGGAACATCAGGGTCAACTTTTATTTTTAACGAATTCAATACCGTTTCATACAGAATTTGTAGCTGTGTTTATGTCTTCTGTCTGTATAATGTGATAACTTATTTATTAGCTTCACATTTGAACACACATAGGCTTTAATAGAACTCAGAAGGCCACCATGCCTATTTTATGTTTTTCCAACCAAAAATCAGACGTAACAAAAGTTACATAATTCTCTAAATTAAGAATATTTGACAAAAAAAAAATACCAGAACCTTACAGAAGGCGTCGCTAGTGTCGCTGTCTACTCAGAAGTTCGCACGGTCGTCATGTCAGTATTAGTGATAGCGGTAAAAGGTAAAGCAGTCCCATTACAGGCCTGAAGAGGCCCAAAGGGTTCCAGGAAGCCAAGGTTCCCAGATTTCGTGACAACGGCACAGGATGGTGGTAGGTTGTCAGCCTTACGTACCGGCCGCCTTTACCCCAGGGAAATGCTCCTGGTACTCATTTCAGAGGCTGAGTCGACCCCAGGGCCATAGTGCGATCGGAAGGATTTTTATGTTAATGAAAAATCCACTGACACCAGCTAGCATTGAAACAGCAATCTTCCGATTTGTAGCACAGCACCTTAACCACTGTGCTACCGCGGTCCCCTCTAATTGATAGCGGTAGCGGCCTAAAATTTAGAAAGGCTGGGTAGCTTACAGTGCAAAGTTTTTCATACAGTTTTATACCGACCCGTCCGCTGGCATAGAATTGTGTTCAGACTGACACGTACATACCCACCTACACACGCATACTCTTAGCTTATCATATGGGTTAATCCGTGATTTTTATCTTAACAGACTTTGAATTTCTTCATCCAGCATTTACAGCGTAGGATGTGTCGCCGTACTCAGACCTGAAATCTCGTGACCTATCTCCCGTGTGGCTATTACGTGTCAACTTCTTGTCGCGTGTTTAGATGTATGATACCCATTGCTAGTGCTCATGACACGCGCGATCCACTATCTGGATGTTAGAAGATTCGGGCGGCAAAAGCATAGACTTGCAACACAATACAGTATATCTCTAAGCCGTTAAGTACCCTGTGGTCTTAAGGGTAAATAAAGTAAGCTCACTCTGCGATAAAATAATTGCACTGTCACTCATGACAGACGTCAGTCTCACGTTTCTGTGATTCCCAGTGTATTGTCGCTTGCAACATCTTCCCTTATCTCTAATAATATCTTTGTTTACCTCGTTTCGTTGCTCAACATGTATTAAATAAAGCAGGGCGTTTTGCCGTTTCTCTTCTTTCTGCAGACTTGTTTCTCTCCCAAGTTACTTCAGGAATGTAAAAACTTATGTCCCATACACACCATGAAGGCATACAGGGGGAGCAGAGGTATAGCTCCACTAATTCTTAACCTCTGCACTCGATGGAGGTGAGTGGTAAGCCTCACGCCCCGTTCACTACACACCCGCGGAAGGAATCCCCGGTGCCCATTGAATGGCAGCCCCAGAGTCAGTCTTGACGGTCTGGAGAAGTGTCTTGCTCCTGCCGACATTAAACATAAATCGCCCCGTGAACTGACTGCCGCATAACAAAACCTGACGGCCAGCAGGTTGGACAATCCTGATCTGGAGTCAGATAAGGCCCCCATCTGGTATAGACAGCCACCCATGCGCGTTCCTTCACCTTTACGTGTTGCACGCCTCCTCGACTGGGCGCTGCCGATCCAGTGAGCTCGCAGTAGCCAGTAGGTAGTGAGGTGCCAGTGTATGTCTGGGTCAACTCGAGTGGGGCGCTGAGGAGAACATTTTTGCCACAGAGAGCAAAACACGTTGACGGACACAATTGCAAGATGAGTAGCTTACAGGAGTCGTATTCCTCGTCAGGCAAATAAGGGAGAAAGAGATGGCCTGGTCGTGTGACAGGGACAGGTGAAATGCTGTAACTTCAAGAGTTGAGTTGAACATTGCATATATGAACTGCAGCGTTCTTAAGCAGGAACATAATCTCAACATTATCCATTTTTGATTTATACATCTGGAAGGCTAGCGGCCAGGCTTTGCCATACAAATCCACCATCACAAACCACTGAAACTGATACTCTAGGTTACGGGGCCAACCTCAGGATCTAGGATTTCTGGGCATGAGGGCATGATATTTATGTTGTGTAATTGTAATAGGTTAGCAAAGTAAAATGAAAAAGGGAAGAAAGAGGACGAAAGAAAGCAAGGATGACAACGGGGGGAGAAACTATGTACGAAAATAAAATGGGGCAGAGGAGGAAGAACAAGGAGGAGGAGGACGAAGAAAAATGGATAAGCCGTGCCATTGTGGGGGACAGAAGTACCGATCTGGCCGACAAGTTCGCAGCAATGAGACCTTCGCGATCAGGTCGTGAGTTGCCCAAGGTGATCAATCCTGTAACCGTGAACCAAGCCACGTGAGCACGCGAGACTGGGCGTGTAGCACGGTCTGCCGCCGTGTTCGAAACACTGCGCCACATTTGTTCCGAACAGTGTTTCTTCACATCGTCTTCCTGAATATCTTGAAATAAAGATACCGATGATTCTCCGATAAAGTATGATACAAGAATAACTAAGTTCTGGATTAACGTGTAATCAAAATTCGTTAGCTGATTTAGTGGAATAAACTTACCAGTTATGTACTGGCCCCATGTTGGATCTGAGGTTTGGTAGTGAAGATTCGTTAGCCTGTTGTGGTTTTATGATGCCGTGTAGTCTGGTAGGTAACACCTGTGTTTCAGAGGAGCACCGGCCATATCCTCAGCATCGAAGTGAAATTGAGCCACCTCGAAAATAGAGGCATAATGTGCCTTTGAAGCGCCTACCGGACTGACGTAATAGCCCGTAAGACATACTTGGGCCACTTCATGCGTTCCCTGGAGTGCAAAAAATGCTTGCGCAAGTGTGTGTGCTCGGTGTAAACGTGAGGCATTCGTGGGAACAAGTGAGGTCTGACGTCATGCAACAGCGCACGGCGCATGACGTCACTCGGCATTGGCCAGTGTTTGGAGTGGGCCGACTGAACAAGACCGGTTCCGGAGGTCGAGGATGATAAATCTTAGGTTCGAATCCCACTCGGCGATTGAATCTATGCACGTGCCTGCTTACATAATTAATGATATTCTGATAGTCTAGTCCAACACCAGTGGATGCATGCAGTTTATGTTAATAAAGACGCAGAAAACTGCACCAATAGAGTGTGAACAGTTTGGAATTGGCCATGGCGCAAGGATGGTCAGTTGCACGGACGGTAGAAGTTTCGCGATGGTCACGTCTTCTCTTCTAGTACTACTACCGCTTGTCTGAATGTTTGTAATACAGTACGTACATGTAAAACAGGTATAATGTAAAGTTGTCCCTGCCCGCGTTGGGAGGCTGGGCTTCCCGCATTGCCAGTGAGGACGTCTCTGTGGATTCGAGGCTCTGACGCCAAAAGGAAAATGGTGGTGCAGCAACGGATAGAGGTGGAGAGGAAGAATGAGGAGGTAGAAGTGAAATTGATAGAAGAAGATCAGGAAGATACCCTGAAATTTTGATGCAAATTCCGGGTACTGAAGTGTTGAGCTATATAACAGCATGCGATTCCTGGAAGTTCATCAGCAAGTTTTCGGTCGGAGGCGCGCTGAGAGGCTGCGATGCTAGAGGTTTTGTGCGTGCGCGTAGCGGTGACATCCAGCCACATTCCGATTACGTATATGGTAGCAGCGGTGTCTGTCGCATCTTTTCGTTCAAAATTTGGATTGTTCTGCACGTTTACTGAATGTCGCATAATTTCGTACCGTTATCTTGGTCCTTAGGATGACTGACTAAGGAACAAATGGTCGGGATGTAAATCGCAGGTTCGAACCCAGGGCAACCATTATACTAAGATTAGCTCGTTGTTTCGCCACAGTTATCGGGAACTCCTTTTCCAGCGGTAAAGTTGTCGTAGCTTGAATTCACCACTCATCTGAACCTTAAGTCGTGGCTATACTTTTACGTGTTTATACGCTTCTTTTCATGATCTTAGAAATAAATGTTCATGACGCTGATACAGTATGATGTCACGTTATGTTAGTAACTATGAAGATGTATCAAACTTGGCCCAAAGGAGTATACATTTTGAGCTTGATGAGGGGGGATATTTTGGGTTGGTTCTGGTGTCGTCCGCGAGGGGAAGTTCACATATTTCATACAGTGTTGCTGGACGGAAAACAATGCACAACGTTTTGCCAAAAGATCAGACTTGAGTGAAGCGTCTTCACACGGATAGTCGTCCTCCAGAAAACTGAAAGTTAAACATTAATATCTGACAGGAGAAAGTCGAGTAAGACTCTTGAAACGTTCATTGTATCTGATTCAGGCTTTGGCTTTCTCTGTATGAAAATTTTCAACTCCCTTTTCCACGAGACAAAAAGTGCAGTAAGAGTTGCGATATCCGGCAACCCTTTGGTCCCAGACGTGCCAGATATCATAATTTTCTCGATGTCAGAACTTTGTACGAGGGGTGCTGATAAGTCCTTAGCCCGACCTACTTCCCGATGTCGTAGGACGGAATCGATAGTGTCATTGGAAAGAGGAGTCTGTTCATGTGCCGAATTGCAAGTCTTGTCTTTTCTTGTTACAGATGCTGAAAGGAAGCATGTCAG
>Ga0123357_10007195_pt1 | contig 13710 bp, 14 predicted proteins | sample TergutEmb28metaG_FD_89873 | JGI IMG/M metagenome (GOLD analysis project Ga0123357, IMG submission 89873) | Embiratermes neotenicus P4 segment gut microbial communities from Petit-Saut dam, French Guiana - Emb289 P4 | ecosystem: Host-associated > Arthropoda: Insects > Digestive system > Gut ... | reverse complement strand
GTGCCGGGCAGCAACCCGCGCTTCTTGGAGAAGGCGAAAAGCCTGCCGGTCGATCAGGTGTTCCTGGACCTGGAGGACGCCTGCGCCGCGCTGGCCAAGCCGGCGGCCCGCAAGAACATCGTCGCCGCGCTGAACGAGGGCGGCTGGGGGGACCGGATCCGGGTGGTGCGGGTCAACGACTGGACCTCGCCGTGGACCTACCGCGACGTCGTCGAGGTGGTCGAGGGGGCCGGGGCGAACCTGGACTGCCTAATGCTGCCCAAGACGCAAAGCGCCGCGCAGATCGTGGCGCTGGACCTGCTGCTGACCCAGGTCGAGAAGACGATGGGCCTGCCGGTGGGCCGCATCGGCATCGAGGCGCAGATCGAGAACCCGGCCGGGCTGCTCGCCGTGGACGCGATCGCGAAAGCCAGCCCCCGGGTGGAGACGATCATCTTCGGGCCGGCGGACTTCATGGCGGCGATCAACATGCGCTCGCTGGTGGTGGGCGAGCAGCCGCCCGGCTACGACGTGGGCGACGCCTACCACCACATCCTGATGACGATCCTGATCGCGGCCCGCGCCAATGGCAAGCAGGCCATCGACGGCCCGTACCTGCAGATCCGGGACGTGGCCGGGTTCCGCCGCTCGGCGTCGCGCTCGTCCGCGTTGGGCTTCGACGGCAAGTGGGTGCTGCACCCGGGCCAGGTCGACGCGGCCAACGAGTTGTACGCGCCGTCGCAGGAGGACTACGACCACGCCGAGCTGATCTTGGACGCCTATGACTACTGCACTTCGCAAGCGGGGGGCGCGAAAGGCGCGGCCATGCTTGGCGAGGAGATGATCGACGAGGCGTCGCGGAAGATGGCGCTGGTCATCGCCGCCAAGGGCCGGGCCGCTGGCCTGTGGCGCACCAGCGTGTTCACCCCGCCGTCGGACTGAGTTCGTCGGGCCCGGGCGCGGGGTTGGGGCGTCGGGCCGAGCCCTCGAACCGAGCCGCCGGGCCGGGGCGCCGGGCGTGGCCCCGCCTACCCGTTCCACAGCTCGCGCCAGGCCAGGGGTATCGTTAGTTAAGCTAACGTAGGTTGGGTTTTGTGGTCTAGGAGAACGTGGCGTGGTCTCGCCGGTAGGAACGCTGTCAAAATTAGCCGTCGGCAAAGATCATCCACGCTATAAGTGGGTGGCGCTGTCCAACACCACGCTCGGGGTGTTGATGTCGTCCATCAACGGGTCGATCGTGATGATCTCGTTGCCGGACATCTTCCGCGGCATCCACCTGGACCCGCTGGAGGCCGGCAACACCAGCTATCTGCTGTGGATGATGATGGGCTTCCTGCTCGTCACCGCCGTGCTGGTGGTGACCTTGGGCCGGCTCGGGGACATCTACGGCCGGGTGCGCCTGTACAACCTGGGCTTCGTGGTGTTCACCGTCGGCTCGATCGCGCTGGTGGCCTGTCCCGCCAGCGGCGGCGCGGGGGCGATGTGGCTGATCCTGTGGCGGGTGGTGCAAGGCATCGGCGGGGCGTGCCTGTTCGCCAATTCGATGGCCATCCTCACTGACGCGTTCCCGGCGGATCGGCGCGGGCTGGCACTGGGCATGAACCAGGTGGCCGGGATCGGCGGATCGTTCATCGGGCTGATCGTCGGCGGTCTGCTCGGCCCGGTGGACTGGCACCTGATCTTCGGCGTGTCGGTGCCGTTCGGTCTGCTCGGCACGTTCTGGTCGTACCACAGCCTGCACGAGATCGGGGCGCGGGTGCAGGCGCGCATCGACTGGCTCGGCAACCTGCTGTTCGGGGTCGGGCTGGCCGCGCTGCTGGCCGCGATCACCTATGGCATCCAGCCCTACGGCGGCAGCAACATGGGCTGGGCCAACCCATGGGTGATGACCGGTCTGATCGCGGGCGTGGTGTTGCTCGTCGCGTTCTGCGTGGTCGAGACCAAGGTCGAAGACCCGATGTTCGACATGTCGCTGTTCAAGATCCGGGCGTTCTCCGCCGGCAACCTGGCCAACCTGCTCTCCGCGATCGGCCGGGGCGGCATGCAGTTCATGCTGATTATCTGGCTGCAGGGGATCTGGCTGCCGTTGCGCGGCTACAACTTCGAGCACACCCCGCTGTGGGCCGGCATCTACATGCTGCCGATGACGGTGGCGTTCCTCATGTTCGGCCCGACCTCCGGGTACCTGTCCGACCGGTTCGGGGCGCGCACCTTCGCCACCGGTGGGCTCACCCTGGTCGCGCTGAGCTTTGTGGGCATGATCCTGATTCCGACCAACTTCAACTACTGGGCCTTCGCCGGCCTGCTGTTCCTGTCCGGCATCGGGTCCGGGATGTTCGCCTCGCCGAACAGCACGGCGATCATGAACAGCCTGCCGGCCAACCGGCGCGGGGTCGGGTCCGGCATGCGTGGCACGTTCTTCAACGCCGGGACGTCGTTGTCCATCGGCGTGTTCTTCTCGATGATGATCATTGGGCTGGCGGACAGCCTGCCGCACGCGCTGACCACCGGGTTGACCTCGCACGGAGTCAATCAAGCGGTCGCCACTGGGATCGGCCACGCGCCACCGGTGGGCAGCCTGTTCGCGGCGCTGCTCGGCTACAACCCGATCAGCACGATGCTCACCCAAGCGAAGGTGACCGCCAGCGACATCGGCCAGGGGAACTGGGACGCGCTCACCAACAAGGAGTTCTTCCCGCAGCTGATCTCCGGCCCATTCCACAACGGACTGGTGATCGTGTTCACCGCCGCCGCCGTCATGACGATGATCGCCGCCGTGGCCTCGCTGTTCCGCGGCAGCCGCTTCATCAACGAGGAGAGCTGAGACCGACCCGACGGGAGCTGATGCGGGGTGGCGTGGGTCCGCGCGCTGTTAGGCTCAGCACGGTTCGGACGCACGGTCCGGACCAGTTGAGGCCACCACGTGGGAACGATGATTGCTAGCTGCGCATTTTGGGCGGGCGCGCCGTGGCTCGGCGCGACCGGCGCTCGGCCGGGTGGCGCCGGGTTGGCGGTGACCGGCGCCGAGATCGTGTGGCCGGCGGTGGTCGCGGCGGCGCTGTTGGTCGTGGGACTCGTCGCGCTGATCTGGTACCGACGGCGCGGCCGGCGCAAATCGCACTGAGGGCCGCTGGGCCGCCACCGATCGCGCTGGGCGCGGCCGGCGGCGCCGTTGGCGGTGGGGGTTCGCTGGACGCCGGCAGATCAGTGCGGACCGCGTGCCGGATCCCTGGGGATGGTGGGCGCGCGTGCTACCGGAGCCGATCGAGCGGTAGGTAGAGGGTCTGGGCGGCACCGGGCAGCTGGCGGAAGCCATAGCGCTCGTAGAAGGCGATCACTCCGGTGTTGAGCGCGTGGACCAGCAGCGCGCGTGCGCCGATGACCCGCGCGGCTGCGATGGCCTTGAGTAGCGCGTCTTTGAGCAGCGCGGCGCCGAGTGCCTGGCCTTGATGCCGGCGGTCAATGCCCAACCTGCCCAGGAGGATGACCGGCACCGGGTCCGGTGCGTTGCGGGCCAGCCAGCCGCCGCCGACCTCGCCGCGGTTGACTGAGTGCGGGGACAGGCAGCAGTAGCCGGCGACAGCCCCGGTGGAGGTGTCGGTGATGACGTAGGTGCGGGCGGTCTGTGACGCTTCGGCCCGGAGCGCCCGCGTGCGCAGCCAGGAGTCGATTTCCGGTTCCCCGCTGTCAAAGACGGTGATGTCGTCGGCGGCCGCGAGCGGTCTTGGTCCCTCAAACCGACTCACGATTCGAGGACCGAGGGTTTGGCGAGCAGGTCGAGAACGGCTGCGGGCACCGGGGGCCGGGAATCGAGCACTCGCACGAACTCATCCCATGCCTTGCCAGGCAGCGTGAGCGACCTGGCGCGGTAGACCGCTTCGGCTGCCCGGTCCATCACCGCCGTCACCGTGAAGCCCGCCACTGTGGTCCCCTCAATCGCTGCGGCTCGTTCGATGATGGCTTTCTGCTGCGGGGTCAACCGCAAGTCGAGCCGCTCCGTCTTCGCCATGCCGTGAGTGTACGGTGTTTTGCCGCCAACTGCGAGGTTGATCAGCTGCCCGTCCCGTCATGCGCACCGCGACCACGCCGAGCGCCCCGCCGGCGGCGGTGAACCCGGGCAACAGCCACATCGCGGACGCCACGCTGCTGGCCTGCGCCACCAGGCCGATGACGGTCGGGCCGACCAGGAACCCGCTGTAGCCCAGGGTGGAGACGACCGCGATGGCCGGCCCGGCGGCGGGCGCGCCGTCCGCGGCGGTGCTGAACAGCACCGGCACCATCGCCGACAGGCCTAGGCCCAGGCCGGCGAACCCGGCCACCGCCCCGACCAAGGTGTTGCTGGCCAGCCCAGCCGCGAGGCTCGCCGCGCCGATGATGGTGATTGAGGCGATGGCGCGCTGCCGCCCGAGCCAGCCGACCAACCGGTCGCCGGCCATCCGCCCGCCGGTCATGGTGACGCTGAACGCCGCATACGCCAGCCCGGCCTGCGCGGGGTGCGCGCCCAGGTGCTCGCGCGCCAGCACGCCGCTCCAGTCGCCGGTCGCGCCCTCGGACATCATCGCGAACACACCGCTGACCCCCAGCAGGATCAGCCGCGGCGGGGGCAGCGCGAGCCGCGAGCGGCGCGGCGGCTGCGGCGCGCGCGGTTGCGGCGGCGGATCGGCGAGGAAAGCGCGACCGATCACGGCCAGCGCGGCGACCACGAACGCGCCGAGCGCGCCCTGCTGGGCCGCGACCGGGAACCGCGCCCCGGCGGCGAGGCTGCCTAGCAGCACCCCGGCCAGCGAGCCGAGGCTCCACGAGGCGTGAAAGCTCGACAGCACCGGTCGGCGGTAGGCATGCTCGACGGTCACGCCCTGCGCGTTCATCGACACGTCCACGCCGCCGATGGTGAGCCCCCAGGCGAACAAGGCTAGCCACAGCAGCCACCCGTTGGCGGCGAACCCGGGCAGGCAGGCGAGCGCGCAGAAGCCGACCAGCGCCGCCCGTACCACACGCGCGCTGCCGTATCGGGCGCACGCGCGGCCGAACCAGGCCATCGACGCCACCGAGGCGAGCGCCGGGGCGAGCAGGCAGAACCCCAGCTCGGCTGCGGACAGCCCGAGGCGGTCTTTGAGCTGCGGGATGCGTGGCACCCAGGCGCCGAACAGCACCCCGTTGGCCGCGAACGTCAACGCGACCGCTCCCCGCGCCGCTCGGGGGACCTGCGGCGCTCGGGGGTCCTGTGCCGCTTGGGGGACCTGCGGCGCTTGGGGGACGCGCGGCGCTTGGGGGACGCGCGGCGCGGCGGGGCTCACCGCAGTGATTCTCGTTGGCGACGCGGTTCCGGTCGCGCCGGGTGGGTCGCCGACGCCCGGTCCGGCGCCGGTGGGCGCGCCGCGACCGCCCGATCCGGCGACGGCGGGCGCTCCGCGTCGGGTCAGGCCACGGCCCGGCGCATCACCGAGGTGGCCCAGGCCAGCACCAGCGCGCACAGCGGCACCAGCACCGCGAACGACTGCCAGACCGCGCTGGCCCCGAAATCACCGGCGGACAGCGCGCGCGACGCGGTGACCAGGTAGTACAGCGGGTCGAAGTGGGCCAGCACGCGCAACCACAGCGGGCCCAGCGAGATCGGCAGCAGCACCCCCGCCAGCAGCATGATCGGCAGGTTGATCCCGTTCATGATCGCCGCGAATCCGTTGATGTCCCGGGTGGCCAGCGCGGTGGCCACCGCGAACGCGCAGGTGGTGACCATCAGCAGCGCGATCGGGATGCCGAGCAGCGCCAACCCCGCGAAGTGCAGCGTGAACCCGAACCACACCCCGACCGCGAGCAGCACCAGGTCGAAGATGAACATCAGCGCCAGCGCGGCCAGGATCGGCCCGATCAAGATGGCGAACCGACTGGCGGGCGTCACCCGCAGCCGCTCGATCATGCCCGACTTGAGCTCGAAGACCACGGAGAACCCCGGCCCGACGCCGCTGCCGAAGGCGAGAAAAGCCAGAATGCCGGGCAAGAACAGGTCGAGCACCGCGCCGGTGGTGACATGCGGCGCGTCGATCATGGTTTTCAACAGTGGGCTGAACAGCGCCAGATACAGGATCGGGGTGGAGAAGCCGACGATCAGCCAGGTCGGGTTCTTGACCATCTGCAGGAAATAGCGCTGCGCGAGCAGCCAGATGTCGCGAAGCACTTTATTCATCACTGGCCCCCGTGCCTTGGTCGTGGTGGTCGTCTCCGGCGTCGCGCAGGCTTCGGCCGGTGGCGGCGAGGAACACGTCATCCAGCGACGGCTCGGCCAGGCGCAGCGAGCGGATCGCGATCCCGGCCTCGTCCAGGCTGCGCAGCAGCGCCGGCACCGCGAGCGCGGAGTCGGTGACATACAAGCGGATGGTGTTGTCCTCGACGCTCAGCTCGCGCACCACGCCGGCGTTGGCGCCGCTGGTGAGCAGTCGCTGGGCCGGCCCGGATTCTTCGACGTCGCGCAGCTCGATGAGCACCGAGTCCCCGGCCACGTCGTGCTTGAGGTCGGTCGGCGGGCCTTGGGCGACGACCAGGCCGTGGTCGATGATGGCGACCCGGTCGCAGAGCGCGTCGGCTTCCTCCAGGTAATGCGTGGTGAGGAACACGGTGGTGCCGCGGGCGGCCAGCCCGCGCACATGGGTCCACAGGTTCGCGCGGTTCTGCGGGTCCAGCCCGGTGCTCGGCTCGTCCAGGAAGAGCACCTGGGGCTGGTGCGCGATGCCCAGGGCGACGTCCAGCCGCCGCCGCTGCCCGCCGGAATAGGTGGCGACCCGTCGGTCGGCGAACTCGGCCAGATCCAGCAAAGCGAGCAGCTCGTCCACCTGCCGGGCCATGTCCGCCTTGGCCGTCCCGTACAGCCGGCCCTGCAGCATCAGGTTGTCCCGGCCGGTGGCGTTCTCGTCGGCCCCGCCGAGCTGGCTGACGTACCCGATTCGCCGTCGCACCCGGGCCGGGCTGCGGCGCACGTCCGCGCCGGCGACGGTGGCCTCGCCGGAATCGATCGGCAGCAGGGTGGTGAGCATCCGCAGTGTGGTGGTCTTGCCGGCGCCGTTGGGCCCGAGGAAGCCGAAGATTTCCCCGGCGCGCACGCTCAGGTCCACCCCGGCCACCGCCTCGACGGTCTTGCCGCGGGTGGAGAACCGCTTCTTCAGTTGCCGCGCGCAGATGGCGTCGCCTTCGATGTGTTGCACGGTGCCAGTCTGGCCGGCACGCCCGACTTTGTCAACCATGCGGTTGATTAAACCATCCGGTTGGCTGATAGCATGCGGGGATGGCAGCCAGCGAGCACGCGCGTGAGCATGACGTGCGAGCAGAAGGGCTTGGCACCGGGCAGGGAGGCGAGCCGCCCCGCCGAGCGGTCGCCGGCTCCCGCCGCGCGGTCGAGCCAGCCGATCGGCTGCGCGACGCCGAGCGAAGCCGCCGCGCGTTGCTCGCCGCCGCCCTCGATGAGTTCTCCGCCCGGGGGTTCTCCGGCGCGCGCGTCGCCGAGATCGCCCGACGGGCCGGGGTCAACAAGCAGCTGATCAACTACTACTTCGGCTCCAAGCAGGGGTTGTACGACGCGTTGCGGGACGACTGGCTGGAGCGGGAGGCCGGTTTTGCTGACCCGCGGCTGCCGTTCGCCGAGCTGGTGCTCGCCTACCTGCGCGACACCCTGGACGACCCCCGGCGGATCCGGCTGATGCTGCGCATGGGGCTGGACGATCCCGGCGCCGCCGGTTCCCAGCGGTCGGCGGCGGGCCGGGGCGCGGCTGACCCGGGCGCGCCGGATTGCGACGCGCCGGACTGTGGTGCGCCGGACTGTGGTGCGCCGGATGCTGACGCGCGCGACCGGGGGGCGTCGGACCGGGAGGCGGACCTGGCGATGGTCGCCGGCCGCCAGGCGATCGGGGAGGTGGCGAGCGAGCTCGATCCGGCGGTGCTGATGCTGGCGGCGATGGCCCTGGTGGCCGCGCCGATCGCGCTGCCGCGGGTGGCGGGTGAGCTGTTCGGCCTCGACCCGGCCGGCGATGAGTTCCGCCAGCGGTACGGCGACGGCCTGCGCTCGCTGCTCGGCCGTCTCGCCGGGCAGTGACGGCCCGCAGTGGGCAACCGCGCGCAACGCTCGCGGCTCGCGCGACATAAACCAGATGTGATGGGCGACGCGCGATCGGATGCCGAGCTGCTGCGGCGGCTGCGCGCCGACCCAGAACTGATCGCGGTGCTCTACCAACGGCACGCCCAGGCGCTGTTCCGGTACCTGTCCCGGCGCGTCGGCCCGGACGCGGGCGAAGACCTGCTCTCCGAGGTCTTCGCCGCCGCGTTGAGCGCTCGCGGGCGGGTGGTGCCGCACCACAGCGGAAGCGCGCTGCCGTGGCTGTATGGGATCGCCGCGAACGTGTCGCGGGCGCATATGCGGCAGCGCCAGCGGTGCGACCTGGCCGCGTCGGACGAGCTCGGCGGCGAGCGTGGCATTCCCGAGGACACCCTGGATTGGGACGCCGTTGACACCCGGATCGTCGCCCGAGCGAGACGAGACCAACTCCGCGCCGCGCTGGGCGGCCTCACCGGCCCCGAACGAGAGTTGCTGTTGCTCGTGGCCTGGGAGGGACTGACGCCAGCCGAGGCCGCCGCCGCGCTCGGCATCAGCCAGCTCGCCGCGCGCAGCCGCCTGCATCGCGCCCGGCGCCGCGCGGCCCGCGCCTTGGACGGCCTATCCCCGCCGGTGGCGCGTCCCGCGCTCCGCTCCGCCAGCCCACTGACCAACGCCGTGACCAGCAAGGAGAGCTCGACATGACCCGCACCCACGCTCCCCAGGAGTTGGACCGGCTGCTCGCGGACACCGGCGTCGTCGCCGATCTCGATCCGCGACGGTTGGCCGAGGGCGAGGCCCGCCTCGCCCATGCCGCTGGTGTCGCACCAGCCTTCAGTGTCGTGCCGGCCGCTGGCGCCGCACCGGTGCTCAGCGTCGTTCAGGTCGCCGGAACCGCGCGATCGGCGGACCCGCCGGACCGCGCGCCGCGTTCCCCCGGCGCGGCGGGATCCCGTCGCCGCAAGGTCGGGCTCGGCATTGCTGGCGCTGCCGTCCTGGCTGGCGCCGCCGCGGTGGCGGCCGTCGTCCTCGCTTCGGCGCCGTCGGGCTCCGCGCCCCCCGCCGCGAACTCGCACCCAGCCAGCCAGAACACGGTCCGCGAGAATCCGACCAGCCAGGCCGCTCGGTCATCCGGCGCGTCACTGGCGGACGACAACCGCATCACGCTGGCTGGGTACCAGATCGCGCTGCCCGAGGGTTTCAAGGTCGGCACGACCGATGGCGCCGACACCAACTGCACGGCCGACCTGCACCTGAAGCCCGGGGAGACCGAGCGGATGGTCACCACCCCAGCCGGCGGCTGCCCGCTGGTGATCACCTCGGTGGTCCGCTCCCTTCCCGCCGATGCGCGGCACTCCTTCATCGCGATCGCCGGCCAACCGGGCTCAGCGGCCACCGTCGGGGCTGCCGGCCAGCCGGGATCGGACGCCATCGCCAAGATCTATGTTTCCGTCGCCCAGTCGAAGCTATATGTTCCCGCCAAGCTGCCGGACGGGTCAACGGTCTACGTGACCGTCCAGAACGTCGGCTTCAGCCTCGCGCGAACCGGCGACGACACTGTCTTGGTCCAAGTGGACGGCAGCGTGTCCAGCTACTTCGTCCAGCAGTTGCAGCAACTCGCCGCAGGCATGGAGGTCACCCCAGTCGGCTGAGTAGCCGCCGCCCGAGCGGTCACTGCGCTCGCCTCAATTGCCGGTGTTGCGCTAGCGTGGTCGGACGTGACGGATGTGCTTGCTGAGCTCAAGGAGCTCTCCTCGACGCTGGCCAGCATCGAGGCGGTCGTCGATCTGGACAGGCTTCGTGGCGAAGTAGCGGAGCTGGAGCGGCAGGCCGCCGAGCCGAACCTGTGGGGCGACCCCGAGCGCGCGCAGCAGGTGACCAGCCGGCTGTCCTACGCGCAGGGCGAGATCCGCCGGGTCGAGGACCTGCGCCGCCGCGTGGACGACGCGCAGGTGCTGTGGGACCTCGGCGAGAGCGAGGACGACCCGGCGACCCGTGCCGAGGTCGCGGCCGAAGCCGGCGCCCTGCGCAAGATCATCGACGAGCTTGAGGTGCGCACGCTGCTGTCCGGCGAGTACGACTCCCGCGACGCGCTGGTGACGATCCGCTCGGAGGCCGGCGGGGTGGACGCGGCGGACTGGGCGGAGATGCTGCTGCGCATGTTCCTGCGCTGGGCGGAGCGGCACAACTACCCGACCGAGGTCCTGGACACCTCCTACGCCGAGGAGGCCGGCATCAAGTCGGCCACCTTCCAGGTCAAGGCCCCGTACGCCTACGGCACCCTGTCGGTCGAACAGGGCACCCACCGGCTGGTGCGCATCAGCCCGTTCGACAACCAGGGGCGTCGGCAGACCAGCTTCGCCGGGGTCGAGGTGATGCCCGTGGTCGAGCAGTCCGATCACATCGACATCCCGGAGGACGAGATCCGGGTGGACGTGTACCGCAGCTCCGGGCCCGGCGGGCAGGGCGTCAACACCACCGATTCGGCGGTGCGCATCACCCACCTGCCGACCGGCATCGTGGTCAGCTGCCAGAACGAGCGCAGCCAGATCCAGAACCGGGCCAGCGCCATGGCTGTGTTGCAAGCCAAACTGCTCGCCCGCCGCCGGCAGGAGGAGCAGGCCAAGCTCGACGCGCTCAAAGACGGCGGGAACAGCTGGGGCAACCAGATGCGAAGCTACGTGCTGCATCCGTACCAGATGGTCAAGGACCTGCGCACCGAGTACGAGGTGGGCAACCCGCAGGCGGTCCTGGACGGCGACCTGGACGGGTTCATCGAGGCCGGCATCCGCTGGCGGCGCCGTGAGGCCACGTCGTAGGGAGAGGAACCGCGGGAGGCGAGACTGGCGGCGTGAAGGTCGTAGCGTTCTGATAACCATTCGGTAAACTTTCCAGCTGTGATCAACCTCCAGCACGTCACCAAGATCTACCCGTCCGGCACCCGGCCGGCGCTTGACGACGTCTCGATCGAGATCGAGAAAGGTGAGTTCGTCTTCCTGATCGGGCAGTCCGGGTCGGGCAAGACGACGGTGCTGCGATTGCTGTTGCGGGAGGAGCGCCCCACCCGGGGCAGCGTGTTCGTCGAGGGGCGCAACGTGGTGCGGATCCCCGGGCGGAAGGTCCCCGCGCTGCGGCGCAAGATGGGCTGCGTCTTTCAGGACTTCCGCCTGCTGCCAAAGAAGAACGTCTACGACAATGTCGCGTTCGCCCTTGAGGTGATCAACAAACCGCAGCGGACGATCAAGCGCACGGTGCCCGAGGTGCTGGAGCTGGTCGGGCTGCAGGGCAAGGCGCTGCGGTTGCCGAACGAGCTGTCCGGCGGCGAGCAGCAGCGGGTGGCGATCGCCCGGGCCTTCGTGAACCGCCCGCTCGTGCTGCTGGCCGACGAGCCCACCGGCAACCTGGACCCGGACACCAGCCACGGCATCATGAACCTGCTGGAACGCATCAACCGAACGGGCACCACGGTGGTGATGGCCACCCACGACAACAACATCGTTGACGCGATGCGCCGGCGGGTCGTTGAGTTGGACGTCGGCCGGGTCGTGCGCGATCAAGCGCGCGGCGTCTATGGCGTCGGCCGCTAGGCCCGGGGACCAGGTTAGGGAATCATGCGCGCGAATTTTGTTCTGTCCGGTGTCGCAAGTGGCATGCGACGCAATGTACTGATGGCGGTCGCGCTCGTGCTGACCACGGCCATCTCGTTGGGATTTCTGGGCGCCGCCCTGCTCACCAACCGATACATAACCAAGTACAACAATATGTGGCAGAGCAAGCTCTCCATTCAAGTGTTTCTGTGCATGAAACACCTACCGGCGGTCCCGGACAACGCGCAGAACGCCTGCCAAGCCAAGTACACTGCGGCCGAGACCGATGCGTTGCGGCAAGCGCTGTCCACCGACCCGCTGGTGCGGTCATTCACGTTCATCAACGATGAGCAAGCGATCAAGCGGGCCACCCAGGCGCTGCCCAAGGGGCAGGCCGCCCTGGCCGGCCCAAACACATTCCCGGCGTCGTTCGCGGTGAAGCTTCGTGATATCAAGACCGGCTATGCGCCGTTCCTGGCGAAGTACAACGCGTTTGGGGGCGTGCGCCAGGTGCAAAATGAGGACGAGAGCCTCAAATCCACGTTGCTCATATTCGGGGCGGTCCGGCTGCTGTCGATCGTGGTGGCGTTGATGATTATGGTGTGCGCTGCGATCCTGGTGGCGATGACGATTCAAGTGGCGGCCGCGCAAAGGCGGGTTGAGACGAACATCATGCGCTTGGTGGGGGCCTCGCGGGTGATGACGCAACTGCCGTTCATGATCGAGGCGATCATCTCCGCGGTGATTGGCGGGATACTCGCTTTGGTGCTGGACGCCGCCGGGGTGGCGCTCGTCCTCGGCCGGCTCTTCCACGGGCCGGTCAAGAATGGGTTGATGCCGACGCTCGGCGTCGCCGACGTGATGACCTGGGGCGGGCTTGGCGTGCTGGTCGGCATCGTGCTGACGGCGCTGATCTCGTGGATCACGTTGCGCCTCTACGTTCGGTTGTAGCGGTGCCGACCGCGCCGAGGCCCGCCGGCTCGTCGAGGCCGGGGCAGCAGCCGCGCTCCAGCAACCGCGCCGGCGGCCGGAAGGTCATCGCCCGCAACCGCAAGGCGCACCATGACTATCTGATTCTGGACACTTTTGAGGCGGGCATCGCCCTCACCGGGACCGAGGTCAAGTCGCTGCGGATGGGCCGGGCGTCGCTAACCGATGGGTTCGCCACCATCGACGCGGGCGAAGTGTTCGTGCGCAACGTGCACATACCCGAGTACGAGCAAGGCAGCTGGACCAACCATGAGCCGCGACGGGTGCGCAAGCTGCTCATGCACAAGTCCGAGATCATCCGACTGGTCGGCAAAACCAAGGAGAGCGGGCTCACCCTGGTGCCGCTGTCGCTGTACTTCTCCGACGGCCGGGTGAAGGTGGAGCTCGCCCTGGCGCGCGGCAAGCGAGCCTACGACAAGCGCCAGGACCTGGCCCGACGAGACGCCGACCGGGAGGTGCGCCGCGCGCTGGGCCGGCGCCTCAAAGGAGCCGACTGAGCGCTGGTCGGGTGTCGCGCTTTCCCCGCGACGCGGTGGCGCAGGCCGGCTGCGGGCGGCTGGTCGGTCCTCATTCGTCGCCACCGGCCGGAGTCATCTCCTCGACCCAGAACTGCCGGGCCGCGGCACGGCACCGCCGCTGGCGCTGCTGTTCGATCGCCAGCAACGCGCCGAAGGCCTGGGTGCCGTGGCCGCGCGCGCGTGCCTCGTCCGCCAGTTCGCGCGCCATCGTGGCGACGATCACGCTGTCCTGGAACTCGCCGAGGATGTCCTGCAGCCGCGTCAGGCGGCGGGCCAAACCGACGGCGGGCGCCTCGTCGGTGGTGGCCTCGTCGGTGGTGGCTGCGGTGGCGGTTGCGGTGGCGGTTGCCGCAGCGGCGGGGAGTTCGCTGGCAAGCACCTCGGCGGCGTAGCGGGCGCGCTTGCCCGCCTTGCGCGCGCGGTGCAGGTCCGCGTCGGCGCCGTTGGGTCCGGCCGCCTGGGATAGCCGTTTCATCAACTGGCGGCGTGCCCGATCGACCGCAGGGGCGAGCGACTCGATCGGGTCGTCGGGGCGGGCGCGGCGCGCGTCGCCAACCCT
>Ga0123357_10007194_pt1 | contig 13711 bp, 10 predicted proteins | sample TergutEmb28metaG_FD_89873 | JGI IMG/M metagenome (GOLD analysis project Ga0123357, IMG submission 89873) | Embiratermes neotenicus P4 segment gut microbial communities from Petit-Saut dam, French Guiana - Emb289 P4 | ecosystem: Host-associated > Arthropoda: Insects > Digestive system > Gut ... | reverse complement strand
TGTTTGGGTCGTTCAGGACGAGGCGCATCACAGGTGGAAAAATCACCACGTTTAAACTGGGCTACCCAGTTTTTGACGGTTGCATACGATGGTGCATGTTCCCCTAAAGTTTCTGTCACAATGGCGTGAATTTCCGTCGGCGTCTTGCCTTGCAGAAAAAAAAAACCTTGATGACAGCTCGCGTCTCCATGCTGTTTAAATCGCGCGCGTCGCCTGACATGCTTCCTTTCAACCTCTGTAACAAGAAAAAAACTTGCAATTCGGCACATGAACAGACCCCTTTCCAACGACACTATCGATTCCGTCCTACAACATCGGGAAGTAGGTTGGGCTAAGGACTTATCAGCACCCCTCGTAAATAGTCCAATGTTACGAATACCAGATACCGCAAAATACCGGAAAAGAAACGAGATAACGAGATCTGTGTTTTCCGTAGCGGTGAAAATTTAGACTTGGTTCTTATAGGTTACGACACTGTGTAGTTAGCTTGGTGGGTGGTTACCAGTGTTTCTGGTGGATCCTGGCGATTCCATCTTCATGAACTCCGGAACCTCCTGCAACACGCGGTGTCGCAACAGAAGAGACCAAAAAGTAACAACGTTATGGTAGTGCCGAATTAAAACTCACATCACCTCTAGCAACACTTCCAACGTAATTCCCTGCAATTATCACATGTCCATAATTAATTCAGCTCTTAAGCCTTAGTTTTTAACAACCACGCAATGACACCTGCGTAAGCGTGAAAGAAGTCGCAGCTGTAGTTTTGAAGGGGACTGGCTTTTAAACGTCACGCGCATGAGTGTTGCGCAGTGATACTGCGCAGGTCCTGCTGCGTATTGCGGCAGGGGCATCCGAACCTTGACTGCTGCGCGACACGCAGTAATCTTAAGACAAGCTATAAGCGTTGGTGTTTGTTGCTGTTTTGTGTCGTCTACATTACCTCTCTCCTGGATGAATATCATGAGCTATAACGAGGAACTAGATGAAAAATTGGTAGACTGGCAAATGTCTCTCAAAACTCTGAAAAATTCAAAGAATTTCATCTCACTGTCCAACAAATACCTTCCCATCAAACTCGTGAAGCATCCTTCATATTTCCATTTACAGAAAACATCCGTTGCACCCCATTTCACACATACATTCTTTCATTCATTTAGTAGTCTGTCTCACGACAGGTCCATAGCAACTTCCTCAGCGAGTTCCCCACAGAGTGCGTTCTAGTGATTCCTATTTCAATTTCTAGTATCCTCTTTTCCTTAAAGTCATCCCAGAATTGCGTACGTCTTCGTCCTCGTCTTCCCATCACTTCTATCCTTCCCTCAACCTTTCCTTCAATACTGTGTGTTAGAAGGCAGTTCCTACACAAGATGCGGCCAATCCACTTAGTATTTCTTCTTCTTATTGTATGTCGGATATTCCTCTCCTCCTTGACTCTTTGTAACACTTCAATTCGCACATGATCAGTCCAACTGTTCTTCTCCATCCTTTTCCAGCACCATACAAAGTTATATTCCAAATGGAGCACTATACTAGATTCTTCTTTTAATCTAAGTACAATTTCCTAGTGACAAGGGTTTTCTTCTTGCTGAAAACTGTTTTTGCTATGGCAACCCTGGGTTTAATTTCCTGTGTACAACTTGCATAATCGTTATCATGCTACCCAAATAGTTCAAATATCCCACATTCTCCAGCGGTTTTTGATCCATCATAGTCGGTAATGAGGATGGTTGCCTTGAGATTCTTACTGCCTTAGTTTTCTCCACATTCATTCAATCATCCATTCATTCTACTCACTCATACAGTAAACTAGTAAATCATTATCTTCCGCTTCTTCAAGAATTATGGCAGCTATGAGTTCCTCCATCTTCACTCTTAAACATCAACGCAATGACTTCTTACAACCTGCCCTTAAAAATCACTAAAATATCAAGCAGGTATCACTTCACGTGGTAACGCATCACGCTCACGCAAGCGTCACTATGTGTTTGTTACAAACTTATGTTTGAAATCGCCGGAGAGTTTCGGAACTGGAATTAATACGTGTTCAACACAAACCAGAGCACATCGTGTAAAAACACGGTAATTAAATGCAATCATTAGTACTTTCCAACGAACGCTTAAACCAGACCAAGCAACTTTAAAACAGTACACTCGCTCTTCATGCAAGAGTCCCAATTCTGGTGACCCTTTTCTACAACGATCCCTGCCAGTTATCTTAATGAAGATGAATAGCGATAGCAGAATAACGAGCCGAGCAATGAGATTATCACCCGCGTGTGACAGAACCTGTTTCATCCGCACTATGGACATGAGGGCACACCAACATGGCCAGACGTGAGTTTCTGAGGGTGTCGCTGCGGTGTAACTGGGTACTGCACTCTTCTGCGACATGGCGCTGATCAGCTTCGCGTCTCGGCACTTCATCACCCGGTACCCAACTGTATACTTTCCGCACCCGTCCAGACCGGTCTACCCAGTCTCGTCCACAATGAGTACCGGGGGCCCTTCCCCGGGGGTAAAGCAGCCAGGACGTGATGACCACCCACCCCATCTACCGCCAAGGTTCAAGCTATGCCTCTACTTCCCCTCCGTGCCATGAAGGCATGCTATAGGAAGAACTTTGCCTTTTTTATCTTTACCCACTGAACAGAAGGCCAGGACCCACAACCGGTCTGCAAACTGCAATGAAAAGTAAAATGTCTTGTTCCCGCATGGAATTCAACCACGATTCTATGAAGCCGTAACGCTTTTACCTTGTATTCGAGAAGTGCCAGGTTCGCATGATTCTGGTGTTTACCTCAGTCCTTCCCGAGATAGTTTCTTCAATTATGTCACGGCCATTCCCTTTCATACTCTTTCCAACTGCAGAGATTAGGCCTTTATGGAGTCGGAACGGATGGGTGGATAATCACGCATGGGAAGTATGTAATGGAACAGAAGTACGATAAACTGGGCCCCGTGGCCCACCTTGCCACGAAACTGATCACCATTTGGAAGCGGAACGAGTTCGCCCGTTCATTGCACAATCTACGGTGAAACAGCCCTCTTCAGAGCATATTAACGTGTGTGAAGTTCCTGTCATGTGACACTCAACAGCAAGTACTTAATTCCGCCTGGTTGCACATCGAATAATGGTGCCTTACGCCGTTCCTTTATGCCTGATTCATACAACGCAATACGGTAATTTCGTCCCATAACGCCGCCTGCATTTGCCACGCTAATTCACAGTTAGACAAACTGCACATTTGAAATTACTGTCTCTTGTGTAACCGGTTATTAGTGTTTGTGACCTTGAAGGCGCGTGCCGACACTATTCAATGCTTATCGGCCAACAGGTCTGTACTTGTCCATTCAGCTGGGTGCATTTTAGAGGCTGAATATTCCAAACGCTAGCTACCTAACATACGTAATTTCGTCAGCAGTAATTCTGGTTTCGTCTTCCGCCTGTACTGTTCCTATAAAGTGTGACAAGCAGACTGCATTAATCTCTCTTTTGTTTTTTAATCTCCAGAGCGCGAATCCAAAATACTTCAAAAAATCATTTACGTTTCACAATTCTGTGTGTAACTCGGCTTTGTCCTCGTGTATCTACTGTGAAACAAGACTCTGCTCACCACACCACTAGACCAGTCAGTCATTTCCTTCCCTATTGTTAACCCTTCAAATTGTGCGTTCTAAGCTTGTGGCTAGCACGCGGAGACTGGAACAAAAGTGTAAGTTCATTAACACGGTGGGAGACACTGTCACTCAACAGCCGCACAAAAACAGACACCGTAAAAGTCATGCTGCATCTGCCGTACACGACACTGACCAGACAGAACGCCCTGTATAAATCTGACAGGAACCATCACAAATACGCCAATATTACTTATCGTACAACTATCGTGCTACTTCCCGCTGCACACGTTAGCTGTCGGTTGAGAAAGCTATGTTAATATGACAGGGAAGCCGACGTGTGACAAACGACATTCGTCGGATGAAATAGTGATCCTGTATTTTACACACAGACATCAGTAAGTTACGGTTTTTCTATGAGAATAAGAAGACGCAGGGTTCAAATTCAAGTCATAACGGACCCACTACAGAATTTCAAAACGTAAATTTAACGTGAATTCATACAAATTTTAACTCAACAGGGTAATTTTAATGACCTTCATTTCACCAATATGTTTTAAACATCTAATGCAGAGAATGATTTTCAGTTCTTTGACGCATAGGTGCAGTAAAATTTGTAGCCTTTTAAACACGACGAGAAAATTTGGTGACCACCTCAGTGACAATGACCGAGTCAACGTCGTCGTCGTCGACGACGACGACGACAACAACAACAACAACAACAACAACAACAACAACAAAGCTCCAGTCCTCTTACTTACTTCATGGAGCAGAGTCCTTCTTGAGAAGCTAACCGGTTTTCAGCTAGTCAAGAAATTTCCCGCATTTTATGGAACCCGAAGGTTCATTACCGCATTCACAAGTGCCCGCCACCTGTCCCTGTAAGCTCCAGCATTTCAGTTTGATGGCTTCATGGTTGCACTGTTGCCAGTTTGTCTTATTGACTCAGCAGCAATGTGCTGCATGCAGTAAGTCCTTGTGGTTGCATGCCGTCATCCGCATCTCACTATGACAATACGTCTTACGGGTCTGCACATCATACGGCTCGCTAGACTCATTGCATGGCCCGTGAAGACTCTTGGAAACAACGTTTATTTTAAAGAATTCGCAATTCTTTGCATTCAACGTTCTTCTCTAACGACTATTTGAAGGATATTTCGAAAACATCCCACTTCATACGACAGCTTGTTATCGAAAAGACACGTAATATCTTGAGTTATGCGTGCAAGGTGATTAGGAAAAACACAAATGTTCTCTTTCACTGAAACACATTGTTTTGAGGCGATTCATAATTAAAAAAAAACAATGAAAACCTTATTTTATACAATTAGAAAATTACTGATAAATTACAACGCCTCCCCACCCGGATTCTATCCCTGCGGTCTGCAGCTGTATTCTTCGGAGCGGTACGACCCTTTCCGTTTCCCGAGCTACGCAGGCCTGGCATATGTACTTAATCGTATTCAATTACAAAGAGAAAAAAGTACATATGTACACGGCAAACGGAATGGAGAAGAAAAGAAACCGAGTTACTCAGAATACGGCAGTCATTGCACACTTCGAAGGTCGCCATGTCGACTGCCAAATAGTTAATGACGTTTCAGAAAAGTCCATTCTTACGGGACCATTTCACTCTGAAGATGGAATCACTACGCTCCTCCGAAACGTCAGGCGACACAGTATAACAACATACAAGACATGAATCTCCACCAACACCGCTGTGACACCCCCAAATCGGGGGTGTCCTCCACGCCTCGTGGGTAAGATCGACACCCAACAAACATTACATAGAGTTCGCGTCACGTGTTTTCTGCCGATGACTACAAGGATAGGAATGATTACACACACAACAAACCTCCTTATCATTACGTATGAACCACGACTGTGAGAAACCCCGCTGCACAAAAGAGGCACTGCCAACATTCCGGTTGAAAACCTGTAACGACCCACACAAAATAACGTTCCCCTTTCAAAGCTCACTTTAACGAAAACACTGACTGCAGATTAACGTACTGCATTACGAAAGAAAGCAAACGCATAATAAACGCCACGTTCAAGGTCTCAACATTCTCGCTTGTTAAGCGAAGCCAAAGCTATCTTGGTTCTCTTCAGTCCCTCCAATCAAAATTCAACGTTTTGTCTCAAAATTGGCAATGACTGCATCCTGCAATACCTTGACGAGGTCACTGAACCTAAATAAAGCTAAACACGAACACTCCAGGAAGGCAGGTGTGTTCATTTTGTCTGTAAAGTGGAGGAAGCAGCTGTTCACCAAGCAGTGTATTATAAAGTGGGAGTCATTCAACTAACCAGGGGCCACACATTTTCCAAAAATTCAGGCATAGGCGTAACTTTGGGAAGGGGCAAGGGGGGCAAATGCCCCCCCCCCCACATTTTTTCTACCTCAGAATAGTATTTTTGGGTACTGACTTGAAGAGGGGCAAACAAAAAAATTGGGGCGAGAGTCGGAGAAAGGGGTCTACAATCTTCAATCTTTTTCTAACTTTACCCCTGCGTAAATTAGAATTCCTAATACCATAGTCGATTTTCCCCTCTTCTCCCACCCCACAAAGTTAGTACCCAAGCTACGCCTATGAATCCAGGAACCACGTGAAAATTTTAGCTGCTAAAAGGGTGACAAAGCATGTTCCAAGCGGACCCGCAGTATTTACACAGAAATGATTTTTCTCTTATTCCGTTACGTATTCTCTATATCGACTAAAGTAAATACAAGTTATACGCCCCAGTGTGGTCTACATAGTTACACAACAATTGTCTGTGAATTATTCATTTCTATTTATGAACACAACCAAGAAATACAGGTTTCAGCTACGAGTAAACTGGACCTATTGTAACCAACGTCAGATTCGCTAGTCAACTTCCGTCGCAGACCGACTTCTCCTGCCAATGTCAAATGTAATGCAAACCCGTTTGGTAGTGCTGGACACAAAAAAAAGTGGGGCGGAAGAACATGACCTCCCCATCGAGTATTAACTTGTATGAACTTTACGCAAGCGAAATTAAATCCACAGTAAATGGTTCCGTGGACAGTAATTAGCATAAGAACTGGAACAACAGCCCTAAATCACCTAGATCTTATGGTACAGCAAGTTTAAGGATGAGTTAGAAAGTACAGTTCCGGCTCTGGGTATCATAAATCCGTCCACTAATACACAGGTTCTTTGGCGAACGGAAAAAGAAGTATCGTCATACTTGCCCATACAAAACAACGTCCGCTAAACGGGTACAGCCAAGCAACCACAACTTTAGCTCAAATTAACGTAAACCTTATGCGAAATGGAGTAGCGAGTGAAGGGATACTTCCTCTTGCTGACACAAAATGTGCAAACAATGTGTTAATTAAAATGGGTCCACACTGAGCTCCTGGCAGGCTATGACGCCATACAGAACAGCAGGAATAAACATTTCAAAGAAATTTACTGCCTCCATCTGCAGTGCAGAAGTTGGATCCTCATGAAATCTGCTATCACATACCAGACTACACGGTGTCACCACCCAGAACACTGTGCCGCCTGCAAACCCTGCAACCTTACACATTTGAAATTCAGTTCTTGACAGCAATAAATACCCTGTCTAGACAAGCAGTTACTCCAGCACCGGAGGGCGTATTTCAAACAACAGCTTCACATTCCGGCTGCTTTACCGCCGCAACCCAGTGGGTGTACCCAACGTTAGATATGGAATGGTACTGCTCATAAAAACGACAGAAACCAAGAATGATTAAAATAAGAAAACAATATACGTCAAACACATCAATTTGTTATGCAAGTTGGCTACATGTTTCGACCCCTATAGGGACATCATCAGGCCTTTTTATTGAATCCTACCATTAAAACGCTGCGTACATTATTGGGATCCCAATTAATGTTTACAAAATATGAAATGGTATCTTGCCTGACAAACCTCAGATAATACAATTATAGTTTTATGGATTTTAAGAGTTTTATAAAGATATTATCTGTATGAGGATTGTCAGACAAGATATCATTTCATATTTTGTAAACATTAACTGGGATCCCAATAAGGTACGCAGCGTTTTAATGACATGATTCAATAAGAAGGCCTGATAATGACCCTATAGGGGTCGAAACATGTAGCCAACTTGCATAACAAATTTATGTGTTTGACGTATGTTGCTTTCTTATTTCAATACTTCATAGCACATCGGGATGACTTCGATCAAACCAAGAATGATTTTTCCCTTAACATACTCCTATAGTGGTTAAACCTGATAACGGCTTTGGTACAAAAGCCGGAAACATGAAGCGATTTTAAACAAAAGGAATCTGTTTACCTGCAGAGCTGTCTCGACTGAGTAAAATAATTACTCTTGGTTTCATATCGGAAAAGACAACGGGATGCCACACACCAAGTACAATGATTGGCCAGCACACTGTTTTTCATAGAAAGCCACTCAACTGCCACCATCACGATGTTAAATGGCGGTTATTTGTTCAAGCAATTCATCGCGTGGTTTATGAGCCGACAAACACAGGCACTGGCAGCAGATTAAAAATCAGGGAAGTTATGTTACCCGGGGGCAATTCACTTCCCTGACAACGCCAACGTGGGTTACTCCATAATTGCCAGTTAAGCTGGAACTAACAGCTTCGTAAGTACGCTAAACGAAGTTCGGCTGCATCACGGCACATCGGTATTTGTCCTAAATTAACCCATAAAATTACATTAACTGATTTCTAATTGCCTATCACTTGGCCTACATCCTGTGAGTGAGAATAAACTCAAAAAAAAAAAAATACACATTATGTGGTGGGGGGAGAAAGGGACAATGTCCACGCCCGTTTATTAAAATGGATAAGCACATGCAACGGCCAACATACAGCTGCTACCGCCACCACTCGGGTCAGCAAAGAATCGATAGAACCGAAAAACCTGTTCCGTACACAAGATGAACTCATCTTGCCGTCAGCTGCTCGGCATGCCATTCAAGAGCACAACCCCGTTAGCAAAACTGTACGACACAAGAACTACATCACCCACGAACATCACCTAATCGTACAGGAATGGAATACATCTCACTTAGGTTCGACCGCAACGTCAAATGAGGGAAAGCACCATGCAATACTGTTCCGAGTAACAAATCACGTTCCTACAACCTGCACACACATACAAAGCATGTCGAAACCCGATAATCACTTTACACGAGACTTCCTACCATGTTCAGTATGAATGCGTGTTGTTCGTTAGCTGTCACTACATCGAAACAACACGAATGACACAGTCAACCTCAATGGTACAATCAGTTACGTACAATTCAAGGCAATCAACGTTATCCTAATTTGTTGCATTCCGTAGTGCTCAATTTCAAAATAAATAAAAAATACTAATCCCCCTGACAGAAATAAATTTAAAATGCCATTTACGTCCGAAAACACGTTTCGGTCATAACCTGTCTCACACTCCAATTTTATTATCACTTAAACCCATGGTTGTGATGTATTTTAGCCATTATTAAACAAAACAAAGGTTCAAGATAAAAGTCATGGACATATTCCGGCGTTGGCTTGACAATGGTACGCGATGGCCGAAACATGCAGTCGGACGTAAAATACTTCTACTAGTTTTTTTGATTAAATAACATTAGCTGTGTCAAGGGATTATGTATTTACCATTTGTTTTTAAATTCCACGTTCTTATAAAAAGAAGCATACGTATGTTAGTACGTAAGTCTGCAACCGTACCCTTCCCAAACCACTTAAATACACTTCAAACTGTTACCGTCCGTCTATTCCTCTAAGGTAGTGGTACATCTGCTAATGTGCGCGCCATACGTGGCGGTCTGGGGGCACAGCTCCACCCATTCTTTACCTTGGGATTAGGAGGGCATAAATTTTCCAAAAAAAGTGCAGCCACCTCAAACTTCTAGGCGCCACTGTACAAAATTTAGTCGCCCGCGGCCTGGCGCACAGGACTTGTGCATCCGTGCACTACTAGATGGTGTTAGCATTCTACTTCACGACCCGGATGCTTTAACCCTGCGGGAAAGAGTCCCCGGTATCCAATGAGCTGAGGCTGGGTGGGCCCCAGAGCCGGTCTGGGCGCTGTAGGGGGCATAGCAACAGCCCTTGCCCCTACCGGTGCAGTTGCTACACCGAATGAACTCTGCATTTCCCAAAGACCCAATTCAATTTTATCCTCCTACCCATATCTCAGCAACCCCTTCCGAAAAAAAAGTAGGAATCTGTCCACTGCCAGTACGCCTACAGTTTCTGCCAACCTTAACCCCTAATTTAAGTACCAGAACTGTATACGGCGTTTCGCATTATATGATTTCACAATTTCCCCGTTACTTCATCTCCTGTGAGTTTAATTAAATCACATTACATAGAGAACTCTAACCGCACATAAGATACATCTACGTCTCTCTCGTATTAAGAGTTGCTATTAATATTAGATTAGTAATTATAAGAATTATGACGAGAGCTATATATGGCAACGGCATGCTTAACCTACCAGCAAATTCTCACACGTGGTAACAACAGAGCACCCACACGCGTCACCGCAAAATTAACTCTAATTCCACTGAGCAGAGTCCTTCCTGAGAAGCTAACAGTGCCTTAGCTAGTCACGAAATCTCCCCCATTTTATGGAACCCGAAGGTCCATCACCGCGTTCACAAAGCCCGCCACCTGTCCTTGTCCTGCGTCAGATCAACCCAGTCCATGCCTCCTCATCCCACTTCTGAACGATCCATTTCAGTAATGCCCTCCCATCTATGCCTAGGTCTTCCAAATGGTCTCTTTCCATTAGGTCTCCCCACCACAACTCTGTTTGCACCCCTCCTGTCTCCCATAAGACTGCGTACAAAATCAAAGGTATCAAACCCGAGAGCTCCTGTATTCCATATACACAGCAGCCAGATAGTAACAGTCTTCAACACCCTCTGACGGCTTCGTCAACATATTCCCCAAGTCCGATGACATGATAACCCTGTCAGGTCTCTCTGACTCTCTCGAAACCACGACACCTTTGTGCTCTGGGCCTCGGCAGTACACTATTTAGGCCTTCTGATAGGCTCGGAACTTCTCTACACTAAGCACTTAAATACCGTCGCCAACAAAGCCACAGGCGTTCTTTGCAACATCTTCCCCCCCTCGCCCGAGATTCAACGCTCACACATCCCACCAAATTAACCCTCTACAAACTACTCACTCGTTCCATGGTAACTTACGCCTCCCCTACTCGCAGTCCCGCAAGCCCCTCCAACTACCTCAAACTCGAAGTTATCCGAAACAAGTGTATACGAGTCATCGGAAATTATCGCAGACGTACCCCCACTTCCCATTTACACGACACTGAACAATGAGCCCATCCCAGTCATAACCCACCGACTCACAGCCTAATTTTCTGCTCAGTGCCTTCCCACCCTAAACCCCTTTTCCAACAAATCCGGTGTTACCCTCTAGGCGACCTGACCTCTATGTACACGACATAATATAAAGACCAAAGCACATTATGCTGTAACCAGCTCAACGACAGTAGTAGTATTTATTGTATTAGTACCGTCAATACACAACATATGCAAAGACCAGATGTATTAGTACAACTGGGTTATATCTGGCGACATGTTTCGGCCGCTAAACGGCCATCCTCAGGCCAACAAAGAATAGTATTGTTAACGTACAGTCAAATTGTTTGTCCAATGGGATCCCATTGTTTACATTAAAACTTGATACATTATGAAGTTCTTAGTTATGATTAAAATATTCAACTGAATATTGTGAAGTTCTTAGTTATGATTAAAATACAAGGTGGTTCAAATATGACCGGGACTTCTGTCTGTGTAAACAAGCCGTATTAGTCCCGGTCATATTTGAACCACCTTGTATTTAACTCAATATTGTGCCGTTCTTAGTTATGATTAAAATATTTAACAGTATAATAAAATTTAAAAAATAATACAATAAATAGTGGAGATACACAACGGGATGGCCCCCTTCAAAAAAAAAATACACAGTAGTAGTTTTGTTAGGCAGCCTTTTCAGTGAGGTTATTTACATCAACTTCTATTTCACTGTTGTCAGTGCATATACATTTATTAAAATTGGTTACGGGAACAATTATGTTATTTGTATTCGAACATGCTGTACATATTTTCTTTGCAATAAATCTTCGAAAGAAAATGCTGACACGGAGCAAATCGACGCCCGTTATCAACACCGGAACCATACACATGGCCTTGTTGGCCATTATTGTGTTCGGACCTCACTCCCATACACTACAGTAGCTGTCTTCAGAGTTCTTTCATAGAAGCAAATGGCTGATTCCACGCGTCAGCAAGCAGATGCCAAACCCCATAATTCGCAGGTGATTTAAACTGGTGCGGGCTTCATTAGTAAGGCGCGAAACCAAATATTCTTGTCCAAGTGGACGGGAACCACGCACAGGTGCCGCAAGAACACTGGACCCAAGACTTTTAATGCTCTCCATGCACTCTTTTCCGAACCAAGTATCTGTCTAATAAACCTGAGTATATGAACACAATATTAACTCATTACGTGTATACTGCCCAACTCTGTCGGCATATGTACCGACTCACATGTTTCACAACGACCACTTTCCAAACACCGTTTTCAAACAATATCCACATTTTAAATAAAAGACACCTTACCTAACTAAGTGTACCAATCACCACCGTTGTCTCTCAGGGACAAGAAACTTCATATTACAGACTCACAGCACGTTTTTCACGGCAGTAAATTAATAACATACAATAATTAGTTCAACAAATTTTCAGTTAAACATCAAAATTACGGGCAGAATATATCCACAGACGTTTGCCAACATGCATTTCAGACCTGCCACTCTTGGAACCAAAATTATACTTTCTCATGCTGTTTTTAATGGTTGCGGAACTTGGTTTAGTAATTACGAGAAAAACACAGTTTGAAGGTGACTGAGAACTAAGGTCCGAGGAGAATGGGTCTAAAAGACGTGAGGTAACAGAAGGATGGACAAAATTACCCAAGGACGAGCGTCATAATTCATACGCTTCACTGACTTGACAAGGATGTGAGGGACAAAGAATCCAGAACACACGGCAGGGCATAAGAAACGTATAAAAACTGTCAGAAAATCAGACAGAAATAGGCAACCTGGAGGCACACATGGAGGATATTAAAAAGTACCTTAGACACATTACAAAGAATGGTGTGGACTGCACTCAAACGGATCAACTGCGATTTACTGGCTGGTTCTTGTGAACATGGATAGTAACGCTCGGGTACCATAACATGTTGAAAATCCGTTGACTAGATGAGTAATCATTAGCTTATCAAGGAAAATACTGCAACATAAGTTACTTAAGCCTTCGAAGGCTACAATGAATCAACATTACCTCTATATATAAAATTAACCTCCACACACACACACACACACACACACACACACGTGCGCGCGCGGTCTTTGTATCTCGCGGAGAACACAAGTGTGTTTCCTTTTGGAAAGATGAAACAAAGAATGTTATGTATGGACATAATTGTTAATTGTTTTAAATGTAAGAATCATACGAACACAAATACAATGTGAGGGCAAAATGCAGAAATCTTGTTAAAATTTTTAGTATATAAACTATTTAGTATATTTTTAGTATATCAACTAACCATGGGGTTTAAAAGAATAAGTAATGACCTACTTATCTGGGCATTGCTATTTATGTTCAGCTCCACAATTAATATGATTACTGTAAATTTAACTTCCAACCATTATATTGTGCCAACATATGACTTCTTCACTGGTAACTCCAATTAACAAGTTTCATTATCAGAACATTAATTCACAATCACAATTACATTTATGTATTCACGAGCCCATTGACACAGTTTGGCAGCCTGCCAACAGACAAAATGCGTTATCTTTACATGGCATTTCTAAAGTTCACGTAACATTAATTTTAACCAGTACAAATTCCTTAATGTTGTTATTTTTAAACATATGAGAAATTATATCTGCAGTCTCTCCAAAAAGAAAAGGGAGGGGGGGGGGGGGGGGGTGGGGCGCCGCGGGTAAGAAGATTGCGACCAAATAAAAAAGGGTGTTTAAAAAAAAAATATTA
>Ga0123357_10007191_pt1 | contig 13711 bp, 13 predicted proteins | sample TergutEmb28metaG_FD_89873 | JGI IMG/M metagenome (GOLD analysis project Ga0123357, IMG submission 89873) | Embiratermes neotenicus P4 segment gut microbial communities from Petit-Saut dam, French Guiana - Emb289 P4 | ecosystem: Host-associated > Arthropoda: Insects > Digestive system > Gut ... | reverse complement strand
CGAGGCCCGTTTCGTCACAGAAGAAATCGCGGCCAACGCCGGGCGCGGGCAGCGCTATTCCGATGTCGCCGTGTTTTACCGCACCAACGCCCAATCCCGCGTCGTCGAGGACGCCTTCGTCCGCGCCGGCCTACCCTACCGCGTCCTCGGCGGAGTCCGCTTCTACGAACGCAAAGAGGTGCGCGACGCCCTCGCCTACCTGCGCGCGCTGGTCAACGAGGACGACGACATTTCGACCCAACGCATCCTGAACGAGCCGAAACGGGGCATCGGCGACACCACCATGGACGCCGTCGCCGACCTGGCTCGCCGCGAACAAATCAGTTTCGGACGGGCCCTGCGCCGCGCCAGTGAGGCTCCCATCGGCCCCCGCGCCGTCAAAGCCATTCAGGCATTCGTCGAAATGATGGACGAAATGCGCGCCCTAATCAGCCAAGGCCTACCGGCGGACGAGGTGGTGCTCGCCGTAATTGAAGCCTCGGGCCTCGCCGCCCAATTCCGATCCTCCAAAGACCCCCAAGATCAATCCCGCCTGGAAAACCTCGAAGAGCTAGCCCACGTAGCATCGGAATTCGTAGCTCGTGCCCATGCCATCGACATCGAACCTGAAAACGCCGATGATGTTGGTGTCAGGCGGTCCGAAGCGGAGCGAAGGAGCGGCGGTATAGCGGGCGGAAGCAGGTTTGAGCTGGCGACGGCGCAGACGCCTGCAGAAGTGACCACCCACCCAGACCGTGCGTCGAGTACGGCGTCTGTGTGCTCGGGCCTGCTGGAACCCGCGTCCCAAGCCGATTGGCCAGGTTTCAACACTTTGGCAGATCCTGCGACTCCACTCGCTGACGCTCGCTCCGCGCAGGATGACGAAGTGGGGATGGCCGATGAAATACCCGAGGCGGATGACTCTTTGGCCGGATTCTTGGAGCGAATTGCTTTGGCGTCGGACACCGATGCGCTGCCTGACGAGGGGGACGGGGTCGTCACTTTGATGACGTTGCATTCGGCCAAGGGGTTGGAGTTCGAGACGGTGTTTTTGACGGGCTTGGAGGACGGGGTGTTTCCGCATACGCTGGCGATGTCCGACCCGTCCGAGCTTTCGGAGGAACGTCGGCTGGCCTATGTCGGCATCACGCGCGCGAAGCAGAACCTGTACCTGACAAGGGCGGCCGTCCGGACGCAGTTCGGGGCGCCGGCGTACAACCCGGCCAGCCGGTTCCTGGACGAGATACCGCCGGAGCTGATCGCGTGGCGTCGCGTCGGGGCGGAATTGACGTCCTGGCCGTCGCGTCACAGCGGCGCCGAGCAGTCGAATTGGCGCCGTTTCGGACGCCCGCGTCCGTCTAACGGCAGCAGTGATGGCGAACTGACTTGGGTCAGCCAATGGGACGAGCCGACGGGCGCCGTCCTGGGGTCAGGCCGCGGCCAGACGCCGGAACACCCGACCGGCCTGCCCAAGGCCCGCCCGCTTAACAAGGAAAAGTTCGCCCCAGGCGACCGCGTCATCCACGACGTGTTCGGAATGGGGACGGTTCTCGCCGTCCGCGGCGAGGGCACCAGCGCCCAAGCAGACGTGGACTTCGGTTCCAGCGGCACAAAACGCTTAGCGATCCCGTTCGCCCCGATGGAAAAGCTTTAGGAAGAGCCCCACAAAGACGTCCAACTGACGCCTAGCTTCATCAGCATCACCCGCAGCAGCGGCAGCGACAGGCCTATTACGTTGCTGGCGTCGCCTTCGATGCCCGCTATGAACGGGCCGCCGAACCCGTCCATTGTGAACGACCCCGCCACCTCCAGCGGCTCGCCGGTGTTCAAATACGCCTCGATTTCATCGTCCGTCATTGCCGCGAAATGGACGGTCGTTTCGGCGACTTCGACAACGTCGACCCAAGGCCCACCGGCTGGCGCGACCGCCAAATAATGCCCGGTATACAGCACACCAGAACCGCCGCTCATCCCATGCAACCGTTGACGGGCAACCTCCACGTCATGCGGCTTGCCGTAGCTGACGCCGTCGATGTCGAGCATGGTGTCTGCAGCGATCAAAACAGTCGCAACACTTGGTGTTTCACCAACCAAACCACGCCCAGCCAGACCTTTGACGCGGGCGATTTCGCATACCCGTCCTGCCGTGTCCGGCGCCGAGAAAACCTCGTCGACGCCGGGCACCATCACGTCTGGATTGACGCCAGCCGCCCGCAGAACTTTCAGACGGGCGGACGACGATGACGCAAGGACAACCCTTGGGTTGTCGATCGCCATCAGAAGATGGAGCTGAGGATGCCGGAAAGGCCGCCCGAGCTGGCAGCCGAATTGCCGGCCGGCACACTATTGCCGCCCAACAGTCCGCCGAGCAAGCTGCTGATGCCGCCGCTGCTGGCTGGTGCCGCGGCGGTCGACGTCTGGCCACCCTTGTTGAACAGGTTGCCGATCAGGCCGCCGAGCCCGCCGGCCACTGCCGTCTTGGCGGCCGACCCGCCGGTCAGTTTGCTGCCCAGGTACGTCATGACCATAGGCGCGACGATCGGCATGACCTTGGCCAGGACGTCCGAATTGGCTCCTGTCTTTGCGGCGACAGCGGTGGCTGCAGCTTTCGGATCGGTGCCAAGTACGTTTTGGACGATCTTTGCGCCGTCAGCGGTGTCAACGTTGGCGATGTCGGTGGTGGGGTTGGCGGCGTGGTTGGCGACGGCCGCCGTGAGGGCTGCTTCGCCACCGTCGGCCGCGTTTGCTGACATGCCGCCGAGCAGCGATGTCACGGCATGCGAAACCGCCGTCTGGGTGTCACCCTCGCTGGCGCCGACTTGGCTGGCCAACTGGCTGATAGGAACTTGCTTGAGAATATCGTCGATGGCGCTCATTGTTTCTCCAATGTTTGGCGTTGGCTGTGTGTCAACAAATTAAGTCTAATGCGCCGCTCAGACTGGATTGTTATGCTGGGCCTGTGAACGCTACCCGTGTCGACGCCGCCGAGCTGACGCGCCTACTTGGGGACGGGTCGATGTGGCGCCCGATCGAGATCGTCGGCTCGACGGGCTCCACAAACGACGACCTGGTGCAACGCCCCGACGCGCCACACGGGTTGGTGCGAATCGCCGCCAACCAAAGCGCTGGGCACGGCCGGTTCGACCGGGTTTGGCAAAGCTCCCCAGGTGCCGGTGTGGCGGTGTCACTCGTCTTGCGACCAACCCGCACCGTTGAGCGGTGGGGTTGGTTGTCGCTGCTGATGGGTATGGCGGTGGCCGACGGGCTGCGGGAGATTGGTTTGGACGCTGGTTGCGACGCCAGCCGCATCAGCCTGAAATGGCCCAACGACGTGCTAATCGACGACGCAAAAGTCTGCGGGGTCCTCGCCCAAACTGACGGGATGATGGCCGTGCTGGGCTGGGGGTTGAACATCGCCATGACGCGGGACGAGTTGCCCGTCCCCACGGCAACGTCCCTGGCGCTGGCTGGCTGGCCTGATGACGCGACGGCCGTGGTGGCGGCCGTTCTGAAACAGACAGAGCACTATTATGCCTTGTGGACGGACGGTTACGACCTTCGTGGCGACCATGCGCGGTTGTCGTCAACGCTGGGCAGGCCGGTGCGAATCGAACGTCTCGGCAGTGTCATCAAGGGCGAGGCGTTGGCGTTGGACGCCACCGGCGCGCTGCTTGTGGACGTGGGCGGGTCACCCGTGGTTGTCGAGGCCGGCGACGTCACACATCTGCGAAAGGGAAAACTATGACTATCCCCGGTTTGCCGCCCCAGGTGCTGCTGGTCGGGACGCACGGGGACGCACCCGAATCGTCCGCTTGGCCACAAGAGCTGGCGGTCATTGACGGCTTGCCCGCACCCCGGCGCGCCGAGTATGTGACGGTGCGGGATTGCGCACGTCAGGCGCTGGCTGGCCTGGGGTTGCCGCCCATCCCGATCCTGAACGGTGACAGGGGCGCACCGGCATGGCCTACGGGCATTGTTGGCAGTATGACGCATTGCCGGGGTTACCGTGTCGCCGCCGTCGCACGGACGAGCGACGTCACCGTCCTTGGCATCGATGCCGAGCCAGCCGAAGCCCTGCCGGCAGGTATTGGCAGACGCGTCACCAGTGACGCCGAGTGGTCGCGCATCGAGGTGCTGACAAGGGAAGATGCCAATGTCCCGTGGGATCGTGTGCTTTTCTGCGTCAAAGAATCTGTTTACAAGGCTTGGTACCCCACCACCCGCGTGGGGCTCGATTTTTTGAGCGTCGACATTTCCCTTCAACAGGACGGACGCGGCCACATCGCATTCCTGCGGGATTTGCCAATGGAGGTCACTGGCTTGCAGTGGCAACTGGGGTGGGCCATCGAGGACGGCATCATCACGACAGTTGTGTGGGGTTGAAACTCTTAGGCGTTGTGCGGTTTCGCCAGCTTGGCGGTACGGTTTTTGGCGACTGGTTCGACGTGGCTTCGCCCTTCATCATCGTAGATTGGAACCCATATGCCCCAGTTGACCAAGGTACTCATAGCCAATCGCGGTGAGATCGCCGTGCGCGTGGCGCGTGCTTGCGCCGATGCCGGCATCGCCTCTGTGGCCGTCTATGCCGACGACGACCGCAACGCTCTGCACGTCCGGGTGGCCGACGAGGCCTACTCGCTGGGTGGTGTCACAGCTGCCGAAACCTACCTTGACATGCACAAACTCATCAGCGTGGCCCACAGGGCTGGGGCTGATGCGGTGCACCCTGGTTATGGTTTCTTATCCGAATCGGCGGGCTTCGCGCAGGCCGTCATCGACGCTGGTTTGACGTGGATCGGGCCGTCGCCGTCAGCCATCCGCACGCTCGGTGACAAGGTCAGTGCCCGTCACGTGGCCGCCAAGGTTGGTGCTCCGCTGGCCGCCGGCACCAGCGACCCGGTAGCGAATGCTGAAGAAATCGAGGCTTTCGCCGACGCCCACGGCTTGCCCATAGTGATCAAGGCGGCCTTCGGCGGCGGCGGGCGCGGGTTGAAAGTCGTTGAGCGGCGCGAAGACATCCCCGAATTGTTCGATTTGGCCGTCCGCGAGGCGACGGCCGATTTCGGACGCGGCGAATGTTTCGTCGAGCAGTACCTTGACCGCCCCCGTCACGTCGAGACGCAATGCCTGGCCGATTCCCACGGCAATGTCGTGGTCGTTTCGACGCGCGATTGCTCGTTGCAGCGCCGTCACCAAAAACTGGTCGAAGAAGCCCCAGCGCCGTTCATCACGAAAAAGCAGCACGACGAATTGGTGCGCGCGTCAAAAGCCATTCTGCGCGAAGCCGGTTACGTCGGCGCCGGGACGTGCGAATTCCTGTTGACGAGGGACGGGACGATTTCATTCCTTGAAGTGAACACCCGCCTTCAGGTCGAACACCCCGTCAGCGAAGAAGTTTGCGGGATCGATCTGGTGCGCGAACAATTCCGCATCGCCGCCGGCGAGGAACTTGGATATACATCAGTCGAACTAAGTGGCCACGCCTTTGAATTTCGTCTTTATGCCGAGGACCCGGTGAATTTCGTGCCAACCCCGGGCACGATGACGACTTTGCGTCTGCCCGGCGGGCCCGGTGTACGGCTGGATTTCGGCTACGAACCGGGCGACACAATGCCAAGCATGTTCGATTCGATGATCGGCAAAGTGATCGTTTGGGGAATTGACCGCACCGAAGCGCTGGCCCGCGCCCGTCGCGCCCTGGCCGAAATACTGGTTGTGGGCGTGCCCACCGGTTTGCCTTTCCACCGCGCCGTTATCAAGGCCCCCGATTTCATTGCCGAGGACGGTCATTTCGGCGTCCACACCCGCTGGATCGACACCGATTTCGCCGAGACTCTGCAGTCTCTCTCGGGCGGCGATCCCGCCGCGGACGCGACGGACGTTTCCGCGTCACAAATGGGACGGGTTGTCGTCGAGGTCGGCGGCAAGCGCCTGGAAATCGCCATCCCCGCCAACCTGGGCGCCCTTTTCCCACCCCGTGGCGCCACCCCGGTTGCCCCCCGTCCACGTCGAACCCCCAGCGCCCAGGCCGCGCCGAAAAAGGGCGCCGGAACCGTGACGGCTCCCATGCAGGGTGTCGTAGTGAAGGTCGCAGCAGAGACGGGCAGCACCGTCGCCGAAGGCGATCTGATAGTCGTGATCGAAGCCATGAAGATGGAACAATCGATATACGCTCCCAACGCTGGAACAATCGCAGGTTTGACGCTAGAACCCGGCGATCGCGTGACATCCGGACAGACGATCTGCACGGTTAAGTAGCCATATTCGCCAGCGTCAAGCGCCATGTTTTGTAGGTTTTCTGGCCCGAAGTGCGCTCGGCCGCTGTGTAGCCTCAGTTCCTGACGAAGGGACTTTCGTGACCATCAAGATCATCGGCACCGGGGTTGGCCATCCCAAACGGCGCGTCAGCAATGACGAGCTGGCAGCCATCACCGGCCTGGAGACCTCTGACGAGTGGATCCGCACCCGCACCGGCATCGAGAGTCGGCTCATCTGCACGGACGAGACACTAACCGATCTTTCAACCACCGCTGCGAAACAGGCGCTGGCCAACGCCAAACTGGGCGCTGACAAGCTGGATTACCTGATCGCAGCGACCTTTGCCGGCGACAACAGCACCCCGGCCCTCGCTTGCATGGTGGCGGAAAACCTGGACGTCGAATGCCCGGCCGTCGACGTCAACGGCGCCTGCGTCGGATTCATCTACGCCCTCGACTACGCGGCAGCGCTGATTGCCGCGGGACGTGCCAAGAACATCCTGATCGTCTGCGCCGAGAAAATGTCGGCCCACGTGGATTTCACCGACCGTTCAACCTGCGTGTTGTTCGGTGACGGCGCGGCCGCCGTCGTCGTGACCGAAGGCAAGGGGCTCGAATATATAAATCTGGGTAGTGTGCCCGACAGCCATTCGCTCTCGTTGCCCAACAGGATGACGGGCAATAACCCGCTGGCTGTCGGCGCCGAGGCCGAACCTATCTTGTATATGGACGGTCGCGCGGTGTTCAAGTTTGCCGTAAATATCACCCAGCAAGAGGTCACCCGTGCTCTTGACGGACTGCATTTGACGCCGGACGACGTCGACCTTTACCTGCTTCACCAGGCGAATGGGCGCATCATTGATTCGGCTATTCAACATCTGGGTATCAGCCCGGACAAATTCCCCAGGATCGTTCAAAACTACGGCAACATATCTGCTGCGTCTATCCCCACCCTGCTGCACGAGTTGGTAGAGCAGGGCGCAATAAAGTCTGGCCAGCGGCTTTTGCTGTGCGCTTTTGGCGCTGGCCTGACGTACGGTACGTGCGTCATGACGTGGGAGTAACACCCACAAATACCCGCCACAAAATAACTGAAGGAAAGAAATGCTAGAAAAAGTCACCGAGGTAATCCGCGATTACAAGTCTGACCAGTCGTTGGTCGTCACCCCCGAGACACCTTTCTCGTCGTTCGGCCTGGATTCGCTGGAAGAGGTCGAATTGATCATGAAGATCGAAGAGGAGACCGGTGTCACGGTCGAAATGAACGGCGAAATCACCACTGTGGGCGATTTGTTGGCTTTGCTTGAGAAGGCGAACTGAATGTTGCGCTCGCCCATCTGTGATCTGCTGGGCATCCGCTACCCGATATTTCAGGGCGCGATGGCCTGGGTTTCCGACGCCGACCTGGCTGCGGCAGTTTCCAATGCCGGCGGGCTCGGCATTATCGCCGGTGGCAGTGCGCCCGTCGATATCGTCCGTACTCAGGTGCGAAAGGCTTTGACGCTGACGGACAAGCCGTTTGCCGTCAATATCATGTTGATGAGCCCGGCGGCCCCCGATATCGCCCAGATGGTGATCGAAGAAAAGGTACCGGTGGTGACCACCGGCGCTGGCAGCCCCGCCAAATACATGGAGGCCTGGGAAGCCGCGGGTATCAAAGTCATACCGGTAATACCGTCGTCCGGCATTGCCAAATCCGTTGAGCGTTACGGCGCGGTCGCTGTGGTGGCCGAGGGCGGTGAATCCGGCGGCCACGTCGGCGATTTGACGACGATGGCGCTCGTCCCGCAGGTGGTTGACGCGGTCAGTATTCCGGTGCTCGCGGCCGGCGGCATCGGAGATGGACGCGGCATGGCAGCAGCCTTCATGCTGGGCGCTTCGGGCGTGCAAATGGGCACCCGTTTTCTGGTGGCCAAGGAATGCAATGTACACCCGGTTTACAAGGCGAAGGTGATTGCCGCGAAGGACATCGACACGATTGCGACGGGCAAGCGTTTGGGCCACCCGGTGCGCGGGCTGAAGACGCCCTTCTCGCGGCGGTTCTTCGAAATGGAATACGACCCGACCGTCAGCAATGAAGAGTTGGAAAAGTTCGGCGAGGGCGCGTTGCAGGCAGCGGCGATCCGCGGCGATGAAGAGCACGGTGCTTTCATGGCTGGGCAGATTTCCGGCCTGGTTAAGCAGGAGCAGACCTGCGCCGAAATCGTCGAGGAAACCGCCGCCCAGGCCGAGGCGTTGCTGAAAGGCGCTGGCAAATGGGTCGCTTAGCCCTGGTGTTCGCCGGGCAAGGCGCGCAGAAGGTCGGCATGGGGCGCGACCTCTGCGACCATTCCGCGGCGGCCCGGGCCGTCTTCGAGCGGGCCGAGGCGGTGTTCCCGGGTTTGTCGGAAATGTGTTTCGACGGACCGCAAGACCAGTTGAACCAGACCATCAACACACAGCCCGCTGTCTACGTGACGGACTTGGCGTATGCTGCGGCCTTGGCGGAGGCCGGTGTGACGGCTGACGGCGCGGCCGGTTTCTCGCTGGGCGAGGTGGCGGCGGCCTGTTTCGCCGGCGTCATGAGCGATTGGGACGGCCTGGCTTTCGTCCAGCGTCGCGCGCAGGCGATGGAGGCAATCGGCGTGAAGACGCCGGGGACGATGGTCGCCGTCCTGGGTTTGGGAAAGGAAAAGGTCGAGGCGGTGGCGGCAAGCGTCGATATGGCCTGGCCCGTCAACTACAACTGCCCGGGGCAGATCGCCGTCGGTTGTGCGGTGAGTTCCGTCGAAGCACTTCAGCAGGCTGTGGTGGCTGCCGGCGGCAAGGCGATGCGCTTGCCCGTCAGCGGCGCCTTCCACACCCCGCTGATGGACGCGGCGGCAGACGAGTTGGCGTCGTGGGTGACAGAGATGACGTTTGCGGCGCCACAGATTCCGCTGTACGCCAATTTGACGGCGGCTCCGTATGGTGATGCAGCATCGCTGTTGACGCAGCAGGTGAACCACCCGGTGCGTTGGCAAGATTCCATCGAGGCGATGGTGACGGCGGGCTTTGACCGTTTCGTCGAGGTGGGGCCTGGCACCACGCTATCTGGTTTCATCCGTCGCATCGACAGCTCCGTCACGGTGCTGAACGTGGCCGACAGTGCCAGCTTAGCAAAGACCTTGGAGGCTCTCAATGACTGATGCGCTGGGCCTAATCGGCCGCCATGCCGTAGTGACGGGAGGGTCCCGCGGAATCGGGCGCGCAATCGCGTTAGCGTTGGCGGAACATGGTGCGAACGTCAGCATCATTTATGCTGGACAGACTGAAGCGGCGGCACAGGTATGTGGTGAGGCTGCCGGGTTCGGCATCGAGGCGAAGGCTTACCAATGCGACATCGCGGATTGGGACCACGCCAAGGCGGTCTGCGAGACGATTGTGGAAGAGCAAGGCCGGGTCGATATCTTGGTGAACAACGCCGGTATCGTCAAGGACGGCCTGATGATGCGTATGACGGAGGATGATTTCGAACGCGTCATTGCCGTCAATTTGAAAGGCGCTTTCAACGTGACCCGCCACTTGTTGCGGTCGCTGTTGACGTCGCCGTGCGGGCGCGTCATCACCGTCTCGTCGGTGGTGGCGGAAATGGGCAATGCTGGGCAGACTAATTATGCCGCCGCGAAGGCCGGGCTAGTGGGTTTCACCAAGTCGTTGGCACGCGAGGTGGCCGGGCGGGGCGTCACTTGCAATGTCATCGCGCCGGGTTTCATCGAAACCGATATGACGGCGAAACTGAGCGATCAGGTGGTGACGAACCTGGGCTCGATGATCCCCCTGAAACATATGGGCACACCTGCCGATGTGGCGGGTGCGGCAGTGTTCTTGGCGTCCGATTTGGCCGCCTATATCACCGGCGAAGTGTTGGCCGTCGACGGCGGAATGCGGATGTGAGAGGAAAACGATGAATCGCGTTGTCGTGACCGGTATGGGTGTGCTGTCACCCGTCGGCAATGATGTGGGAAGCACGTGGAGTTCGCTGACGCATGGGCGTCACGGTATTGGGCCGTTGACCCGGTTCGACACCACTGGTATGAAGACCAGCCTGGCAGCTCAAGTGAAAGACTTTGACCCGACCCAATACATGGAGTCGTCCGAGATCCGCAAGATGGATCTGTTTGCGCAGTACGGCATGGCGGCGGCGGTGCAGGCGATGACGGATTCCGGCTTGGCGGGCAACGTCGACCCGTTCCGGTTTGGCGTGTACATCGGTTCTGGCGTCGGCGGGATCTCGACGCAGATCCGCGAGACCGAGGTGCTGTTGAGCAAAGGTGCCAACCGGATTTCGCCGTTCTTCGTGCCGATGATGATTGTCAACATGGCGGGCGCGCTGGTGGCGATGCGTTACGGTGCGAAGGGCCCGAACCTGCCCGTCGTGACGGCTTGTAGCACCGGTACGAATGCGATAGGTGAGGCATTTCGCGCGATCAAGGCCGGTGCGGTGGACGCAATTTTGGCAGGTGGCGCCGAGGCGACGATCAACCCCCTGGGCGTTGGCGGTTTCGCCAACGCCATGGCGCTGACCAGCGCGACCGATCCTGACCGTGCCTCTATCCCATTCGATAAGGAACGTTCCGGTTTCGTGATTGGCGAAGGCGCCGGCGTTATCGTCTTGGAAGAATTGAATCACGCGCGCGCGCGTGGTGCGCATATCTACGCCGAGATCGTGGGGTATGGCAACACTTGCGACGCGTACCACATGACGGCACCGCAACCCGACGCCGAGGGCGCGACGGCCATGATCAAGCTCGTTTTCGACGAGGCGGGCATGACGGCCGACGAGCATTTGTATATCAATGCTCACGGCACGTCGACACAGCTGAACGACAAGACTGAGACCAAGGCGATAAAGCAGGCTCTTGGTGACGTTGCGTACAAGGTGTCTGTCTCTTCGACCAAGTCGATGACGGGACACATGCTTGGTGCGGCCGGTGGTTTGGAGGCGATTGCTGCCGTCAAGGCGTTGGAAACCGGCCTCGTCCCGCCGACTGTTGGGCTGCGCGAACCCGACCCGGAATGCGATCTCGATTACGTCCCCAATGTGGCGAGAGAAATGGACGTGACGGCGGCGCTTTCTATTTCGCTCGGGTTCGGTGGACACAATGCCGGCATCCTGTTCAAGGCAATTGGGGAGTGACGAAATGAACCGTGACGAATTGATGGCGATCTTGCCGCACCGTCCACCGATGCTACTGGTGGACGAGGCCCACCTCGACGGCGACACGTCCGTCGGCACATATACGATCCGTGGGGACGAGTACTTCCTGCAGGGCCACTTCCCCGGTCAACCGATTGTGCCAGGCGTGATCTTGTGCGAGATGATGGCGCAGTCGAGTTGCGTGCTGATGGCGGAGGCTTTGGCCGGCAAACTGGCCCTGTTCGCCGGTATTGAGAAAGTGCGGTTCCGTCGTCCCGTGGTGCCCGGTGATACCGTCACTTTCACCTGCCGCCAATTGAGCAGCAAGGGGCCGTTCCATTTCATGGAAGGCACCGGCAAGGTGGGCGATGAGGTGTGCGTCACCGGTCAGTTGTCGTTTGCCATCGTCGACAAAGGTGGGGCCAATTAATGGCTGACACAACCACCAAAATGACGGCCCGCGAGCGTATCGCCGAATTGCTGGACGATGGCAGTTTCGTCGAGATTGGCGCGTTGGTCGAGCACCGCGAAACCGCATTCGGCGTCGATCGCACGCACCCGGCGGGTGATGGCGTGGTGACGGGGTACGGCACGGTGGACGGGCGGACGGTGTGCGTCTACGCGCAGGATTTCAAGGTATTCGGCGGTTCGGTTGGCGAGGAACACGGCCGCAAAATCGCCAAGGTGCAGGACTTGGCACTGCGCATCGGTGCGCCGATCATAGGGATACTTGACGGCGGCGGCGCACGTATTCAAGAAGGCGTGGCCGGGCTGACGCAGTTCGCCGAGATCTTCCGTCGCAATGTGGCTGCCAGCGGCGTCATTCCGCAGATTTCGCTGATCTGCGGGCCCTGTGCCGGCGGCGCGGTGTATTCGCCCGCGCTGACTGATTTCATCGTCATGGTGGACGGCAGCAGCCAAATGTTCATCACCGGCCCGGACGTGATCAGCGCCGTCACCGGTGAAGAAGTCGGGTTCGACGAATTGGGTGGGGCGGCAACCCATACGCAGCGTTCCGGTGTCGCACATTTTGCCGCCTCCGACGAGAATGCCGCTATCGACTACGTCAAGGAGTTGCTGACGTATTTGCCGTCCAACAATCTGACCGATCCGCCAGAGTTTGAATCCGCCCCGGTGTCGTTGGAAACCACACCGGATGACGAGTTGTTGAATTCGATTGTCCCCAATTCCGATTCGGTGCCTTACGACATGGGCGTGGTGGTTCGCACGGTGCTGGACGACGGTGAATTTCTGGAAGTCCAGCCCGATTATTCGCCAAACATTTTGATCGGTTTCGGACGGGTCGAGGGCAACAGCGTCGGGATCATCGCCAATCAACCGATGGCGATGGCGGGAACGCTCGATATCGCCGCCGCCGAAAAGGCGGCGCGTTTCGTCCGCACCTGCGACATGTTCGCCATTCCGGTGCTGACGTTCGTCGACGTCCCGGGCTTTTTGCCGGGCACCGATCAGGAATGGAACGGCATTATCCGTCGCGGCGCCAAATTGATTTTCGCGTATGCCGAAGCGACAGTACCACTGGTGACGGTGATCACGCGGAAAGCCTATGGTGGGGCGTATATCGTTATGGGTTCTAAGCAGCTTGGCGCGGACGTCAACCTGGCTTGGCCGAGCGCCCAAATCGCCGTAATGGGGGCGGCCGGAGCCGTCAATATCCTCGGGCGTAAAACCCTTGCCAAACTACCGCCGGAAGAACAAGACGCCGAGCGCGCTCGTCTAATTGCTGATTACGAAAACACGCTAATCAACCCATACGCAGCGGCAAAGCGAGGATTTCTTGACGCCGTAATTCAGCCCTCAGAAACCCGCGCCCAAATCACCTTGGCGCTGCGTGCGCTGCGCACCAAGCGGGCCACAAACGTCCCTCGCAAACACGGAAACATTCCGCTTTAGAAAGGCGAGCCCGATGACTGTAGAAGAAATGTTGGCGACGCCCGACCCACTGGTGCGCGTGGTCCGCGGCAAGCCGACGCCAGAAGAATTAGTCGCCTTGGTGACGGGCCTCATGATGCTTCAGGATGACGGACCGAGCGCTCGCCTTCGCCCGGCACAGGCGCAGTCCGGCTGGGCTGACAGGGCCGCCCTGCTGCAAGCCCGTCCATTCCGTCCGGCCCCTGGCAACTGGTCGCGCTCGTCGTCACGTTGAACGATGCGGCCCGATCTGCTAGCGTTATTGACGCTTTATTCAGGTGATTAACGCGTTTCGGCGCGAATCGATCTCCCATAGCTCAATTGGCAGAGCATCTGACTGTTAATCAGAGGGTTCCTGGTTCGAGTCCAGGTGGGGGAGCTTCAT
>Ga0123357_10007189_pt1 | contig 13712 bp, 9 predicted proteins | sample TergutEmb28metaG_FD_89873 | JGI IMG/M metagenome (GOLD analysis project Ga0123357, IMG submission 89873) | Embiratermes neotenicus P4 segment gut microbial communities from Petit-Saut dam, French Guiana - Emb289 P4 | ecosystem: Host-associated > Arthropoda: Insects > Digestive system > Gut ... | reverse complement strand
CCCATCAACTGGTAGCCGTTGCGGGGCTGTTCGGCCAGCAGGGCCAGGATCGATTCGCGCAGTTGGCCGCGACGGGCGCGATGCCCGCCCATGCCGAACTCACGCGGGTCGAAGCCCCGACCTCCGCGCATGAACCGGGGATCGCCGGCCAGCAACCGGCCGGCCTCGCGCAACTTGCCCATGCGGGCCTCGCGGGCGCGCTGGTGGCCGTCCCAATCCAGACCCGGGCCGCGGTGGCGGCCATGGCCACGATGCGGTGTGAAATTGTCGTCAAAAGGTGTTTCATCAAACTTAGACATTGTTGGTTCTCCTCTCATATTCAATTACCAACGTCGATAACGATATATCTATAGCACTATCGTTGTCAAGTTCGCGGCGTGTTGCCTAGACTGAACCGCATGAGCGAGGATCTGTTCGGCAACGTCGCGTCGCCGCGTTCCGAGGCGCTGTCGGGTGTCTTGACGAACGTCCCCGCCACGGCGCCATTGGCCGTCAGGATGCGTCCTCGCACACTGGACGAGCTGGTCGGGCAGAAGCACCTGCTCGGCCCTGGCAGCCCGCTTCGGCGCCTGGCCGAGGGGAAAGCCGCCATGTCGGTGTTCCTGTGGGGGCCGCCGGGGGTGGGCAAGACCTCCATCGCCGCCGTCGTCTCACAGGCCACCAACCGGCGCTTCGTCGAACTGTCGGCCGTCACCGCCGGCGTCAAGGACGTGCGTGAAGCCATCACAAAAGCCCGTCACGACCTGGAACGCGGCACAGGCACCGTGTTGTTCGTCGACGAGGTACACCGGTTCAACAAGGCCCAGCAGGATGTCCTGCTGCCCGCCGTCGAAAACCGCTTGGTCACCTTGATCGCCGCTACCACCGAGAACCCCAGCTTCTCGGTTATCGCGCCGCTTCTGTCACGTTCGCTGCTGCTGACGTTGCAACCGCTGACGGACGACGACTTGAACCAGCTCATCGACCGGGCGCTGACGGACGAACACGGCCTGCCCGCCACGGGCCGCAAATACAAGCTGGACGATGACGCCCGGGCTACGATCCTGCGGCTGGCCGACGGGGATGCCCGGCGCGTCCTGACATACCTTGAGGAATCCGCCGCTTCGGCCTGCGGTACGAGCGTCAAGGGCACAGTCACCATCGATACGGCAGCCGTCGAAAGTGCCGTCGATAAGGCGGCAATCCGCTACGACAAGGACGGCGACCAGCACTACGACGTCATAAGCGCGTTCATCAAATCGGTGCGCGGGTCGGACGTCCAGGCCGCGCTGCACTATCTGGCGCGCATGCTGGAGGCGGGGGAGGACCCCCGGTTCGTCGCCCGTCGCCTCGTCATCCTGGCCAGCGAGGACATCGGCATGGCCGCGCCCGCCGTCCTGCAGACCTGCGTGGCCGCCGCCCAGGCCGTCCAACTGATCGGCATGCCCGAGGCGCGCATCAACCTCGCGCATGCTGTCATAGCCGCCGCCACCGCACCCAAGTCGAACGCCGTCGTCACCGCAATCGACGCGGCCATCGCCGACGTCCAAGCCGGGCGCGTCGGTCTGGTGCCGCCGCATCTGCGCGACTCCCACTACGCCACCGCCAGTCGGTACGGCCACGGTGACGGCTACCGTTACGCCCACGACTGGCCCCACGGCGTCGCCCCCCAGCAGTACCTTCCGGACGAGTTGGCCGACGCCCGCTATTACACGCCGACGGACCACGGCGCCGAGGCCCAGATAGCCGAGCGCCTGCCCGCCATTGAGTCGCTGCTGCACGGCGACGCCTAGTCGAGAGACTGGTCGCGCTCTTCGTGCAGGTCGTGTTCCCGGTACCAGGCGACAGCCTTCTCGTCGGCCGGGCCGGCGCTGGCCCGGATCGCCTCGCCCCGCTCGATCAGCTTTGCCCTGGTGGCCATGGCTGATTTGATGCCCTTTTCGTCTCTCGGCGGCAGCACCAAACCGGACTGCGCCGGAAGCCCGAGCTTAAGCTGACGCAAACGCTCCAACGCGGCGTCCAGTTCGGCCCCCAGAATCAGCGCGATGTTGACCAGATAAGCCAGGAACAGCGCGATGATCACGCCGGCCAGCGCGCCGTATGTCTTGGCGTAGCTCGAGGCGCCGTTGAACACCGATAGATAGATCTTGAACACCTCGACGACAAGCACGGACAGCACGATGGCGACGATCGACCCGACCGACAGCACGCGGACGCGAGGGTGGTGCACATTCGGCGCCACGAAATAGAGCAACTGCACAACAATGATCACCACGACGGCAATCAGCGGGTAACGCAACCATCCCCAGACGGCCGCGAACTGATCACCCAAGCCCACCAGATTCCCGACCCAGTGGGCGGCTGGTGACGAGACCGCCAAGGCAAGCCCGAGCAGGATGATCGCCAACACCAGCGCCAACGTCATGAGCAGCTGAACAGCCTTCAGCTTGACGAAAGAGCGTCCTTCACGCACCTGATAGACGGTGTTGACGGCGCGTGTGAACGCCCCGATGTAATTGGATGCCGACCAGATTGCCGCTATCAGCGAGATCACCAGCGTCAGCCCGGCGCCCTCGCCGGCCAGAAAACCGGCGACGATCCCGTCGAAAGTCTTGGCGGCCTCCGGGCTGGCGACCGATGAAACCGCGTTGCTGATGGCCGGCACTAGCCAATTGGCGCCGCCGACCAGGCTGATGATCGAGACGACGGCCAACAACAACGGGAACACTGACAAAACGAGGTAGTACGTCATGGCAGCAGCCAGATCGGTGACTCTGTCGGCACCAAAGCGGTAGGCAACCAGCCGGGCCACGTACTGCAACGTGGTCGTCCTAGGCTTTGCAATCCGCGCCATCGACGCCCCTTTGCCAATCTTTTCGGAAACAACGTTAGCCGATGGACGACCGCGATACGCCTGGTTGCAAAAGGTTTCGCGGTAAAGTGGATGGACTAACTACGTCTGCCAGCTGATCGGCTGGACGAAACGAGGTCATCATGAAAGCCGTTGAGGTCGGGGAGCGTTTTCTGCGCTATTTCGAACGCCGGGGCCACGCCCATGTGCCCAGCGCCCCGCTGGTCTACAACGACCCGACACTGTTGTTCGTAAACGCCGGCATGGTGCCGTTCAAGCCGTACTTCACCGGGCTGGAGCCGGCGCCGTGGAAGCGGGCCGTCAGCATTCAGAAGTGCGTCCGCACGCTGGACATCGAGGATGTCGGCAAGACGACGCGGCATGGCACCTTTTTCCAGATGAACGGCAATTTCAGCTTCGGCGACTACTTCAAAGAAGGCGCCATCGAGTTCGCCTGGGAATTGGTGACGGGCGATCAGGCATCGGGCGGCTATGGCTTCAACCCGGACGACATATGGGTGACGGTGCTGGGCCCGGGCTATCACCCGGACTACCCGGAAGGCGACATCGAGGCCAAGAAACTATGGCTGGCACAGGGCGTCCCTGAGTCGCGCATTCAGCCCCGCAGCCTGAAAGACAACTACTGGAATATGGGCGTTCCAGGCCCCGGCGGGCCTTGCTCGGAGATCTACATTGATCGTGGCCCGGCGTACGGGCGCGATGGCGGCCCCGAGGCGGACGAGGATCGCTATCTGGAGATTTGGAACTTGGTTTTCCAGACCGAAAACCTTTCGGCGGTGCGGGCCAAGGACGACTTCGACATCTTGGGGCCCTTGCCTTCGAAGAATATCGACACCGGCATGGGGTTGGAGCGCGTCGCCCTGCTGCTGCAAGGCGTCGACAACATGTACGAGATCGACCAGGTGTTCCCCGTCATTGCACGTGCCTGCGAGCTGTCGGGCAAGAAATATCATGCCGACCACGATGACGACGTGCGGCTGCGCGTCGTCGCCGATCACATCCGATCGTCCTTGATGTTGATGACCGAGGGTGTGGTGCCCGACAATGAGGCGCGCGGTTTCGTGCTGCGCCGCCTGCTGCGTCGCACTGTTCGGTCCATGCGTCTGCTTGGCGTCGACGGAGCCGTGTTGACGGAACTGTTGGCCGTCAGCCGGGACGTCATGAAAGCCAGCTACCCCGAGATCGAGACGAAATGGACCCGCATCGCCGAAGTGGCAGACGCCGAGGACGCCAGCTTCGCCCGGACGCTGGCTTCCGGGACGGCGATCTTCGACGTCGCGGCCGCCGACGCGAAGGCCCACGGACGCGCCACTTTGCCGGGTGACAAGGCATTTGAGCTGCACGACACCTTCGGTTTCCCGATTGACTTGACGCTGGAGATGGCCGCCGAACAGGGTCTGAGTGTCGACCGCGAAGGTTTCACAAGATTGATGCAGGAACAGCGCAACCGTTCCAAGGCTGATGCCAAGGCCAAGAAGGGCCGACTGATGGCGACTGACGCCTACCAACAGTTGCGGGCCGTTGGCGAGACGCCCTTCCTTGGTTATACCGAGCTCAGTTTGCCGACGACGGTGAGGGGCATGGTGCGCAACGGGCAGGTCGTCACCGCGGCCAACCCCGGTGACACCGTCGAGATCGTCTTGTCCGAGACACCTTTTTACGCCGAAGCCGGCGGTCAGGATTCCGACGCGGGCGTCATAAAGGCCGCTGGACGCACCTGGCAGGTGACAGATGTGCAGCGCCCAGTGCCGGGGCTGGTGGCGCACACGGTGACGCTGGACGCCCCGTTGACGGTCGGCGAGGCCGTCGAGGCGGAGGTTGACGCGTTGTCTCGCCGGGGTGCCCGGCAGGCCCACTCTGCCACCCACATTTTGCACGCCGCCCTGCTTGAACTGGTCGGTGATCAGGCTGTGCAGGCAGGCTCGTACAACCGTCCGGGCTATCTGCGGTTCGACTTCGCGACACCGTCCGGGCTGAGCCCGCAACTCGTCGCCGAAATCGAGGAACGCTGCAATATCGCGCTGCGCGACGATCTGGCTGTGACGGAGACCACCATGAAGCTGGAGGACGCCAAGGCGATCGGCGCCCAAGCCATGTTCGGCGAGAAATACCCGCCGATCGTGCGCGTCATCAGCATGGGCGATGCCTGGTCGCTGGAGCTTTGCGGCGGTACGCATGTCGCTTCGAGCGCGCAAATTGGCTTGATAACGCTGCTTTCCGAGTCGTCTATCGGGGCTGGCACCCGACGCGTCGAGGCGCTGGTCAGCACCGATGCCTTCGCCCACATGGCGGCCGAGCGAGCGCTCGTCAACCAGATCGGCGGGCTTCTGCATGTGCCGCCCGAACAAGCGGCCGAGCGCGTCGGGAAGCTGATCGGCGATCTCAAAGCGGCCAACAAGACGATCGAGGCGATGCAGTCGGCGCAGGCGCTGGCCAGCGCCGATGCCTATGTCCGCGACGCGAAAGACGTCGACGGGGTGGCACTCGTCGCTGCCCAGGTGCCAGGTCTCACGTCCGATCAGGCCCGTCAGTTGGCTTTGACGGTGCGGGACAAGCTGGGTTCGCGGGCCGGCGTGGTGGCCGTCTTGGGCGGTGAAGCCGACAAGCCTGCCCTGGTGGTGGCGACGACGTCTGCTGCCCGTGATCGCGGCGTCAAGGCGGGCAGCCTGGTCCGTGTTGGCGCCGAGAAGCTCGGCGGTAAGGGCGGCGGCAAGGACGATCTAGCCCAAGGTGGTGGCACCAACAGTGCCGGTGCCGCAACTGCCGTGAATGCCATCGAGGTCGCGATAAGGCAAGATGTCGTCTGAGGCAGTCAGCGGAGGGTTTCGCCGGGGCGTCCGGCTGGGCGTCGATTGGGGCAAGGCGCGCGTCGGAGTGGCGGCTTGTGACGCCGACGGCCTGTTGGCCTATCCCGTCGAAACTGTGCCATCCGCGGACGAAGAATCAGCTCTTGCACGTCTGGCCGCCCTCGCCGATGAGTACAGCGCCATCGAAGTCGTCATGGGCCTGCCACTGGCGCTTGACGGCAAAGCTAAACTGTCGGCGGCCTATGTTGAGGGCGTGGCGGGGCGGTTGGCCCTTCGCATCCGGGTGCCGTTGCGCCTTGTTGACGAACGATTGACGACGGCCGTCGCCCACCGCGAGTTGGGCCGTCTGGATTCGCGCAATCGGCGCGCAGTTGTTGATCAGGCGGCAGCGGCGGGTATCCTTGAGAGTGCTTTGAAAGCCGAACGCAACACCGGTACAGCGCCGGGATTGCTGGTCGCACCTGGCGATCGCGAAACGAAAGAGGGATTGTGACTGCTAGACGTTCGATGAATCCCTGGGATTATGAAGAGACCGTCCCTCTGGCACAACCATCCGCGCTTCAGCAGGAATCGGAGGAGGCTACCAGTCGGCTGACGGCTAACTACGATCCGCAGACCGGGCAGTATGACTACGACCAAGACGACGCCGCCAGCGAGGTGGGCCAGCTTTTTGACGGCGCCGACGGCCCGAGCCACGGTGGGCGTAACGCGTTGATCATCGTGCTTGCGGTGGTGTTGGTGATCGTTCTTATCATTGTGGCGTACCCCAGGATCAGAGATGCGATTGGCCACGGGCAAGGGTCCGACTATCCGTCTAGCTCTGGTTCGGGCCAGGTGACCGTGACCATACCGATGGGCGCTTCGTCAACGACAGTTGGGTCCATACTCCAGGGGGCAGGCGTCATCAAGTCGCAGCAAACATTCGTCAACGCTGCCAAGTCCGACGCGGTGACCTGGGGCAATGTCCAATCGGGCACCTACACCCTGAACACCCAGATATCGGCCGAGCAGGCTTTGCAGGCATTGGCCGACCCTTCTAGTCGCGTGCGCACCCAGTTCACGATCATCGAAGGCATGCACAACTCGCAGGTCTATGACGCGATCAACAAGGCCACCGGCGTTTCGGTGAGCGACCTGCAGGCCGCCGCCGCAGATCCGACGAGTATCGGTCTGCCGCCTTGGGCCACCAGCGACACTTCCGACCCAAGTGAAGGTTACCTGTTCCCGGACACGTACGAGTATGGCGCGAACCCGACCGCGACATCCGTGCTGACGCCGATGGGTAGCAAGTTCAACTCGGTGGTGACGTCGTTGCAGTTCGTCTCGAAGGCGAACGATGAGGGCTTGACACCAACGCAGGCGGTCGTGTTGGCCAGCATCGTGCAGATGGAGGGCACCCCGCAGGACATGCCGCAAGTCGCTCAGGTTTTCTTGAACCGGTTGGCCCAAAATATGCCCCTTCAGTCTGACGCGACGGTGGCATATGCGAACAACAACTACAGCTCGGTTTGGACCACCGACGCTGAGCGGGCCCTCGATTCGCCCTTTAACACTTACAAGTACAACGGGTTGCCGCCGGGGGCCATCTGCAACCCCGGCCAGGACGCCTTGAGCGCGGTGGTCAACCCGTCCGGTGATGACACGATCTTGTATTTCACGGTGGTTAACCTGGACACCGGTGAAACGAAGTTCGCTGCAACGTTGGCCGAGCAAAATCAAAACGTCGCCGAACTCAATGCCTGGTGCGCTTCCACCAAGTCTCCCAAGTGCAACTAGCCATGCGTTGCGCCGTCGTCGGGCACCCGGTGGGCCACTCTCTGTCGCCGGCATTGCACCGTGCTGCGTACACCGAAATGGGCTTGGACTGGGCTTTTGACGCCGTCGATGTCCCCGAGGGCGCGTTGGCCGGCTTTGTCGCCGGCCTTGACGACAGTTGGCGCGGCTTGGCCGTCACGATGCCCCACAAGACGGCGGTGACCGCGCTGGGAACCACGGATCAGGCCGTCAGACGTCTGGGCGCCGGCAACACACTGGTGTTCAGTGACGATGGCGCAACCGTGCACAACACCGACGTTTCGGGCTTCATCCGGGCGCTGGAGTACCGCCATGTTGACGATGTGGCGGAGGTCGTTATGTTGGGCGCCGGGGCGACGGCGCGGGCCGGGCTGCTGGCGCTTAACAATCTTGGCGTGGGGAAGGTGACGGCCCAGGTGCGCGACACCCAATCGCCAAATGTGGCCATCTGGCTGAAACTTGCCGACGATCTGGGTTTGAATGCCGGTGTGGAGGCGTTGGGCGCGCCACACGGGGCTGATCTGGTGATGTCGACATTGCCGCCGAAACAGGCCGACGAATGGGTCGACGGGCTGCTGGACGGCGCCGGAGCTGTCCTAGACGTCGCCTACGACCCTTGGCCCACCCGATTGACGGTGGCGGCTGCGGCGGCCAACTTGCCGGTTGTCACCGGGCTTGATCTGTTGGCGGGCCAGGCGGTGCAGCAAATCGACTATCTGGTGGGCGATACCGTGGACCTGCCGCTGCTGCTGGCGGCGGGTGAGGCGGAACTGAACCGTCGCCGCGTGGCATGATTGAGCCATGCTTCGTGTGTTGACTGCTGGCGAGAGCCATGGGCCGGGACTGATTGCCATTCTGGACGGGGTGCCCGCCGGGGTGCATGTGACAACTGCGTCTGTCGCCGCCGAATTGGCTCGTCGCCGTCTCGGTTATGGACGCGGCGCCCGCATGAGCTTGGAGAAGGACGTGTGCCGTCTGATGGCCGGCGTGCGTCACGGCCTGACGATGGGATCTCCCGTCGCCATCGAAGTGGCCAACTCGGAGTGGGACTCGTGGTCGTCAGTCATGAGCCCGGACGAGGTGGACACCGCCGCGCTTGAAGGACTGGCGCGCAATGAGCCTCTGACAAGGCCTCGGCCCGGGCACGCCGATCTAGCCGGCGTCCAGAAATATGGCTTCGACGACGCCCGTCCCGTCTTAGAGCGGGCCAGCGCCCGTTCGACCGCTGCCCGCGTCGCCGCCGGCGCCGTGGCGAAGGGGCTGCTCGCCCAAGTCCTGGGGATCACCGTCCTCAGCCACGTCGTCCAGATGGGAACTGTGGGCTACGACCGTGGCGACCTGCCACGCCTTGCCGACCTGCCGCGTATCGACGCCGACCCGCTTCGCTGTGCCGACGCCGAGGCGTCCGCCCGCATGGTTGAGGCCGTCGAAGCCGCCAAGAAGTCCGGCGACACGATCGGCGGCGTGGTCGAGGTTGTGGCCTGGGGCTGCCCGCCGGGGTTGGGTTCGTGCGCCGAGCCGGACAGGCGTCTTGACGCTCGCCTGGCCGGCGCGCTGATGGGTATCCAGGCGATCAAGGGCGTCGAGGTGGGCGCCGGCTTCGCCATGGCCGCACTGCCCGGCAGCCGGGCGCACGACGAACTGGCGCCAGGCAACGGCGGCATCCAACGCCTCGGTGACAACGCCGGTGGCATCGAGGGCGGCATGAGCAACGGATCGCCGATATGGCTGCGCGCCGCCATGAAGCCCATAGCAACGGTGCCTCATGCGCTGCGCACCGTCGACATCGCCACCGGTGAGGCGGCGACAGCTCACCACCAGCGGTCGGACATCACGGCCGTCCCGGCGGCTGGCGTCGTCGCGGAGGCCGAGGTCGCCCTGGTTCTGGCAAACGCGGTTCTAGAAAAGTTCGGGGGCGATTCTCTGGGTGAGACGAAGCGCAACGCCCTGGCTACCTGACACAAGTCCGCGACCGTGGTTTGGCGGTGCTGTGACATGGGGGTGATGTGACATGGCGCTGGTGTTGATCGGCCCGCCGACAGCTGGCAAGACATCGGTCGGCGCGCAACTCGCGGCGCGTCTGGGACGCCCATTCGTCGACGTCGACCAGGCCATCGAGAAGGCCACCGGACGGAGCGTTGCCCAGGTGTTCGAGCAATGGGGCGAAGCCGGTTTCCGGACCATTGAAGCCGCGGCGGCGGCGCAGGCCCTTGCCAGCGACGTGGCCGTCGTGTCGCTGGGTGGCGGTGCCGTCACCCAGCCGTCGGTGCGAGATGCGCTGGCGGTCAATCAGGTGGTTTGGCTGGACGTGGCCGCCGCCGAGGCCGCCCGGCGGGCGTCCTCGGAGCCAGGGCGGCGTCCTCTACTGGGGGACGATCCGGCCGCCCGGGTCGCCGCGCTGATCGAGGAACGACGGGCGATCTACGCCGGCGTGGCAACTTGGCGTCTCGACACGACATCCTTGACGACAACCGACGTGGCCGGCCGGGTGGTTGCGCTGACAGGCCAGAGCGCCGTCGAATTCGCCACCGAACACCCTTACCAGGCAATCATCGGGCATGGTGTCATGTCCCGGCTGGCGCCGCTGGTGGCCGGTGCGGCCCGGGTGGGAATCCTGGCGTCATCGGCATTGAGCCCGGTGGCGCAACGGGTGGGTGAAGAGGTGACGGCGGCGGGCGCGCAACCATCCTTGATCGAGGTGCCCATAGGCGAGGCCGCAAAAACGCCGGCCGTGGTGGCGTCGTGCTGGAGCCGTCTGGCCGAGTTGGGTTTCACGCGGACAGATCTGATCGTCGGGGTCGGCGGGGGAGCCACCACCGACATGGCCGGGTTTGTGGCGGCGTCTTACCTGCGTGGCGTCGGTTGGCTGGCTGTTTCGACGTCAGTGTTGGGCATGGTGGACGCGGCCATCGGCGGCAAGACGGGCATCGACATACCACAGGGTAAGAACCTGGTCGGCGCGTTCAATGAGCCGCAGGCCGTCTTGGCCGACCTTGACACTCTGGCCACGCTGCCGCTGCGGGAGGCGCGTTCTGGCTTGGCCGAGGCGATCAAGGAAGGTTTCACGGACGACCAGGCGATCCTCGACCTGGTCGAGGCTGACCCGGCGGATGCGCTGGAAGCCAGCAGCGCCCGGCTGGCGCAGATCATCACTCGGGCCGTGCGCGTCAAGGCCGACGTTGTGGCCGGTGACTTGCGTGAGCGGACGTCCGGCGATGTTGTGGGCCGCGAGCGGCTGAACTATGGCCACACGCTTGCCCACGCCGTCGAGGCCCACGAGAACTTCCAGATGCGCCACGGCGAGGCCGTCGCAATCGGCTGCGTCTTCGCCGCCGAGGTGGCCCGCCGGCTGCTCGGCTTGCCGCGCGACGTCGTCGACCGTCACCGGGCCGCCTTCGCCGGCGTCGGCTTGCCCGTCAGCTACTCGGGTGCGTCATGGGACGACCTGCGAACCCTCATGGCGCGGGACAAAAAGACCCGCGGCGCCAGCTTGCGCATGGTGCTGCTGCGCGGCCTCGGCGACGTCACGATCGTCAAAGACCCGCCAGAAGACGTCCTGCGCGAGGCCTACGCCGCGCTGGCCTGACCTTGTAGGCTTGTTGGCTGGCTTGTAAGAAAGGTTCACCCATGATCCAGACGATGTCGACGTTGTTTACGAAGACGCTGCGGCAAGACCCCGCCGACGCCGAGTTCCCCAGCCACAAGCTGCTGGTGCGGGGCGGCTACATCCGTCGCGCCGCGCCGGGCGTCTACACCTGGCTGCCGCTGGGGCTGGCCGTCGTCGCGAAGATCGAGGCGATCGTCCGTCAGGAAATGAACGCGATCGGCGCGCAGGAGGTGCGCTTCCCGGTGCTGCTTCCGCGCGAACCGTACGAGGCGACGAACCGCTGGACGGAGTACGGTGACAACCTGTTCCGGCTGCGCGACCGCCGCGAGAACGACATGCTGCTGGGCCCCACGCACGAGGAGATGTTCACGCTGCTGGTCAAGGACATGTGCACGTCGTATAAGGATTTGCCGCTGAACCTCTACCAGATCCAGACGAAATTTCGCGACGAGGCCCGCCCGCGCGCCGGCCTGATCCGGGGGCGCGAGTTCATAATGAAGGACGCCTACACCTTCGATATGGACGAGGCGGGCCTCAAGGCGCAGTACGCGCAGATCCGGGTCGCCTACCAGCGGATTTTCGACCAGTTGGGCTTCCGGTACGTCATCGTCGCCGCCGACGCCGGGGCCATGGGCGGGTCGAAGTCCGAGGAATTCCAGGCCATCAGCCCCAACGGCGAGGACACTTTCGTCTACAGCGACGGCGGTTACGCCGCCAACGTCGAGGCCGTCCACACTCCCGTGCCGCCGAGCATCGACTTCACGGATCTGCCCGCCGCCCACGTCGAGGACACCCCGGACGTGCCGACGATAGACACCCTGGTGACGCTGTCGAACGAGCGTTTCCCACGGGCGGATCGCCCTTGGACTGGCGCCGACACGCTGAAGAACATCGCCTATTGGGTGAAACACCTGGACGGTACCCGCACGCCGCTCGTCATCGGGCTGCCTGGCGACCGCGAGATTGACGAGAAGCGACTGGAGGTGGCGCTGGCGCCCGCGACTGCCGAGCCGATGGTCGCCGAGGACTTCGCCACCACCAAGGGCATCGCCGGAGTGTTGGCGCGCGGCTACATTGGCCCCGCGAAAGGCGGCACCCAATTCCTGGGCGAGAAGGCTCCGGCCGGCGTGCGTTACCTGCTGGACCCGCGCGTCGTGCCTGGCACCAGTTGGATCACCGGCGCCAACGAGCCCGGGCACCACATCTACGACCTGGTGGTGGGGCGCGATTTCACATCGGATGGCGTCATCGACGTCGCCGAGATCCGCGAGGGCGACCCGGCCCCGGACGGCTCAGGCCCGCTGAAGCTGTCGCGTGGCATCGAGATCGGGCACATCTTCCAGTTGGGTTACAAGTATGCCGACGCGCTCGATCTCAAGGTGCTGGACGCCAACGGCAAGCTCGTCACCGTCATCATGGGCAGCTACGGGCTGGGCGTGTCGCGCGCGGTCGCTGCCATCGCCGAGGACACGTACGACGAGAAAGGCCTGTGCTGGCCGCGCAACGTCGCCCCTTATGACGTCCATATTGTGGCGGCAGGCAAGGACGACGCGATTCTTGACGCCGCCCGTGACTTGGCGTCCCAGTTGGACAAAGCCGGTGTGGCGGTGCTTCTGGACGACCGCCCGGCCAGCCCCGGCGTCAAGTTCGCCGACGCCGAGTTGCTCGGCATGCCCACAGTCGTCGTGGTAGGACGGGCACTGCAAGACGGCCAGGTGGAAATCCGCGACCGCAAGACGGGCGAGGCTCGCATGGTCGACGTCGGCACGGCATGTGGGGCAATTCTCAAGGACATGGCCTAGCCCCAGCCGGGCCACCAGGTCATCGTGCCGGTGAAACTGGCCTTCATCGCGGTGTCGACAGCGTCTTGGCCGGTCATCGTGCCTGCCAGGCGTACGTAGGCATTCGCCAAGTTTGCCTGATACGGCGCTAATGACGCCTGCACGGCGTCGTCCGAACCCACACCGGCGCTCAGCGGGTAACTCAATGCCGGCGGGGCGGGCGTGCTGCCCGCAGCGTCGATCTGCGCCTTCAGCGCGTCGCGGTCAGCCGTCACCTGGGTGATCGTGGCGCCCAGATTGGCTTTCAATGCGTCGCTGGTGGACGCCTGCGCCGCCCCCGTCGTGGCGGCGTAGACGACGGCGTTGGCGGCGTCCAGAGCCGTGGCGGCGGCATCAGCCGTCGGACCGACGTCGATCTGGGACGGCACAACAGAGCCGGACGAGAGCACCGGCATAGCGGTGGTCTGATCGTTGGCGAACGCCACCGAAACGTTTGCCGTCGCCACCAGCGACGCCCAAAGCAGTGCCTCGGGGCCAGTTGCCGCAGCCATCAACCCCGCCTGGTCGGCTGTCAGGGCGGCCTGCGCGTCCCGCGCCAGGTCTTGTTTCAGCGCGGCCTCGTCGCCGTAGTCGATGGCCACGAAAGCCGTCGGCTCGGTGAAGCCGCCCCAGGGGTCGGGCTGCGTCAGGACGGTCGCATGTGCCTGGTGCATCGCCGACGCTGCCGCGCACCAGGCGCCACAGCCGGGCAATTTCATCGAGTCGGCCGCGCTGTAGACGCCGGCCAACAGTAGTTCGGCACTGGCCGCCTGCTGCCAAAGATCGCTGCGCGGCGAAGGCGTCTGGCTTGCATCGAGCCGTGGGTCTGGGTT
>Ga0123357_10007188_pt1 | contig 13713 bp, 4 predicted proteins | sample TergutEmb28metaG_FD_89873 | JGI IMG/M metagenome (GOLD analysis project Ga0123357, IMG submission 89873) | Embiratermes neotenicus P4 segment gut microbial communities from Petit-Saut dam, French Guiana - Emb289 P4 | ecosystem: Host-associated > Arthropoda: Insects > Digestive system > Gut ... | reverse complement strand
GACTGCTTATTCAATTTATTCGCAGCTGCCCTCCTTATCGGAGGCCGTTCCTCTATCCGCAACCTGAGGACGCGCCATGCCGTGGTGACAGGGACCCACTACATAGAACAAATGCACTTAAATATATAAAATATCTTATATTGTAAATAAAGTTTTCCTCCTACATATTTCTGCCATTCTATTGAACATCCTGAGGGTCATGGATTATTTAAAACTGAATAATACCGAATAGGTAAAAAACTACATACTCTTATAAATACCCCTCTGGGGATGGTCACAAAAGTGGCCGAAACATGTAGGAGTTACGTTTATATACTTTTATACATTTACGTTGAAAAATGAATGTAGTAAGTCTCTTTTAGACGATATCAAACCCAAATAACTTCAGTGGTATGGACATGTTCAAAGAATGGAAGAGGGGAGATTACCAAAAGAAGTTATGAAATGGAGCCCACCAGGAAGAAGGAAACAAGGTAGACCTAAACTTACCTGGGCGGAAGGGATTAGATAACTGATGAGAGAAAATGGATTAATGGAAGAAGACTGGAATGACAGAGGCAAGTGGAGGAAGAAGATCATATAATTGTCAAACGGTCGCAGGAAGATGTGGAAACATTGTACAGCCTGCTAAATAAATAAATACATCTACGTTGGTTTGTCGGTTTCTTTACCATTTATAATCGCAGCTGAGGGATTTGTGACGTTAAAGTGTGAAATTGTAATTAGGATTTTAATTTGTTTGGAATAAATTTTTATAACTCAGAGCAAGATTTTGAGTTACGTGAAGCTCCTTACGACAACAGACAACATGCATGAGAACTTTCAATGAATATTCCATTTCCATGTTCAGGAAATTAGATGAAACCGGGTTTGTGACAAATGGCAATACTTTGCGACAGCAGTTTTGTATCCCTTAGTTTCTGTGTACTTGTGTCCAAATCATACTTGCAAACCAAAGGACACCGATGAATGTTGCATTTTGAACAGTATTTCGTGTAATCGACACAACATGCCTTCTCCAATGGCAGTTTATTCATTCATTAGTATTCAGCCTTGAAGGCCGGGACTGGCAGGAACCAGAGCACAGTCATGTGACCGGTATGGCTCTGGCACACTGCATCTTGGGCAAGTTCCTGAGGGTAGTTTGCCATTGCTTTCCCCGCCTTTAGACTTACCCACTTTAGCCGCCAGGTGCCTCCGTCCGCAACGAAGCGAGAGATCCTAGCAGCGAAAGGTGGAACTGTGGGCGAGAAAGATATCCGGTAGTAATTTTGCCTAAATTCCGACTTCCACGTAAATTTGGGGATCTTTTACATGCCGCAAATCTACGATATGGGACCGACGACTTTACTTCCCTTCCGAAGGAAGGCGTGCTGAGGATTTTTTCGCCCTAAATATCCGACGGCTTCGGCCGGGTTTGAACCCGCAGACTTGGGTATTAAAGGCCATCACAATACCCCTAGACCACTATAATATACAAAATACACAGAAGGTAGATGTTAACATTTACCGGTAATTTCTGAATGCGAGTTTCGGAACTTGGTGGAAAATAAAACACCGTATGCACTACCGTTTTAGCTTACAACCGACAGATCGTTGCATTAAGTGGTGATGTAAGCAGAATATCGGGACAAATACTGGCTTGCAAGGTGCTCCATTGACAAGATGGGCCCTGTTTCTAAATAATCCCACCGCTTAATAGAACACCATGTTAGCGAGTTATGGAATCATTTCTGTTTCCATCTTAAAGGAGAAATGATTAAGCAATGGTAATTGCTGAGATATACAACAACCCGCAGATCCAACACCTATAAGAAGGGTTGCGTCTAATGTGTCTGTTCCCACTGCGTACAGTTATTGACTGGAATTACTGGAACTGGGAAATCTGTGTCCAAGTTCTGCTGATTACATCTATTCATGTAAGGATATTACTGCTATACACGTATAAGTACAATAATTACCTACAAAACTTTTATACTCTCTGTGGGTGGTCTAATGCTAGAAGATTACAATCTGATGTGTAGTTTAAAACCAATTATTTGACAGCTTTTATACTTTATTTGGTAAATGCTTAATTTAAAATGCTGCAAGGTGCACCATGACGGTTAATAAAACCTGAATACTGTGTTCAAAGGCAGACACAATAAATAATCAATTTATTGTTTCAGCACACATTATTTGAAGAAAACAATGGGTAGTTGATTTCGCTTGACGAAATGTAAATGAGGTTAATATTTAATATGTGGTTGTCGATGAACGGAATTCAGAAACAATTTAAAGAGCGATAGCCCTGCCTGACAATATAATATTAGAAAAGTCATTCTTTTCTTTCTTATAATAAAAGCCAACGGGATGCACTATTCTCAAGTTTATTTTATAAAGTACTCTAACATGTTTCGGACAGTTCCACTGTCCATCATCACGAGTATCTCGACATTGTGTACACGCAGTAGGTATTTGTCGAGCTAGTTCTGTTGGCTGTCTCCATCCTGACCGCGCTATCAGACAGCCAACAGAACTAGCATGACAAATACCTACTGCATGTACACAGTGTTGAGATGCTGCTGATAATGGACAGTGGACCTGTCCGAAACATTTAGAATACTTTATCAAATAAATCTGAGAAATAGTGCATCTCGTTGGCTTTTATTATAAGCACATACCATGATGCACGGTCCTCTGAATGTCAAATTTATTCTTTTCTGTTTAACGTACATTGTTCGCGCAACTATATTATATACATAAAATTTAACATCAACTTCTTGTACAACGTTTCTTATTTGCTAATTTTTTGTTCATTAATTAACAATTAAAAATGTTGTACAACAAGTTGCCGTTAAATTATGTTTTTTTTCCCTATTTTTTTTAAGTTCTATGAGAAAGATGTACTATCAAAACTTATGCAGTTCAACAGTCCTTTGACTTTTACAGTCTTGTGTTTGACGCTAAATTGATGTTATAAGTACAGGCAAGTACAATTGTATAAATAACCAACCAGATGCAACAATAACCATTTATTAGTAATTTCGATCAGCTCAACGTGTTTCGGGCGATAATTTCGACCATACTCAGGAGCACTAGACTGTGTTTACAGCTTGTGGTATAAATCACCGAAGAAATTGCCTGCTGGTGACAAGGATGAGGTGGAAAAGTTTAACCAGTTCCACCTCAAACTTGTCACCAGAAGGCAACTTCTTCGGTGCTTTATACCACAAGCTGTAAACACAGTCTAGTTCTCTTGAGTATGGTCGAAATTAACGCCCGAATCAAGTTGAGCTGATTGAAATTACTAATAAATGATTATTGTTGCATCTGGTTGATTGTTTATACTATTGTATTAGAGATGCACGGTCACACAAACATCAAATTTACAGGCAAATATTTATTTGCAACTAAAGTAAATATTGTATACCTACGAATTCTCATTTCTGAATTCGCAACCCAGTACCTCCTGAATTAAATCAAATCACTTGCTCAGGACACACGTGTCTACGCTGTGGACAGACATAAAACAATATGAATTATCTTTCAGTCTGCACCCTAAGAGACAGCAAGGTGCAATATTTTGCACCGCTCCTTGTCAGTCGCCCTGTTGCTAAGCATCTACAAGAACCCACCCAGCATATATTCTTCTATCCTTGACATAATGGGCAAACATTATTTCCTAAGGATACTCTCTCTCTTCTGTCGTACCAACTGCGTCCTATCCAAGACATTTCAGAAGACAAATTCTGTTCTACATGAAGGAATGCTGCAAGGGGACGCAAAATATTCGTGAATATTATATGAGAGACAAATGGCCTTTAAGTCCTACTCAGAACTCACATAATGCGGGGACGGACTTGTTTTGCTATTCATCAAGCACAATGGAAGCTGAGCAGAGAATTAACAATCTCTCAGATAACAAGATGTTTGATTGAAAGGACTGATGGCAATTCCAAGTCGGATTCTGCCATTTCCATTTTTTTTTTTTGGTGTGTGTGTGTTCATAAGACAGACGGCTTTACACCTGCACTCGACTTATTTCTGAAAGAGATATCACTTTTTGTGACCTTTACGTCTTTATGGTTCTTTGATGACGCTGTCCATATATCAGATAACAAATACACACCATGCCTGATAAGTTTCAAACAACGTGGAAGAGGTCGATAGTGACCCAATTCAGACACCACACCGGAATTTGCCTGCAGGCACTGAGAAAAAAACGTGAGACGCCACTAGCAATAGCCTATATCTCGCCCTAGATTCGAACGAGGCAATTCTTGACACGCCATTCTAGAAGGTCATTTCTGCATTAGTACATTTTACAAACGGTATCAGTTTATCTTTCTCGCATGACGTTACAGGTGCGCCTGACAGGGGCTGTTGCGATGACACGCAATACGCAACATTCGGAGAAGTTGCCGCCTGAACACGGCGTTACTGTCAGACCAGACCACTCACTGTTAATCTTGCTTATTGGACTATGCATCATCTTGATATTTGAATAAAGAGAGACCAACTTGATGTCACTTGCTTCATTATTTCATTATTTAATGTTCAATATGTTTCGGATGTTAATACATCCATCCTCAGGAGCTTGCGACTTATTTGTCGAGTTATTTCATGGGTTGTATTGCACTCAGCCTGCATACGGATACCACACCACCACAGCCAAACCACAACGTAACACCAACACACATCAAACCACAGCAATACAACCCATGAAATAACTCAACAAATAAGTCGCACGCTACTGAGGATGGATGTATTAACATCCGAAACATGCTGAGCATTAAATAATGAAATAATAAAGCAAGTGACATCAAGTTGGTCTATCTTTATTCAACTCACTCTTAAATTGGCTTTACTGAAAGTGATCTAAGAATGGGCGAATGGAACAATCGGAGGTAATGAAATATGGAAGTCGGAAGGCGACGCCAGACGTTTTAAAACTGCGCAATATATATATATATATATATATATATATTCAATACTCTTCTGATATGTAGATCATTCCATATTTTTGAAAGACTCAGGTTTCTGTGGAGTTGTATTAGTCTTTGCTCGCCAGAGATGTTGCGTGGCTGTTGTTGGTTGTAAATTACCGACGTTTCGAGACAATGTATCTGTCCCATCTTCAAGTTTAAGCAGTATAAAACGCTTCATTGTTTCACGGATTCGATATTTTGTCCCGAAACTTTGGTAAGAGCTTCCAACCAACGTCGCGCAATATTCGAAAAAGACGACGACTACCTCGTACATCAGTACTCAACTGCTACCAATGAACAAACTAAATGACCATAATCGAGTTCCAGCTGAACGTCCACATCACAAAATAATCCTATCTAAACTTCTGGTGCTCAAAGTGCCTACCCTCTCTCATGTCCATCGCACAGCAGTGAACAAGAATACTTAATAATCAGCGTCTTTTATTTGCAGATATCTCTCACTGAATGCAATAGTGGCACAATCCAAAAACTGCCATTAAGAATTAATACTAGAATGGAGTTCAAAAATATAAAATTACGTCCGACAATACCAGCAAACTTTTAAGTTGAAACACAGCCCGCTAGATGACATAATTGCCGGATGAAGTTGTTAATATTTTCAGCTCAATCCTAACCTTAATACAGAATAGCCAATTTTAGGATTGTACCCCTACTACATTCAATGAGCCATATGTGCCATAAGTGTGCCTAAGAAGCACGTAGATATAACTAATCTTTTTTTTATCACTGAATAATTAATCTGAATTATTGCAGTGTTTCATATTTCATACATATCGTATATTAATTCTCACTGAGCGAATTGTCTAAAGAAGAAAATGTGTTATTTTATGTTTTCCTAGAGTTACGTTGATTAAATAAAATAATTACTTTTTGGTTATTTAACCTCAAAACACCAACAACAAAAATTATACAGAAAACTGGAAAGGAATATACTGCAGGAAGAGAGAGATAGCAAAGAAGAGAATTCCGTATACGATAAAGAATTTACTGAATGTCTTCAGATATCACAAACATGGCCTTTGAAATTAAAATTTAGGGGCCTTAACTAAGTAAGTAGCTTATTTATGCCGTGAGGCAAGACTGTCCTGAGAAGAAGGTAATCTTTTACCACACCCAAGAACTTCTCTCTTTGAATCGAAGAAACAAAACTTGGGGATATAAATAAAAGTGTTGGAACATTGTAAGAGAGACGAAGTAAAAAGCAATAGTAGGAAAATTGCAAAAAGAATTGGAGGAAATGGCAGGATATTAAAAAGAGAAAAAGATTGGTAAGGGTCTGATGCGTCTGTAACATAGAAGAGAAACCCTAGGACCAAGAACGAAAAAAGACATTCTTTTAATTCAGCTTAGCAAAGTAGAAACGTCTCCACTTTAAGAGGTTACTTACAAAAAAATAGTTCGAAATGTAATGAAATAAAGTGACGTAAATTATCCTAGGGACGAAGAAAGTGATATTAACGACGGCAATAATGGTAACGCTGATACAATTTTTATGATTCTTGATCTCCGAATATTTGCAAAAGAAGACAGAGAAGTTAATAAATGAAGAAAATAGGGTTCTTCTTTTAGGAAAGTGGGATGATCAAAGCAAAAATGTTTGTCTTTTCTTTCATGTAGTTTTAACCGAATATTATATTACGTGATACGTAGTCATATATCTTATCTCTTGCTGGAAATCTAAATTGAATCTAATTTTAAAAAGGACTACGTAAAAAAATACACTTTAAATAATGCCAAACGTACATTTAAAACAAAGTGACTTCCCTGGAAAACGAAAGTAAATATATCGGAATATTTTTTTCTGGGGTAAGTGAATAATTGTTTAATTGCATTATAGAATCTTACGTCATTAAAGAATATTATTATTTATAATTCTCAGACTGAATAAATTTCTACCGTTTTAGAATTCAAACCAACTGCACAACACACACATTCTCAGCAACCAAGTAATGTCTTCAATAATCTCAAACGCTTAGAATATTACTACTGAAACCGACAAGTAACGAATATAGATGACACAAAGCTTAGATAAAAAGACGAATTAAACCTCGCAATGAACTAGGGACAATTAGAATGCAGCAAGCAAAGATTCAGAGACGAAATACACCTCCAGAATATAAGAACAGGCGATATCCCAATTCTGCTTAGTCTGTCAGCAGATGACAGGATATTTCTCTACATAATCTATTACAGCTTCCTTAACATTACGGCACACTATAGTAGATGAAACACATTATGCTCCAAGAGAAAGTAAATTTCATGCCTGTAAGAATGAGCTGTGCCGTAGATCTGACAACCAACTGATCTTCATACAACAGATGTTGAAACCCTGAGATCTTACTACAGACGTAAAGATTCAGTCTCCATCATAGATGCGTTTCTTAATGCTGCACAGGGAAATACTCGTTCTCTGTTCGAGGAACACTGAGCCAAAAGTATACATCTGTGTTAGAAACACGCAGAGATTTGTTACACTAGTTGGTACGTATCATAACTTTGACAGAAGGTTAAATAACATAATTGACAGGATAATCAAAATATATTTTTGGTGCTAAATAATGTAATGCTACAGTAAAGCGACAGAGACAAACACAACAGAGGGCTCAAACTGTGAGAGTAAAATCTGAAGGGGTTTCTCCCGCATGTTGTTGCAATTTGAAAACTCCTCTAAGACTATTCAGTTCCCCACAACGTTACAGAATTTCTGAGGTACCCTGCACATGAAATAAGTATATTGTGTGGTAGTTAGTTGTGCTATGTTCTTATAATCTATGGTTCAAAACACATTCGACCGTAACGCGCAAGATATTGTGTTATATACGAGGGAGAGAACAGGCTGCAGTAATACCTGGGAAAATGGTGAAATTCAGAACACCTGTTGGTATCTACAGCAGAAAAAGGGAGAAGAGAAGAGAGGGAGAGAGGGGGGGGGCAGAGAATGAGGTAAATACAGACAGAATAAGCCAGCACAATGTGATGTATTTTTATGATTTTTGTGTAATACAACGCAATTTGAACTGTAATAAATACTCTATTGCCTTATTTTTTGTGCAGAACAAAATACGTAACATGTAGCGCCTAAGGTTGTATAAAATGTATTGTTTATACAATACGTATTCTGTAAATATTTTGATATCATTCGTGCGGTGTGTGTGTGTGGGGGGGGGGGAGAAGAGGGAAGGGTTTTCTCCATACCATACAACGGGTTTCCTCTCAAGCGAAACATTGTAACACAAAAGCTAACGTTCGGAACTCGCAGCATCTGATAACAATTCTAGAAATAAAACAAAGACACAACTGAAGGAAGTCTAAATTTTTGCAATGTCTTGAAAAACAGAGCTCGCAATACGGCTCAGTGGCGGGATTTCATAAACACATTAATAAAACGCCTGACTCTTCTAAGACTTGAAAATTTTTAACAAGATTATCTATTATGAAATTTTGAACGACCTGCTTCAATATGGTAGTTTCAAAGGAAAAATAAAATGACTGTTTTGATGCGGACATAGATAAGTCTATCTCACGTCAAAAAACAATCACATTTCTTTCCTTTTTAAATATTAAAACAGAGAAATCGAGTCATATTTTGTCATTTGAATAACACAATATTTGAACGCTTAAAAGTTTAAAGAAAACTCAAGTGAAGATAATTAATTTAATTATTTCTTACTTTAGGAACAGGCTGCAACAAACTACAAAGGCTTCAGTATGTATGCGAAATATTTTGCAAATATTTAAAACAAACAGCAAGTTAACAGTGTTGAAATTATACCATACAATGGTATTACCAATACTTTCAAAGGGTGTTGCGACAGATACAAAAAACAACAAAATGCACACAATTGTAGCTTAGATATTTATATTATAATATCCCACTGACCATTCCGACATGTTTCGGCCCGGATGGGACCATCATCAACGAATCCAAAAAAAGTAAAAGCAATACCAAATGAAACCAAATTAGCCACTTTTTTAAAAGCTGGCGTGGTGTCAGAGAGTCAAATAGTTGAAACATAGATATTTACGCAATAGAACGGCAGTATAAATGTCCTGGATCTTGATGTACAGTAGCCTGGAAGCAGCCTACGTACTCAATGAAAGTTAGTAAAATACTGTGCTAACTTTCATTGAGTACATAGACCGTGTTCTGCTTTTGTGTCTCCATGAGGTTCAAATAATTTCTCAAATTTTTCTTCTGAAATATCGATAAAAATGTCTGGAACTCTGTCTGTGTTCTGTGATACCGAGGATTGTGACCCGCACATGTACCTTGTGTATTAGTACCCCGCGGCGGTCATATCAACACCAGTTAATTACAAGTTATGGTAGGGTTGGGACGTTTGAACTCGGAATCTTGGATATCAGGATGGTATTACACGCAACACAACGGCTTGTTTTGGTCTGTATCTGAGCTGTTACGCGGGAGGAATATGTACTGGTGAATTATGGGCATTAGAGCGAATATTTATACATCCAACACGAAATCACAGCCGACAGTTTTGTAACCAAATTACACAGCTCGTTAAAATTTGAAAGGTTATGTTCTAAGTAACACATTCGAAACGATGCGTAACACGTAAGTTTAAAAATACGTGTCATAAAACATACGCGTCATCTGCTGAAATAAATATGAATGGGATAATGCAAATAGACGTTAAAATTTTAACGTGTAGTTACAATAACAGAAGAGGTCTAGTTTAAGGTTATATTGATATAATGAATCCGTGCCTTATCTTAAAAGCTTTTCGAGTGTAAAATCAAAATAATTTAAAACATGCAGCCGCTGTCAAGTCTCCAGAATTACCGTTGATTAGGTTAGGTTAGGTTAGGTTAGGTTAGGTTAGGTTAGGTTAGGTTAGGGTAGGTTAGGTTACCTACTGCTGCTACGCTGTTTGAAGTTAAGCACGATTTATTAACGGGGAAAAGAGGAAAAACATTCGAAATAATTGACAGCCAAGTGTTAAGTAAACTATCTTGACCTAGAAAAGGTGAAATAATGTGGAATTAGAATGGACAATATGGAACAAGGCGGTAAACTCCTCCAGTTCTTGTCGGGATAGAACATTACTAAAGGTCTCGCAATTCTGAGGTGTGTCATCCCCGTTGTGTGTTTAAACTATATGGTGAGGTACATTTCACTCAAAAACACAACTATAAATATATGGCCAAAGCTTAACGAAAGCACATAAACCGATAATGAGATCTCAACATCACCACGCGGTTTAGGCATATTATATAAAACTCTTTTAGCAAGAAAGTTGTCAAAACCTGAAGATGTTCGCTATATTTCGAAACATGTAGTTTTTTCCATTTCTAACAAACACCATCGTTTAGCCATATATTTATAGTTGTGTTTTTGACTGAAATTTACCTCACCATATAGTCTCACAATACTTGAAATTATGTATCGGCGTTGAAGGTAGGATGATATGAAATGGATCGCAAGGGATAAGGACGAGGAATGGACTGGAAATAATTATTTCACGACAGTGTACAGCGGCGGACTCTTGCTACGACTGTAGCGAACATTCAGTTGCACAAACTGTAGGGAATTTCTTAACAGCTGAGTTATGATCGGCCTCTTAAGAAGGACTCTGCTCCACGGAGTTGGTTGCTTTAAGAGTGATTGAATGCAGGTTATAGTGAGCAAAGATGGGGAAGAATTATGAAAGTAGGGAAGCTACAAAACCTTTAAATATAGGAGAGGATAATATGGCAGGGAAATTTCTGTGAAGAGCTTAAGACGCCTGGTTTCGAAGAAAAATAATCTGATAAACACACGCGATCTGACCTAGCGCTCTATTTCTTACCGAATGTTTTGTAGTGGATATACGAGTATAAAATGCCTAAAAGCCATCAAACATAGCCCTAAACTGACAGCTTTTGAAGCATAAAAATTTTCCATATGTAAGATTTAGATATAACCTGTTACCACACGTCACTTTGTTTTCGCTCAAAGTTTCATCACTTACCTTCATCGAAAAAAATCATCATCAACGTTAATAAATTGTAATATGAATGCAATTAGTCATCACAAAGCACAGTACCACCGAATTAATCTCTGGCCGTGATACGGCTAAACCGGCTGAAATGCACCTTCCTCTGGATTCTTCTTCTCTTCGGTCTGAATTGATAGCCCAGATTCGGGACATGGATTTTCAAGACTTTCTCTGAACATTTTGTAGACGTTTCATTTGATAGGTTTCTGTTATTGTACTGATCTGTTATTTCCAGTTCTTCTGCTACATCTTTATTGCGTTTACGACCCGTCTTTCTGTTTCCCGTGACAACTCTCAGAAAACTCATTTGCCGTCTCTGTTCTTCTAACCTTTCTTTATGTAACATTCAACACTCGGTTCCTTACACAAGCACAGTTATAGCTGTAATTTTCATAATAAATTTTGTTTTACAGCTACCCACAACTGCTGGTGTGCCTAGTATTCTATGACTTGTACACCACCACCGGTTCCTTATAGCCAAACGACAGTTATGTACAAAGTAAAAAGGCGAAGTTCACCCTATATCTTGATATGAAGACACAAAGGGGGTGTAGAAATAAGCTTTACATTTCCTTTAACATCTGCGCTAGATGGGGTGGATGGCTAACGCCAAGCCCCGGCCACATTATCTCATGGAATAAAACAGTATTTGTTTTATAGGAGCCTGGGTGGGGCCAGGGCCGCTCTGGACACGCGCGGAAAATTTCGCCCCCAGCGGGATTCGATCCTCGGACCGTCCAGCCCGTAGCGAGTCACTATGCCGACTGCGTTATCCGGGTCCAGCGACAGTTCTGTACACCGCTCAATATCTTTTACGGTAAGTACAAATTGTATTTTATGTATTTCTTAGTTTAATTAATTGTATTTCACTCTATCTTAGCTGAAATAAAAGAAAGTTTGTAATGTAGGCTGATGGGACACAATTTTGAGCCATACATACTGCATATCTTACGAGAGACGTAGATGCTCTGAGATAGGAAACAAGTCTTGCACATTCATTCAGTAGCGTCTTCAGGTCAGAGGTAGAGTGTTAGCGCAAAGGCTCTTCAAATGACTGTAGGTTGCCATAGGCGCCTTGTGGGACCGTACTTAGAGATTAAGTTCTCTCACCACTCTCCAGGAAAGAGCGAAGAGTTGTCAGGGGATTTCGGTCGACAAAGGTGAAGCAAAGACAGTGGTTTCTTCATGACGTGTGAGCTGGAGACTTCACAGACGAAACATAACTGGCGTCAGCACTTTGAACCTTAAAAGATAATCCCAGACACTGTCCTGGTTCCATACAAACTCATTTCAAGTCTGAAAGGGACAAGTGACTCCGCACTGATATTCGATTTGTCTGTATTTACCAAATATCTGTACGTTCCGTACTGTAAACAATACATAAAATTCAGTGTCTGAAAACCTGTATGATCCTATATTTTCAGACATTTTCCGTCTGTGTAAAATTACGTTCTGGTTAATTGTTCTTACAGTTTAAGAAGCTAGTCATAAATTAATTCGAAACTTACGGATTATAAAACCACGAGATTTATATCCACAAATGCAGGATTCAACTGTGGACCTACTGCATGTTTCCACTTTCGTGGGTGCAAGAGGCAAGGAGGCTGTAACTAACACAGCTCAATAGCAAACAAAACTACAAACCCACGCTTTCAAGATAATGCATGTTATTGCGCGTTGCTATAAGGGTGGGAGTTACTAAATGTGGTTGATATGGTCATATATGTTGATGGACGGACGGCAGGGGGGGGGGGTTAATTGGAAAGAAGGAACACTTCAGAAAGTTGAAAATGTTGTCCCGTTGCCTAAGCACGACTATATGAGGACTGGGGCAACCTGAACAAGTACTTTCCTGCACAATTAATCTCTTCACTTAACTGAACAGGTCGCTCATTTTAACGCAGTGTCGCGATCTGAACAGTCTTCAAGGATATGATTACGATAGAAGATGGCTAGTTATGGAAAATACATAAAAAAGAAAGACAAAAAAATGAGTCTAACTGTGCTGTTAATTTTTACGCGGGCATCTCACCGTATCAACACTTGGATTCAAGGACATAACTCTTAGCTAAAATAAACATAGGTTAAGAATTAAAATCTCGTACACTTGATGTCAGTGGAATAGACACACATTACTTTCGTAAAACCAATGTCACAAGCAGACAGTGGCTCCATTAGTGCTTTTAGTGATGAAAATGCCAACCTGCCAGTGGGAAATGGAAATGTACTTTATGTTCCAAGTGTCAACGCGACATCGCTAGGAATAGCTCATCCAGTGATAACACACTCGAGCTGATAATACTAGAAGAAATGCATTAACCTTTCTTCGCTCAGTTGTTAGAGTATGCCATCTGTTTTGATAGGAAAGAATTCTCTCCTTTGTCCGTACAGTGCATTAATAGGTCTATATTTCGCACAAGTATTATACAGTTGACATTGAGGGAGGAAAGGAAGCTGAATGTGTTTGAGAACATGGTGTTGAGGAGAATATTCAGACCTAGGAGGGACGAGGTAACGGGGGAATGGAGGAGATTGCATAACGAGGAGCTAAATGATTTGTACTCCTCACCCAATATTGTGCGGGTGATAAAATCGAGCAGAATGAAATGAGCTGGGCATGTGGCGCGTATGGGTGAGGAGAGGGGGTGTATAGGGTCTTGGTGGGGAAACCGGAGGGAAGGAGACCACTGGGGAGACCTAGGCGTAGGTGGGTGGATAATATT
>Ga0123357_10007186_pt1 | contig 13714 bp, 8 predicted proteins | sample TergutEmb28metaG_FD_89873 | JGI IMG/M metagenome (GOLD analysis project Ga0123357, IMG submission 89873) | Embiratermes neotenicus P4 segment gut microbial communities from Petit-Saut dam, French Guiana - Emb289 P4 | ecosystem: Host-associated > Arthropoda: Insects > Digestive system > Gut ... | reverse complement strand
CTGAAGATGTGATGTTTACAGTTGTTCTGAATAGATGCTTGTAATATACAAACTGTTGTTAGAGAAATGTCGATTCCAGTAACAAGCGGCAGAGCTTCTGGTAGCAACTGATGTAGACTAAAATCCCCCGAATATGCCTCGGCAAGTCTTTTTATAAGGCAAATTAGGGCGTTGGTTTCCACGTGATAATGCATTGAACTGGAAGCTTCTAAGCATTAAAATCATGAAACAATCACGTGCAATACAGAAATCAGAGTACAATTTTGAGTCCACTGGGTACTACAATTGCGTCAGCGAGCTGGAGTATGGGTGACGTTTAGTATCCTGGTTGCTTTATGACAATGATACTTGACATTGATGACATTGATTCCTGCCGTGCCGACAATTCTCTATCGAGCAACAAGTATTCTATAATTTTAACTTACTGCTTTACTGTTACTGAATACAAATATAAACCTTATAAATGAAATTCCATCTTACCTGATAGTCGTAAGACGGTAGTATACGACACTACGTCCTTTTATGTTATGCGGTGGTGTGGCAGCACATCTTAGGTATGGTATGTGTACTGCTCGCTGTGTTGAGTACGATTCTGTCGCACTCAACACAGCGAGCAGTACACATAACATAACTTGACATGCTGCCACACCACCGCATAACACCCAACGACATAGTTTTTTTTACCGAATTTTAATCTAATATAACTTTAGCTAGGCTCTAATGAAGACTCCGTGATGATGGTCGTGCTTAAAGACCGATATATGTAGGAGCAATTTGACGTGATTTTAAATGTAAATTTTAAAACTTTATCAAGTTTAATAAAGAGTGCATTTGTTGGTGTATAAACTTTATACATTACGAAATACATAGAATGCGTACATAATGGGTACAGGGTTTATATCCTGGGGTTAAAGCGGCCGGGGTGTGGGGTTGACCAGCACGGAGGTTAAAGAAATAGCAGCGTTACAATTCTATTCCACATATGGGCCATTATGGCTTGTTGCAGGGTAACATTTAACTTCACCTTTTACAGACTGCATAGGAAGGGGATGTGTGACGCCTCTGTCGTACGTATAGCATGTCTCATGACTTTTACCGCAGTTGTCTGAAACCATTAACTTACATTTTCCATAGCCTGGAAGTTATGAAACAGTGTTTGAAATTAAAATTGTGCGCGTGCGTTTTATATTTTCAGAAGTGTCTGTATGCTGTGTGATTTATATGTGATAAGGTAGCCCACATCATGAAGTTAATAGCATAAGCATGTTCTTCCAGAAAGCATCTTTATTCCGCAAGGATTGTGCTCAACAAATATTTTATTACATAATTATCTCACTGTTAATTCTTTAATTGGTTGCTTGTTTAAAATACGCACGTACTTTGTTTACACAGTGTAGCATTTTAATAATACGAAGCACATATTAGCTTTATCTTGTCCACGTCCGTACGCTGATGTTAATATTGTACATAAAATCCCGACTAATGCTCATTTAAGTAAACACCACTTTTTTCCCATTAAAACACTCCTACATGTTTCAACCCTCAAGCGGCCATTCTCAGGGAGTACTGATACATTTCACGAGAGAGTTTAGTTTGACAACTGCTACGTAACACATAATACGCTGCTCTTTAATCTGATATTTACGTCTGGACACGTATTTGGTTGACCTGGCTCATGAAATGTGTCAATACTCCCTGAGGGAAGCCCCTTGAGGGTTGAAACATGTAAGAGTGTTTCTATGTGATTAAAGTGGCGTTAAAGTAAATAGGGTTTTCTGTAAGTCCGTGAAACATTTTAAAAATTCGCAACAAATAAACTACTCAATGGATCATGGTAGTTTTTAAGCCGATAGAGAGAGAAACTCTCCAAGTTTTTTTTTTACATATTTCGTAGATGCTCATTGTATCCACCTTTGGTAATACGGCAAACATCAATGCGATAGTCCATCTCGTTCCACACGTGTGTCAGCATATCACGGTCGACCAGAGCCACAGCAGCGGTGATACGGTTGCGAAAATCTGGAGATTAGTGGGGATTTGAGGCACAAAGACAGTGTCCTTCACAAACCCCCAGAAGAAAAAGTCGCACGGGGTTAAATCCGGGGACCGGTGTGGCCACCGCCTTAACGCGTCTTCTTTTCGTGTACGTCATCTCCACCTCTGTGGTAAGTTTCGATTGAGATACCCTCGCACGACTTTGTAGTGAGCCGGAGAGCCGTCTTGTTGAAAGATGTAATCATTACTGTCTTCATTCAACGGTGGCATCAGTCAGTTTTCTAACATGTTTCACGGAATTATAAAAAACCCTGTATAAGTGCATGAGGGGGAATTTATGTAAAACACATATTAGCTCTTTCCCGTCTATGTACCATAACACCATCTCTACGGACTTACACAATTCCGTATAAACTGGACCTTTCCTCACACCGTGAACAACACGGAAGATTTAAGAACAAATGTATAGTACGACAAACATGTGCGTGAGCACCAAACAGACGTCATCTGTCGCCACAGTTCTCGTAAATTTCGCGGTCTGTTTATATTCACGAGACCGAACGCATAATTTTTTCTATTCGACTGCTACTTGAAAAAAATTTCAAATTACATATGGGAGGTCATTAATAAGATGGACCCTAGTGAAACAGGATGGAAGGGCGCGAAACAGATTCATCCGTCTCACGATAATGATCACTAGCCGGTTGTTATGAACAGAGTAATGAACCTTTGGTTCCCATCAAACAATGAGACCCTACTGGCTTCTGCAGGAATGCTTTCCACAGAGTTAATCAGACCCAACCAACCATAAGTGAGATATGAGTTACTCATGGCTTTGCGAAGATTTCGGTGCCCTGGGATCTCATTCCACTGTCTCTCATGGGCTCCCTGGTAACCCTGGTTTCTCCTTCCATTTACCCTGACCGCGGATTATTCTTCTACCCTGCACATGGCAACGACAGGTTTCTTCGAGGGATTAGTACTTGCCGACAAAACAACACGGCATCACATCCAAAATGACAGCAATCTTGATTAATAAAAGTTGGCCTAATAGGTAAGAGGGAGGGGGAAAAAAAGAAAATTTTATAAAGTACATAATAATAAATTTTTCAGTGTGTACAGATCACCCACTACCACTTTTGTGGTAAAATGGCAGAATCTAAGACGGAAAATGGAGGAGTCAGAGACGTTTCATATATGTAGCTAAAATGATAGAGACAAGAAACTTAAAAATGAATTTTGAACGGAAGCTTCTTAGACCTTTACAAACTGGGAAGACCGAAAAATAAATAATAATGTACTTATAAAATGCAGTTCCGGGAATGGATTGTGGGCATTGGAGTGGGTGGAACGGATTCAGAACTGTGTCCCGACAATGGACTTTGGTTTTCGATTTTATACGCCTAATTTGAAAATGCACATCCCTGTTGCGTGTTTCGTGCTAAGTATATATGCAACTGTCGCTGGAAATACAACACATCAATCAATACTATAATTACTTGTCATACTTATTAAGCATAACATAAAACATTTCACTTGAAGTCAAAATAAGTAAAACCATACATGGACTAGAAACTAAGTTATCACCAGATTCATATTTTGATTTATTTTATATTATTACTTTACTTAAGTTAATGCACCCCTGTTACTTTCTTCTTAAGTGCTGGTAACTGTTGTAACGTTAATATAATTAACTAATAAATTACTAGCAACTAATTTACATAGTTTTTAAATATATAAAATTGCTTTATCATATAGTCTCAACAAGGCCTTGTGGTCTTTTGGTAGTTTCCCCTTTGTTTTATTGTCGCTTTTATTTAAGTGTGCTCACTGCGGATTTTAAATCCAGAGCCACATAACAAAAACTTTAACTTGGATTTCCGTTAACACTAGCATATAGGCCCACTGTAAATTAAATGATGCTCTGTGTTTAAGAAATCACAGGATATGGGAAAACGTAGTGGAGATTGAAATTACTGCTCCACACATTCTTAACCTCGGCATTGTACGTACGTAAGAAATCAGCTTCACTTTTCGGCCGTCTTACCTTCCGGGATATAAACCCTGGTTTTAAAGGTGATACAGCCAGATTAGCGGGGACCGCGGTAGCACAGTGGTTAAGGTGCTGTGCTACAAATCGGAAGGTCGCTGGTTCGATCCCAGCTGGTGTCAGTGGATTTTTCATTGATATAAAATCATTCCGATCGCACTATGGTCCTGGGGTCGACTCAGCCTCTAACAGAAATGAGTACCAGGAGTATTTCCTGGGGGTAAAGTTGGCTGGTGCGTAAGGCTGACAATCTACAACCATTCTGTGCCTTTGTCACGAAATCTAAGAATCTTAACTTCCTAAGAATCTTCTGGGCCTGTTCAGGCCTGTAATGGGACTGTTTTACCTTTTACAACCAGACTAGCTAAGGAAAAAAATTTAGTCCAGTGAAAAAATCACATAATCGCCGTCCAGTCCATACCCTAGTCACTTCGGTGACTTACACAAGCCGTCTCCAGTAAAATAGTTCATAAATCACAATTTGGAAAGTACTGCTACAGAAGAAGCTCCCCCCGTTCTGTGATGGCATACACTGCTGTAGGAGGTCACTGTGTTGTGTGGTATACGGTACACCGAACATGCACTCAAGCTTCTTTAGCGTGGTGTCATAATACACAGTGTCAGGATTATTTAAATAATGTTCGCACTAGAGGTTATATGAAAAATTTCCACATTATACTTTCCTTCCCTATAAGAATATGTAGATACTGATGTGTGCGTGTCTAGAAACGTTAAATAAGGAACATATATGTGCGCCTACGTACAGTAGGGTTTATCGACTGGAAATTCTCACTGAAGCAGAGCTGTGTATTACGGTGTTGTTGCAGGTCACACTAGCTGGTTAGCAGTTGAAGCTGAAGTTATAGGGGTTAACTCTATTCACCAAATAACCATTCCCCCCTCAATTCCTTTCAAAAACCCACCATCCACTGTAATGCATTTTCCATCTCCGGTACACCACTTCAGATATAACAGGTCTTCAACATGAATAATGGTGACGATTTAGCAGGTTCGAATAAATTCTACCCAATAAAAGCCTAAGTTTACAAACACCTGCAATTATGCTGCCTTGTTCAGTTCAGTCAGAGCTAATACGCAAGACACGAAATGAAGTTTATTACATAACAGAATCGTGAACAAATACAGAATTTGTCTACTGTTGGAGAGTTAAGAAATACCACCATACAGCAAACGCGTTTTGTTTGTTCAAGAGCGGTCAGATGTTACATCTGCCTGTCATAAACTACTACACCATTTCCAGTGTAGACTATTCCCTACATAAACATTTTAAAGCCTACTTGTTACGTGATGCACCAACAGGTTTAACATTCAATAACTGTACATTCTGCCCACACTGTATTTATGTGTTTTGTATTTATCTGAGAACAAACAGCGACTCGTGCCACTTACAGCTTAAACTGATTGGTTTTTATAGCTGAGATGAAAAGTGTTTACTGCGCGGTAGGGACTGGGTCTTTAAATAAAGCAGTCTGCGCTTCATCTGTAAAGGGTTAAAGGGTAGATGGACACAGAAGGCGCCGCAGTAAGGTCTGAAGCTACACATATGCAAAAATATACAGCCGTAACGAACAGAAGATTCTACACTTTTCACAGTGAATGTATGTGTTTGTGTGTGTATGTACGTTCACGAGAGCGCGCGTGCACGTGTGAGTGTGTGTGTGTGTCTGTATAAACCTATGTGTGTATGTATGTATATACACACACACACACATATATATATATATATAGGCCTATGTATGTATGCATGTATGCGCGTATGTATGTGTGTCTGCATAAATGTTATGCGGGCACATATATGTGAATGTATGTAAGTATGAATTCCTATGAATGTGCGTATGCATTTATGAATGAAGACGTGAAGTACGCCGGCAAAATGTTCTCAGTCTCACTACTGATACCGACTGAGTAGCTTCCATTTGACGTCAGAAGTTGACTGCGCAGATAAAAGCCGACCGTTTTTGTTTGTGAACAGTAGCCAACGTATTTGAGTCAAAAATACATTGGGCTGAAATGCGTCTTTTATTGTACTTGTCAGACAATACAGTTATTCCCTGCAGTGTTATATGTGGGTAGAGCTATGAATAAATTAGAAATTCAGTCTTCATACAAACAGAAAACCCACCAAATGGCGACCAGTGGAGTGTCGTGGAGTCATAGAGATTCATGTTTTTGACTGGATCTCTATGCTTTTGTCGACTGTCCTCGCTGGTGTTCAGACCCCGTGCCCATATGTTTTCCCCGACTGTCCTCGCTAGTTTTCAGACCCTGTGTCCACCCTGTGCAAGTCAACTTCATTCTCTTGAGCAAGATGCAGTGATTTTGCCAGCGATTCTAAGAATAAGTCATGTTTCAATGCAATCAGAATCTCAGCTAGCAACTTATTCCAAATATTTCACAATTTATCATAGAGCAGTAGAATACACAAATTAAGTATAATCACACACATAACCGGGCGTGGCTGTGCAGAGATTAGCTACTCCCGTACTTCAATTAATCCTTCTGCGAAGCTGGGCCCGTTGTTACGATATTTCACTGAGAATTTCATGACATTTATTTTAATAAAGGGGTACACGGTGACGCTGTAGGTTGAGGCACTGCGCTACAAACTGGAACGTCGCGGGTTCCATTCCCGATGGTATCACTGGAATTTTTCATTGACATAGTCCTTCTGGCCGCACTAAGGCTCTGGGGTTGACTCATCCTCTATCAGAAATGAGTACCAGGCATATTTCCCGGGGGTTAAGATGGCCGGTGCGTAGGGCTGACAACTTACCATCTTCTTGTGCCGACTGTCTTGAAATCTGGGAGCCTCAACCTAATGGAATCCTCAGGGCCCCTCCAGGCCTGTAATGGGACTGCTTTACCTTTACCTTCACCATTTAGTAAAACAAGTAGGTCCGTATTAAATAATACTTTAACGTGCCTCATGATATTTCTCATCGTTCCAAAGTAATCACACATGATATTCACCCATTCCACACTATTTAGCCTGCATAGATGCTATCACGTGAAGTTCAACACGAATTTCTCTATCTTGTGTTATACCCCGAAATGAGTCATTGACTAGTTTACTCTAGGGGCACTATGTGTGTTTTATTAAGACGAGAGGTGTGCTGCCTTGGATAGATCAGACTGTCGCATGGGTTATGTGCATCTTCAAGAGAAAAGGAAGCGGGAAAATAAGAATGTGCCCAGCGGAACCCAAATAGGCCATCCTTGTTCAAAGCAACCAAAATTGTGCGAGACGAGAACAAAGAACGAGCCATTCATGATGTTATGAAAGCATTTAAAATATTCCGTTTCAGAACCCCTTTGATTTAATTCATGGCATTTACAGTTTTAGAATACATCTGTACTGCAAGATAAAGTGCAAGTGAAACGGAGTGCGTGACACATTTTATCCACTAATCCTCCAGACATATTTCATAAACTGTCATGAATTAACAGATAGCATGAGCCGATCTATGTATGCAGTAAGACAGAATACGATTTAACAATATGAAATACGACTTAAAAAACAGAAGCTTTAGGCAAAAAAAAGAGCGAAACTACGTCCGAAATATGAACATAACATCACAAAACTTTTACTCCTATAAACGTGAAGTACAAATCAAGTGAACTCTATAGGGTAAATGTGTACAATATCGCCATATATTTTTCTCCCACTAGTAATTCATTGTTGTGTATGGCATAGTCAGTTATAGAGCTTAGCAGCATAAGAACTTTAGAAGCAGTCTCTATTGTTGTTCCTGCTAACGACCTTGAAAGAGAACACTGCCTGCTGAAGGCCTCAAAACGCGAGTCAAGATATTTACAACAGCTGTGAATTTTTGGATTTATTACTGTTATCTAAATTTCAAATAAAACATTTGTGGGTGGTAAATGATTTTCTGTATTCCACATTTCCGTAAGCAACAATGGAAATTTTGCACTTGTCTTTGCTAAATTGTAACAGATGTTGTGTAATCATAGCGTTGTATTCAATAACGCCATATCTGTGAATACAATATGAATATCTGTGTTTTATATGACAAAATATTTTTATTTTTCACTAAGATACAAGAGATGTTTAAAACATTTATTGGCTCTCCTCGAGATACAAAACAAATGGGATAAGAGAAAAATGGACAGAAAAGCAGCTCACAAAAACGTATGTGACTTGCACTGATTATGACAGCGAATAAAGTCTCAGGATAATGTATCTCTTTACATTTTTTATGGTTTAACACAAATAAACAATTTTCCACTTAAGTACTCTAGAGTTCTTATTATAACATATTTTTCGAAATTAGGGTTACAATATCCCACACTTTTATAGCAATACCTTGTGTCAATTTGTATTATATTCTTCTACTGATAATTGGAAGTATTTCCTAATTACGTATGTAGAACTTACTAAATTTAAGGAATTAAAATTTACATTAAGACTTATATTAGTATGAAGTGCAACTTTTAAAACGACTTTCTGAAAAGGCGGTGGCGGTGTTATAGCCGTTTACCCTAATTAAGCTACAAAGTCTCATTTATCTTCTTAACGGTTAACCGGATGTGAAATGAACTGTAACAGCGTAATAGTGTACGTTCCAGTTCCGAAATATTTTAATACCGATTTGTACCAAACTTTACCTTGTGTTTCATAATTTTCTCGTCTTGTTTCATATTCGGTTATACTCAGCTAAGAGTAACATACTCAACGTGTATAATCTGTGTTACTTAAGATACGTGTAGAGAACGGAAGCTTGAGCTTCACTGTCAGTCTGCGATCTTCCCATCCTAATGCAGTCAACGGATGTCAATAACAACTGGCAATGACGGACATCTGTTGTACTATTTAATTCCTGTCGGCCTTGATAAAAATATAATAGAGGTTCACACATAAGAAACAGAAGTCCTCATTTTCGGCCGGAAAATATCGCTTTTTTTATCGACGCCTTAGACAAAATTTAAAGACTGAATAACACAAATTAAGTAAACACTTTATTATCCAACAAATGCGCAAATATATAATTCGTCGATATAATTAAAATTATAAAATATTTGAAAGTACTCCAACACATTTCGGATCAAAAAGGATCCATCAGCAGGGAGCCTTATACAGTACTTGGCTAAAATTGCAAGAATGGTTCTATCGTGTCCGTTGACATAGTTCATGTCAACAGACACGATAGAACCATTCTTGTAATTTTAGCCAAGTACTGTACAAGGCTCCCTGATGATGGATCCTTTGTGATCCGAAACATGTTGGAGCACTTTTAAATACTTTATAATTTTAATTATATCTACGAATTATATGTTTGTGCATTTGTTGGATAATAAAGTGTTTATTTGTCACTGATGTACGGTGCAAATATGAAAAAAATTAAGTAGTTCAACTTTTGTCATCAAATTCAAGAAATCGTACTTTAAGTAGATTCGACTCATGTCCCAAACCCCAAAATTCTTGTGCATGACTTTAACATACTGGCAAAGAGTGCGGAGTAGATTTCCTAAAACACTTGGCTTTTCACTGTTACGTCCAAAGTACGGAAAGGAACAGAAGAAAGAGAAGAGGTACATTTTGAATATATATCAAAAGTAGCGTGCACAAGGGTATGAGAAGTTTACAGAGAATTTTGATATAAGCAGCTAATGACGTAAGACCCCCTAACGCCAGGCATAAATGAGAACATAATATCAAAGGTGTCTTTATAATAGAATATTTTGAAGCAAATTGGATTCAGTTGGGTCATATTTCAGTTTAGTTTCGGGCTTCTGTAAATACATTAACGAAACTTCGAGGGTGATAAAATATGGGAGATTTCATAGTTAGCTGAAAAAAGAAATCTACCACACTTTTTCAGTCAATAATTAGTCATATCCTTGTTGATTATATTACATTCATATTGCAGTTCCGTATAACTGTCCCCACAGACGTATTCTGGTGCATTCAATCGCCACAAGTTAACACGGCATATACATCATACGTTCTGCGTACAAAGGAGTCTGACACTACGACTAGAATCAGAAATGTGTTTCAGTTAAACAGAACAATACATCATTACCCTGTATACATCATTGACATCACAGTTGTGCCGGATATACCTCTGCCGATATGGAACTATGCACAAAAATATAGCCAGAAATAACCATTATGCAAGCTATTCCACTTATCTTTACTGCCAGCGGTGATACTCACCAGTAACTAACCCAACGTATACAAAAAAACTCAACACGAAATATGAATTAATCGAGTTCTGTTTTGTTTAGAATTCGCATTTGAATAAGTATTTGTGTGGGAACTGTCCACATGGATATGTTGAGTGCGTGAAAGTATGTACCGCAAAGAAAACAGGTACTTTATTTTTATCAATACCTCAGTTTCATTATTTAATCATCTGTAAGCTCAAACAACGTGATATGAAATATTTTGATCAATAACATTGTGTCCATCAATAGAAATTAAACGCACTTCACTTTAGTCCTTGCCCTTCATTTTGAAAGTATGCTATGATACATGGACAACATTTTTAAAAACCGCTTAATAACCCTTAGGTGACCGGGAGGTAAGAGTAATTTATTGATATTACCAGAATGAGATCAATAAAAAAACTGATATAAAGACACAAAACCGGAATAATAATAATAATAATAATAATAATACAACTCACGCAGTTCGCTTACTGATTTTCCGTTACATATCTGTTCCTAACTCCTCGCAAACTCAGTCCACACTCTGTAATTACTAATCTACATACCACGACCCCCTCTCCAATTTCTTCCTGTTATTGGCTGGTTGATGCCTACCTGACTCCTTAGATGTCGTCTGACAGCACGAGAACGTCAGAATGTTCGTATGCATAGCCATAACGTCCGATGTTCAGGACAATGGCTTGGAAAACCTCTGGACATTGGGCGTCATGAACCGAATAGCAACAAAATGACGACGGGACAGAACTCTTTTTAAGACCCACAAAACGTGGACGAAATGGATACTTATACATTAGGCGATAATGTTTATTTGGATTTACAAAAATGAGACAAATCTTGCGTAATGCACGGTATGAAAGCACCGGTAACTACATAAAGACTTAGTTGTAAGCCCTTTCATTATTTCCACAATAACAACAGAAAGTACATCAGCATATCTTTATCACGACAGTACTGTGAAGTTGTATTTTCACCCCAACAAACACGTCTCGATTATATGGATGATCATATCAGCGTCACGTGCTTGACACTGCCGTTAAACATTTACATTTTTGTTACTAGGAAGAATGTATAGTAATTTGTAAATTTTCCTAAGTTAAACACACAAAATAACTTCGAAACTCTTGAATTTTAAAAGTTTTTGGAAGTTATTTTGAGAAAGGAACTCTCATAAAATCGTAAAGCACGATACGAAGGCAAAGATCATCATTTATAATCTGAAGGCGTGTCTTGGGCGGACGTACGTAGTACAACTATTGTCGACAGCATATTGGAAAATGTCTACGCTCTTATAACGTTAAAATTCTGCAGTCATTAAGTGCTTTCGCAAAATTTAGAAGAGTGACTATTACCCTTGTCACATCTGTTCGTCTGTCCGTCTGTCCGCATAGAACAACTCAGCTCCTACTAGACGGAGTTTCATGAAATTTGATATTTGAATACTTTTCGGAAGTCTGTCCAGGAGATTCAAGTTTCATTAAAAATGGGCAAGAATAAATGTTACTTTACATGAAGACCAACATATATTTTCTATCATATCTCGCTTCGTTCTTTCCGGACAAAAGTTGTATAGCAACTCTAAACATACATTTAATATTCAATAACGTTTTTTTCGAAAATCGTGCAGTTCATGATAATGCGGCAAAATATTTTAGAGGGAAGGGGGGGGGGGGGGGCCACAGAATACAGTACGGAGCAAGCCTCCTGCATGCTCAATAACTACGGCTACCAATACACACTCATATTATGTAGTATTTATTGCTTTTCCACTGGAACAAATTTGCACTAACGCACCTCAATGGTACGTTATACGTACATTGCCTGTCTTGCTTTCCTATTAACTTCCTGAATACGTCTGTTCGTTCGTGCTCACCTGTCTTTGTGTGACGTATGACAGTCACTGGAGATAAAAGTTCATGTAGTACTTTCCCTTGCAGTTGAATCTTCTCTTAATTTTAGTTACTCTTTGAATTATATATTCCATTGTTGATTTTGTTACAATACAGAAATAATTGTTTGATGCAACAATGTTCTCCTGTTATTCATTACAACAAAAACAACCATGTACACGATATAAAATTCAATAAAACAGTACTAACATCAATCCGTACATGTTTCGGCCAATCCTAGCCATCCTCAGAGGATTGACCGAAAAATGTCTGGACCAATGTTATTGTTGATATATCGTATATTTATTGCGCAATGTTTTGTTTTATTTTAATAAATGAGCGCGTACATGGCCAAAACGCAAATCTGCTACAGAATGTACTCCTGTCTCATCCTCGTGTTGCAGAGATGTCAAAGTTGACGTGTCACGTGCTGACGTGTGACATGACCGGAACATGAGGAAACATCAGGACGCCAAAATTACATCTCAGCTATTGGACAACATTTAAACGAACATGAAAACCGTGCGAAGATATGACAAGTTAAAAACAGACACATGACCAAAGTACTACACAAACGTCCGTCTACAGTGGCGGTGATACAGCAAGTAACTATTCGAGGGAAAATATCTATCCAGAAGGTAAAGGCAAGGCTGACCGTAGAACTGAAACTTTAGATCTGATACTTCTTGAAGACATTTTTCAAAACTTTAGATTTAATATTTCTTCAAGACATTCTTCAAAACTTGAGATCTAATAATTCTTGAAGACATTTTGCAATACTTTAAGTTTAATACCTCTTGAAGACATTTTACAAAACTTTAGATCTAATACATCTTCAAGACATTCTTCAAAACTATAGATTTAACACTTCTTGAAGACATTTTTGAGAACTTCAGACACTGATAGAAGAAACGACTTCAAAGTTTGGTTATGTTTCTTGACGATCCCTTACATTGAAAGTAACGTTTTAAGGTTTAATGTTTGAATACTTTTAAAAATGTTATTAGATATTGCAATTGACAGTATCTGTGTAATCGTAAATATAATAAAAGTTACAAAACGTGCAGCGACATGCAGACTATCAAAGTGATCAGACGATGATCCTTTACAGGACACAACATTTTATATGACGAAAGCACTATTTGTATTTTTGTTCAATGAATGTAATACAGGCACTCTGGTCAGTTTCTGTAGCCGTTACATCTGTGTCCTAACTAACCAGTAATGTGACACAGGCATGTCAGTCATCTTCACATTATTGTAATCATAACTGTTGCCCAACCAACCAGTAGTGTGCTAAAGCCAAGGGAATAAAATATATTTGTCGTTACAGCTGTTTCCACACTAGCCAGTAATGTGATGAAGATATGTTAGTCAGTTTTCTGTTGTGGTTACAGTTGTCTCCGGACTAACCAGTAATGAGATAAAGGCACACTGGTCAACTTGTTGGTGTTGACGTTGGCGTTGGTGTTGGTGTTGGTGTTGGTGTTGGTGTTGGTGTTGGTGTTGGTGTTGGTGTTGGTGTTGGTGTTGGTGTTGGTGTTGGTGTTGGTGTTGGTGTTGGTGTTGGTGT
>Ga0123357_10007185_pt1 | contig 13714 bp, 8 predicted proteins | sample TergutEmb28metaG_FD_89873 | JGI IMG/M metagenome (GOLD analysis project Ga0123357, IMG submission 89873) | Embiratermes neotenicus P4 segment gut microbial communities from Petit-Saut dam, French Guiana - Emb289 P4 | ecosystem: Host-associated > Arthropoda: Insects > Digestive system > Gut ... | reverse complement strand
TATTTGGTTCCTGTTTTATTCACATTTTATATATAGAATGTGCTCAAATTTAAAAAAAAAAAATAATTACGGCGCCAAAAGCTTAAGGTACCAGCGTGGAAAAAGGGCTCATAATTATAGCAGTAGCAGAGGTTTCGAACATAACTTTCAAACCCGACATCAAGAGAAGCACACAGTTTGTTGTTTCAGAGTTCAAAAGAAGGTGCTAGGTTTTACAATGCCGGACCAAGGAATGATGTTGACACACAACGTTTACAAAAGTGTTTGAGAACCTAAGTACCTCTAAGCACAATGGTTACTATATGTACCACTTTCTTTAACGTTAAAACATTTCCAAATTTTGCCAGACAGTGTGAGTCATGTGTTAAATGCTGCTTACAATAAATACCAAATACATCCCCACACAAACGTGACCAGTTGTCCTTTGCAATGGAGGAGCAATATGTTCCTTTTGCGGTAAGGAATAAAAACTTATGTTTATCATTTAGATGAATTTCGGGTTTGAAAGAAACACACTCGATTCCCTCCTTTGAACGGCATGGCTGAAACTCCTACAATTACAAAGCTTTCGTACTTTGTTGACATTCTCTAATTTCACAATGAAAAATATAGTGATGGTTAAGAAACGCCAAACACCCCATTCTTGCAATTATGGGTGCGTTAGAGTGTTGTTCCCTTTTTCCAGAACTATCCATCATGTACACGTAAATCTAGGATGCGATACTACTTGTTTCAGATTCGGAGACAGTACAAAAAATAACCGGAAGGGTTCACATTAAACTTTAACCGCAAAATCGAATGTTTGGTTAAACATAATGCATTATAAGCAACGAACGGAAAGTTATGTTTATTTCGAAGTCAATATGGTTGTCGCACACGGTAAATACGATACAAAAATCTCACGTTGTTCATAATCGAACACCTCTAATATTTGTTGGTAACGATTTAGTAACAAAGTATACAAATTAAAAAAAGGAGCAGATAATTCTAGCTTCCAAAGCGCGAATAAAATCTGCCACACACTTCCGTTTCCCAAGACACAGAAGTAATTTATAAAACGTCCTTTTAAGAACAAGTGCAGTATTTTGATACTTTAACCTTCAGTGTTCTTATGCAGATTCTCCTGTACAAATGAACACACCTTATCTAATACACATTGTTCCGCCTCCTACCGGTGCAACAAGAGAAAACACAAAACTATTAAGAAATGTACTGCTCACTACAACAATGTGTAATGTAGCTACGGCTGTTAAAGCAATGTGCATGAAATGTGGTAGAAATTTTGAGTGCGATTAGAATCCTCATTTACTATCTTACAGGTACGTGAGGAAACTTTAATTTCTGAATCCCAGTTTTGTGCCTTCCTTAAAGTTTCTGTTGCTGTATGCTGTGATACTGTCAAGGAAGCAACCGCATGCCCAGTGAGAATGGACATTTTTGATTCTGCTTATTGTTACTGCTGTTGTCTTCTTCGTTTTGGTGGTGGTGGTTGTGGTGGTGGTAGTGGTGGTAGTGGTGGTGGTGGTGGTAGTGGTGGTGGTGCTGCTGCTTCTGTTGTTGTTTAGAATGAAGATGAAGTTGAAGATGACGTCACAACACCTGCTGCTATTGCTGTTAATATTATTTTATAATAGTCTTGACTTTGCTAAATTTCACAATGAACTACAGGCTTCCTTTTCTTAAGTACTCTACAATACAGTAAAGTGCGTGTTAAAACATACAATGGTAAGAGAACGCGTAGACAGACCGAAATTAGAGATTCGGTGAGGACATATTTTATTTGCACATCAGTCACGTCGAAATATATTTATAAAAACTTATCTATAAATCTCAGTTTCATAACACTGAATTAAACCAGCCATGTCGTCATAAAGCGTACAATCACAGCTCGTGACAACTGGCCTATTAGCGGAATTAAGGAACTTTCCACCAACTGCCGGTTAAGATCACGGTCTTCTGGAATGTGACGTCTAGTACTTAGGCTTAAATAACAAAACGAACTGCGTCACAAGCTAGAAGAATCCAAACACTCACCAGTCTTCAATATATCGCACAGCTCTCAAATAAGTTCTCGGTTCGAAACCTACAACTGTCACATTTTTTAACATACGACGTCTGCAGCTCTTGACAGCCTACAATCAACACACCTAAGTCTTACAGTCAAACTCTCAAAACATTTATTGCAGTGACATCAGTATTATTTTAATTTGTTCATATAGAATTAAAACACCAAACTGCTTCGAAGTCATAACTAAGAAAAAGTGGTATATCTAATGCTCAGACTGACAGTTTTTGTACCTTCACTGTTTCAGTTATGTTATAGCTGACGCTCAGATACCAAGACATTTTTCTTTCAAAATCTCAGCTGAGGTTCATTTCATGCTCGTATGTTGCGGCAGTTTGTGTATCTGCACTGTCTCATGCTCCGACACCAAGTTTCTGTATCTTCACCGTCTCAGTTGTGTTAAATCTGATGCTCCGACATGACGGTAGGTTGAGTACTTTCACGGCCTCAGAAATGCTGCATCTTATGCTCAGATAATAAGATACTTTGCCCTAACTCTCTCAGTTGTGTTAACTCGGATGCTCAGACATTATAGCAGTTTGTCTCCCTGTCCCGGTTGTGGTACTGTACAGGTGATGCTCAGATTCTATGGTACTACGGTAGTACCTTCACTCTCTGAGTTGTGTTACATCTGAGGCTAAGGTATTAAGACTTTAAAGCCCTAGAATTTATGTAACACCAGCTTTAACATTCAGAAATTTTGTGTTCTGCCCACAAAACATTTGTGTGTCTTGTGTGGATCTCAGAACAAACAGCGATTATTTCTCTATGCAGCATTAACATATCGGTTTCTATAACCGAGGCAGAGAGTGTTTACTGCGCGGTACAAATTGGGTCTTCAAATCAGACAGACACAGTTTCGTCCAGAAAGGGTTAAGGCCGTATGTGTACCTGCACTCATTCAGCCGTTTAACATCTGACGCTCAGGTACCAGGTTTGTTTACCTTCATTGTCTCAGAAATGTTGGCCTTGAAATTCCAAATTCGGAAAATTAATCACAACACATTATCATTAGTGGTTAAAATTTTAATTAGCATCAAACTCTATCTTGTAAATTTCACCCTGAATAGTGGCAGAAATACTTCTTTCACTTCGCCGTCTGCTCCTGTTTTCGTGTGATGCAACCCAAGGGCCCCTAGACGAATTATGATTAAATTTTACACTGCTAACGTTCATTAAAATGCATCGCGAAAATACAATTATGGTTAAAATCGGAGTAAACTAGCGAACAGTTCACATCACCGACGTGCAACCCACGGTACGTCGTTCGCCCAACAGAATGAAGAACAATTATTTTTAATCGCCTGGTAAACAGTACTTAACCGAAGAGAGTTTTGTTCATATTTCATGGGACTATCCAACGTCTGAACCTTTACTATATTTGACAGTGCTAAGAGTGAGAAAATTAACAGTGGAAAGATCCACCACCTTCCTTACTGTTCCAATTTTAAGTGCCTATGTTCAAATAATAAATAGAGCAAGTACATTTCTGTCATAGTTTTACAGAATGCACGTCTGTGAGTTTTGTTTAAATAGTTATCAGTGAGAAAAAAAAAGTGTCAACCTACTCTCCTTTACCGTATTTGATCATACCTTCTCAACAGCACGATATTCCGGGGGGGGTTTATTGAACATAAAATGTGTGTTATGATTTTCTCTACAACATTTGTCTGAAATATTTCTCATTCCAAGAGGAGCTGAGGGAGATATGATCATAAATTTGCATTGATTCTCTGTAAAGTACCCGTTATTCTCGTCAGACTTTAATGACACTTGAATTTTCTCGACAGAGTTTCTAAAAATAATCAAATATCTTATTTCATGAAAATCCGTCCAGTGGGATCCGAGTTGTTCCCTGAGGTCGGACGGACGGACAGAGACAGACGGGCAGAAATGACGCAGCTAATAGTCGCTTCTCGCAATTTTGCGAACGCACCTAAAACTAAATTCTAATTAATTACGTTAATTTTTATTTCAATAACATTAATCAAAAGCAATTTTTGTCCATTACTCGCTTGATACATAATCAACGTTCATAAAAAAATAATGCTTTTACTGTTAACATTTGGTTTGCGGCCTGCGCAGGGTTTGTAGCTTTGCAAATGGACATTGCTCTGCACTGGTGTAAAGGAACACATACCATCCCTTCCGCTCGCATCACGCTCTTACCGCTAAATACAGAGGAATTAAAAAATAAGATAACAATTACGCATATTTAAAACGAAGTAACCAGTCAGCCTACAATGATGTTATGTGTATAAACAGCTGCGGAAACTCTCAAGTCAAGATCCATTCACAAACAAACTTCGAGATTTTTTTCAAGAATCGAAATACGTCAATGTTTACTTCATTATAAACACGCGAAACCGCTAACCTATTTTCGTGTAACCTTGTACTTATCGAGGAAAATATTTCGAACATCAGGAGTACATAAAACTGAAGCATTCATTGTAAGTTCAATAGGCCTACATATTTCCCGAAAATTTTACCGTTTTCGAGACAATTACACAGAAAATTGCTAACGGGCCAAAATCGTTTCCTGGCTTTTGTCTGACGGCCTTAACGTAACGCATAGACTGTATGCGTACTGATAAGCTTCGATCGCTGTTACGGAGAAAAATTAATGACCTATGACAATAAAGACGCATTTAAACACTGGGCAGGAGGTCAGACCGATTTAGCGGAGTAATGAGCAGAAAACATGTAATGTCAAGTGAGTCTCTGTATTATCTAGATCGTTTTACGGATCGAAATATTTATATTCGAAGTAGTAATTGTAAACTACTTAATTTGAACTGTCTGTTCAAATGGAGATCCGCACGGAACCAGGCGACACTCTCACAAACAGAAACAAGCGGATCCTACCTTTGTTCCTGTTGATGGTGTGACCGCTCTTGCATCCGACAGCAGTAGTCGCAACGGGGGAAGAAGACGTCACATCCGACGGTGGGCGCCCGTTCATAGTGACCACAGCACGCGAACAGTCTATGCCATTAATGGGAGGCTCCCGAAACGGCGGTGGTCTATGATGAAGATGGTTCGGAGTTCCTTTCCCGATAAGTTGTGGTGGCATCGGAGGGGTAAGCGTTCTGACTGTGGCCGGAACGCCCATCATAGATCCTATTGATGACGTAGGTGAAGCGTCTCGACTCTTTGTTGTCAAGTTGAGTGGCTCATTACTCAGTTCATCGTCTTCGTCTTCAGTGGTGAGCGAAGGCGTCGGTGGCGGGGGAGGATGTAAAACAGAGCTCGGAGATGCTCTTGGCGGTATTAGCGGCGGTGGCGTCGCTCTTATGGGCGTCGGAGCGACCAAAATAGGCGGGGACGGCTTCTTGTTTGCATTAATATTGTTATTGTTACTGTGTGAAATGCACGAGCCCCAGCCCATAATATCAGATATAAAATGCGGCGTCGGAGTCTTGGGTGGTTTAGCGTATACATGTGGGTGCCATGAGTTACTGGCAGATGACGCCGAAATGCTTCCGTCTATTGGAGAAATGACGCCCACTGTTGCTGTCATTCCACTATAATGCGTCTTAGATTCCATTGTTGCTATGGCTGCAGGTGTCGCTCTTAGTAAAGTGACGTCACTAGGCGCTGGTGACGACATGGCTCCTTCAGATGGACTGCCCACTGGACTGCCTCCATTGTTGATATCACTACTACTACTTTCGCTACTTGTCCTGCTCCCGCCACTGCTACGGCACCGAACTGTATTGTTATTGTTTTTTTTACTGTTGTTCTTCACAACAATATTTGCGGAAGCTGCGTGATGGTGAACACTGTTAATGACAATGCCTTCACGTTGCGGTTGCGGCTGTTGATGCTGTTTTGTTTGTTGTGGTTGTTGCATGCTGGGAAGAATAAGAATGCTTGCCAGTCACGAATCTCAAACATGAATTCATTCACCTCAAACACTAGCACACGCTACACCAAACGGAGATGGAAAGAAATAAAAACGTGTTTAACTTTTTAATTGAGGAAGGCATGCATAAACAATCACTGATGTATGACTATATTAGCACGAATTTAAAATGTTAACCACCTCTTCATATTTAGCCTACAAAATATATTGAAGCATACAGATGAGATCACGCATACATATACTTTTTTTTTCTTTCCCATCATATCACTACTATGGCGCATTTTCTATTGGGGTTAATAAGCTCAGGCATTATCACTTCAAAACAAAATTTATTGGTCCCCCTTCCTTCCGCCGGGGGCTGTTGTTGCAATAGATATTCCGTCAGTGTACGGTACAGTCGGTCCACCAAAAACAAGCAATAAAACACCCACCTTTTCAAATTAATCGCCCCTTTGTAGTGTAACAACATATATCACTGATACACAACACAAATTGTATTTCTTACGCTGGCACATCACTCGGACAAATGACTTTCTTTATTTAATATCAGTAACAAATTAATGTAATGTGATATGCTGCAGACAGGTTCGTTTTGTTTTAATTCTCATCATTCCACAGGCATGAACAATATCTTGGAATGTTATTAATGTATTACCCATGTCCCTGTTTATAGAGCAGCGTAACGTTATCAAATCAGGATATGCGTCCTTAAATCCTCTTATTATGAATTACCCTGTGTGCACGACATAACTTCAGTAAAGAAAGTATAATGCCTCCTAACAGAATTCCCAACACACCGTCGATTCTTTGTTTTCAACGACGTACGCCATTAAAATCACAATACTGTCACTGTCCAATGACGTAACGACACTATTTCAATTCCATACATTTAACACTCGCAATATCCTCGACACTTGTAGTAACGCGCTGTTGCCGCCAGATAGTGCGTGGTATGGGCAGGTGATAGCTCTTCTGTGTTGCTTGCAGCCTCGATGTCTAGAGACCCACAGCACACCAACCTGCCACGCCAGCGGTCGAACGATTACTGCTTACAGAAAGCAATGGGCTCCGTGTTTCGGTAAACGGCCGCCGGTAGCAGTAGTGGCGTCAAACACATCATCATCATCAGCAGCAGCATCATCCCCCTTGCTAGCTTTGCTTGTTGATAGCCCCGTATAATAGGAATACTCTCTCCCCCACCGCCCCATCTAAATTACCGTACCGTACGTCGCGCCACTCGCTTACTTTGTCGCTATTACGAGCCGCTACTAACCGCGCTGAAAACATACCGTTGTTACATAAACAGGTTATTTATGTTTCTATTTGCGGATATAAAGTAATTATCGTTTACTCAACATCATCGCTTTTGTAATAAACAAACGAATTACTCTACACCAGAGATTCTGAACATTATTTGTGCCGTGGACCCTTTCGATAGTCTGGTGAATCCTAAGAACCCCATTCTCATAAAAAGCTATTTATGTGCATAAAATAAAACACATATATAGAATCTACAGGCGATGGACAAAATAATGGAAACACTAGACAATATAGGAATAAAATTATTTGTGTTGGCTGCACTGAAAGCACATTAATAGTGAGGATCTTTGGTCATTCTTTTGTTTGTTTACGCTGTGTAATGTCAGTGTCAATACATTACAGATTGTGTGTGGTAACAGTCCGCATGAAAGTACTGAAAAATGGGATACTTGTCGGATTTTCAAAGAGGACAGATTGCTGGTGCGCGTTTAGTTGGAGCATCTGTAAACAAAACGGCAACTTTTTTTAGGTGTTTCCAGGGCAGCAGTTTCCAAAGTTATGACGGCGAACACAAATCATGGGAAGACGTCATCAGCTGAGAGGAATAGTGGCCGAAAACCAAAAACTAAGTGAAAGGGATCGCCGTACATTGAAGAGGATTGTGTCTAAAAATCATAGAACTGCTGCAGCAAAGGTGACAACAGAGCTCACTATTCGTCTGAAGACCCTGTTTTCACAAATAGAAAGTCCGGCGAGAGCTTTACAAATCCAACATCCAATTGTGAATCCTTCGATTACTGAAAACGACGCTAAAAGGTGAGAAAGATGGTGTGACGATCATTAAACCTGGGCGTCTGATGACTGAAAATACGTAATATGGTCAGATGAGTTGTCCTTCACATTGTTACCAACATCAGGTCGAGTTTAGGTTTGGAGCATGCCCAAGGAAGCCCATAATCCTGAATGCTTGGTTCCATTGTGAAACAGGGAGGCGGATCTGTGATGATTTGGATAGCAACAACATTGTATTCTGCTGGTCCTATAATTACTCTGAATGGTGAATTACTGCCTGTGACTATGTGGATATTTTAGGTAACCAGGTGCTTCCTATGGTCCAGTTGTTATTTCCTAACAATAATGCAATTTTGTAAAATGACATTTGGCCCATTCACACAGCCAGAAGTGTTCACTCCTGGTGTAAGGAACATGAAGTTGCACTTCAACATCTTTCGTGGCCAACAAAATTGCCGGACTTAAATATCATCGGACCACTGTGGTCAGTTTTAGAGAATAGGATGAGAAGCAGGCTCCCTCCTCCATCAGCTCTCAATCAACCAAATATTCTTCATGCAAAGTGGTACAAAATTTCACGAGAGACTATTCAGAACTTACATGAGTCTATTCGAAGAAGGACACGAGTTGTATTACAGGAAAACAGCGGCCGAACTTCATATTAATAAATAAATGTATATCTTTCACAGCTGTTTCCGTTATTTCGTTCATCCCCTGTATATCTATATATTAAAATCTATATATAGATTGTATTACAAATGAAACCAATTATGCTCAAACACACTTAAAAAATACTAAAGAGTATCAAATATGTTATAATTTAGTATATGTGCATCTTTATTAATCCATTAAATCAAGAACATGGCAATAAATAAATTTAGAACCTAAACAAGATTAAATAAAATTGCGCTCTTCTAAAAAGACGTTTCAGTTCGAAGGCAAATATATTCCGGTTTCCCTCTCTTCAGCTATAACAATTTAAATTTTAAGATTTATTGAAGTTAACGCACATCTTTAGAGTCGAGAGGTTATAAATTTCTTTGTTACCTACAGTCATTATTAAATAAAAAGCTACATTTCAATTAAGTTTGGTGAAAATAATGTTGATTTTTTCCAACCGTGTTCACGGTCCCCCTATCCACGGAAGCCTATGTCAGCGGATCCTATGTTAGTAACGGCTGTTCGACACTAAAATCAGAACTTAGCGTCTTAGTTACATTTGTTCTGCGATGTAATAATTAAAATAAAGTAAATGGCCGAAAGAACTTGCATTGCGACAACGCCGAAAATTGCATTCAGGAGCTGCATAGTTCCAATATCAGCCTTATCACTGGACACGCTGGCTGAGGTTCTCCTCATTTCGTTCAGGCAAATGCGTTCCAAAGTCTCTCAATTCGTATCTTATTATATCATTCAAATATGTATATAACAGCAGCATGTTTGGTTTTTATTGAATCACACTCAAACTTCCATGGTTTACGCGTGCGCACACACACACACACACACATACACACATACATACACACACATATACATACGCATATGTACGTTTATGTATACGTATACATACGCATAAACATAAAGCCTGTGTTACTGACAGCGCCGTTAAACAAGTTTCAAAAGTCAAAATAAGACATACGTTCTTAATTTAAAATGAAAATTACAGACACCTTATTTTCGAGTCCTGGGCCCCGCTGTCAGTCCCCGCCAACACCACCCTCACCTCTGACTGTCTTATCTAACAGGTACTCCCGTCACTCCCAGTTACCGACGTGTTATTACTTCACGTCTTTCAAGAAAGCAAAATGGTTATGCAGACTGAGGATTTTGAGATGAATAGTTCAACTTAAGAAGGCAACACTTAACAGAAGGCTGCAGAAAAGTGTGCAGAAGAGATGCTGCCTAATTTGTACTCTGCGCCATATTTGTGTAGGCGGTAGAATCAAGAAAGGTGCAGTGGGGCTGGGCATGTGGCTACGTACGACAGAGAAAGGAAATACAAGCAAGGTTTTGGTGGGAAAACCCCCTTAAAAAAAACCCTGGAAGACCTGGTCTTAGATGAGCGGATAATAGAGGGGGGTGGGTCATTTCATGTTTGACCGAGAAGCGCCAGGCCCACGCTGCGCCAAAGGTGTATTGTACACATCGTCTCGAAGAGTGTAACAGTCGACGAAGGGAAATTAACAATTGATCATTGTGATAATAACCTTTAAACAGTCTAATAAAAACTCACCAGTGCTACAACATATGTTGAAATTTTTGCCCTCCTAACAGAGTGAATATAATATATCTGAGGAACAGGTTTTTTTTTTTTTTTTAACTGTTCGAAGTTCTTCCAGGGAAATTTTTAAAATCTCGTCATGGATGTTTTTCCGTAGTTTTCCCAGACTTCGGAGACTTGTTTGTACCCTTTAACTTTTAAACAGCTCCACAAATAAAAGTCAAAGGAACATGGGGCCAAAGACAGCACCTAATTAAAGCGGTCATCAAAAACCAATCGCAGTGCTTCAAAATGTGCCAGTGTAGGCGTTATGGTTCTTACAGCATATATCATCACATTTGCTTCTGGTAATGCAGATCTCAGTCAATCAGTGTGACTTTCGTTCAGTCAGATACACTATTCAACAGTGCGCGTTTTAGTACAAATTTATTTCAGATATGAATTTTCTAGAAAATGTCGCAGAATATTTCGGTATCAGTTTCCAGGAGAACGATTTTCAAGTAAACAAAGTACACACAACTTAGTCAATAAGCTGAAAACAACAGGATCGCTACTGGACAGAAAGCCAGACAGGAAACAGAATCTGCTGACAGAAGAGAAATTGGATGATATTGGTGCTAGACTTGAAACTTCACCAAGGAGATCTCATGCGACTAGCTCAGGAGACGATTGTTTCGGAAAGTTCTGCAAGTAGAGTATGGAGCATTGGTGAAATGATACTGTGAGAGGGCAAGACGAATTTCTCAGAGAAACACCCATACAAGTGCCACTTTTATCACTGTAAATCTTACGTGCTATGGTTTGGTATCGAACATGGGCCTCCGCGGTGAGAAGCTGGAGATTAGTCGCCGTAGCTGTAGCATAGCATATTTTAAACCTCAAGTTTACGTAAATATCACATAAAAATTCAGTGTCTACTTCACGGTAAACGCAATGCTTCTCCGTTACAATATGCAAACAGATTATGGTGATCGGGGAAGAAGAATTTTACTGTTTATTGTAGAAATCAGCGAAATTCATAAAGAGAGCCCCAAGGTATGCAAGACAACAGAAGCATCTTTTAAAATCTCTCTCGTGATTGCCAAAACAAGAAAAAAATCACACCTATGAAGCAAATATCATGAAACTTGTTGCTAAAACAATGAATAAGCCTAAGCTCCAAGATAAATTATGTTGCATTATTGAAGGAATTCCTTTGTCCACTGAGGCAGTTGAAGGGCGCATAACAACTATTGCAGCAGCAGATGCTGAGTACCGGATCGTGATTCGTAGGCTCCAGAGCGTTAACAATTTGATTAATCAACAGACATAACCACAGAAGCCCTGTGCTTCTACTTTTTCAAGTGTAATTTTTATCTCGAAATTTACGAGTTATTATTCTGTAAACCTTTGTAGACACATTGCGGAATCAAGAAAATACTACGGGAAAAATCTATTTACCTGATTGCTGATGAAGAGAGGGTTTCGACAAGAAAAATGAAAGCACTGTCTACTCTGGTCAAAGGACTACCTTCTCGAGTGGTGTGCATTCATTGTTGTGTTATAGAAAGAAGGTTCCGACCAAGTATATACCACCAGGGATCCAAAGTACATTAACAGATTTTGTGAAAATTGCTTATCATATTAACAGCCGTGCCTTAGGTACTGACCTGTAAGGTTCTGTGTAAAGAAACTGGAAATGATCACACGCAACAGCTTCTTCACACAGAGAGAGAGAGAGAGAGAGAGAGATAAATCGGCTATTATGGGGAAAATGTTAAAATGAGTCTGCAAGGCGCCTGAAGACCTGTAAGTAATGTACTGACTGTCTGAGCTTCTGTTTGATTTCTTCTAGATTTGTAAAGTTGCTTAGATGGCAGATGGTTTTGGTTACCTGAATACATTCAACTCATCACTACAAGAAAAACAGCCACTTTGATCGTCAACATACCGAATTAAATAAATTTTGTCACCATGTAGCTTGACAGGTGGATGAGTCATGAGCTGGGCACATCTGAAACACAGAATTATATTGTTTTTGCCTCTGATGAGGGTATTCCTACGAAGCAGTGAAGGTAAAATGAAAAGGATTCCTGAATAGCTGTGGTGCCTTCTGTCCGGACCGGGACCGTCGCAAGGAATGGTTTGGAATCCCTTTGTTTCATGTGATACTGTCTAATCACCAAGTCAAGAAGGCAGTCTGTGTGATCTGAAGTTGGATGGCACTCTTAAGAATGACCTTGCTGATTTCTAGCTGGACTTCCGTACGGTATTTCAACTCTGTCACATAAAGTCATAAAATACCTGATTCCTGCTGCAACTGCTGTTGTGACTCAGTTTTCTTTATTACTGGATCTTAAACCGAAGAAAAATAGTAGTTGTGAATGCAAAGATGTTACAAAGTTGATTCAACACGACAGAATGCGGCTAGTGTCACCAAAAATGCGCCATTTGTGACATTAAATGGTTGAAATAAGAAAATGCATTGTAACCGATATCATACATTTTCTAAATATGGTAGAAGTATTAAAACATTTTAAATAAATCGTTTATTTACATTTGTATTAAGGTGATAAACGAACAATTAAATGGGTGGTCCGCCGACACTAAAGTTCTAGAACGACTGCTTTAAGGGTTTAAACCTGTGTCGATACAAGGCTAAACCTATTGAAAGAACGGACACGTTTCGTGTCTCCGTTAATCATAACAAATAGTTCAAAACATTTCTGCATCATTAACCCCCTCCTTTTTCTTTTTTTCAGAACGAGGGTATGTTTCCTGAACGGGTAGTATCGTTAGGTCGTTTTGTAATTTGTGTGCTATCCTAACACGATTCATACTGATTACAATATATACACGCATTGGTATAGTCTGGTACAACTATAAAGTAGACCTGCTTTTTCGCACGGGAAACAAATAATTATACTTTTACAGGCGAAACGAACAATTACTCAATTCTACAAAATCACTGAACGGCAAAACGCGTATTATCCAATTGTTAGGGTCTGGAGGGGGGGAGGGGGACATAACTCTTTCCTTGAACGAGCGTGCGTATATCATCACAAGTGGTGGTTCTCTCTTCCCCTCTCTCTCTCTCTCTCTCTGTAAGCGCCTGAGCTGTCGTCTTTCTCCTATTCATGTCCCATTACACTGCTCTCCCATCCCCCTTTTCTCCCAGAGTCAGTCTCTGCTCTCCTCAACATAAAGAGAGACTACGACAGTGACAAGCACACGTTGCCATGGCGATTGCCCCCACCAACGACACCTTCCTACTACCGAAATTGAAAATATAACTTTTCAGCCGTTTTAGCATTACTGGGTTACATCATATTGCTAGATTGTGGGGAGCACTGCGCAGTAGCTGCAGATTCGTCCTGTAAAGCAATTTTGGATTCGCAGCATAAGGATCCATAGGCTCCGGATACAACCCCCCCCCCCCCCCCCCCCCCCCCCCCCCTCCCCACCACATCATCATTCTTATATTGTATACACATAATAAATAAAAATAAATTTCTGTTAATAGAGGTTGTTG
>Ga0123357_10007184_pt1 | contig 13716 bp, 10 predicted proteins | sample TergutEmb28metaG_FD_89873 | JGI IMG/M metagenome (GOLD analysis project Ga0123357, IMG submission 89873) | Embiratermes neotenicus P4 segment gut microbial communities from Petit-Saut dam, French Guiana - Emb289 P4 | ecosystem: Host-associated > Arthropoda: Insects > Digestive system > Gut ... | reverse complement strand
TGAAATATGAAGGCGGACTCTGTAAGTACTGCGCAGTATCTGTTGTTTCAACGAATATACCAGATAAGCACACACCTTTTCACAATAGGGGTGAAATTCAAACCAAAAACCTTTAACAACTTCCGACGTTATATTCTTCAAGGAACTGGGCACGCTTTAACAGCAAGTGAGAGAAAAATCAAACCTAAGACCTCGACGCTGGATATGTGTCACACAGAACTGAACGGCTAACTTCACTATCCGTGCGGGCTCAGAAACAAGTCCGGCGGTACGACTACCTATTCGACTCCAAGCAAAAACAAAGAAACATCTCTACCAGCAGATAAAACTGAAAAGAATTAAAGAAAATGACTAACTGCACATAAAAAACGCCCGACTTGTTTAACGGAGACATGCAGAACCTCTTTTGAGTACGACTGTAATTACAACAATGTAACAGTATGTAAATTTTAAACGAGGCAAAAAAAATAGATTGTATATTTGAAACTTCTCTGAAGATATCAAGTAATAAGTGTTGTATTTCACACTATTCTGCGGATAAAATTACGTCAATGTACAAAATTTAAAAAATAAACACGGTTTGTGAATAGCGACACGCACGGGGTGACTCTGGCTTCTAAAATAGCTTCCGAAAAGTGCTAATGCTTATTACGTGTACGTAATAACTGTGTGTGAATTGTTCGCGGTATAATGGACAGAGCTAGAGAGACGGAGTGGCAGTGAAGGGACGGTCGAACTGCTATACTGCACAATACCGTGGCCGGTTTCATCTGCAAGCCTTTCTGAACACAATGGCGCCTGTGCGCACCACGAAAGCGTATGGGAGAGTGTACGGCTGCACCGATTCTAAACCTCCGCACCACGTCGAGCTGAGAGGTCAGCTTCATTCGCCGGTCGCCTTACCACCAACGAAATGCCACCGAATAGGAGGCTGGCTGGTGGGAGCACAGCCAGTCTTAACATTTTGTAAGCAGGTGAATATCTCTTTCTCTTGCCGCGAATTGAACCACGATCCTCCTGTCAAGGTCACCGCCTAAACAGTACGCTTTCCCGGCTCCAAGGGCGTAGCGGCAGGAGAAGTACCGCGCACGCGCCTGTCCAGTTCGCGGTTCATCGCTCTACTGGTGGAATAATTACTTGATATTGATTGTGCTACAGCAGCCAATGACGAACGGGAATCGGATTACACTAGATTGTTGTGTGATATGTGGTTAGACGTTTCGGAGAAACCTGGTGTCTCCACCTTCAATTCTTCAGCCAAGACTGGCCACAGTCCGCGAAACAAAACGGTGCCTCTCGTTCTGTGTTGTACTCTGCATGCACTGCTCACCTTTCCTTTGCTGCCTTGCACAAACCACTCGTTAACTTCACAAAGCACAGCCTAAGGTACACAGTAAATAGGAGGCTGGGTTGGCCCCCATGGGCCAGTCTCGACGTTTTGGAGAAAAGAAAAATCTCTTGTTCCTAGTGGGATTTAAACCACGGACCGTCCAGCCCGTAGCCTAGTTGGTACACCGCCCTCCCCCTTCCACCGAAAAGAAACATACACGAAGCAGCATTACTTCTTAAAGAAGCTGTACAATTCATCGTAACCTGATACAAATATGAAGAGAATAAATACAATTCGATATTTCAGTATATTAATATTATATATTATACTCACATACAAAATTTAATGAAAATCCGTCCAGTGGGAGCCGAGGCGTTTGACGGACAGACAGGCGGACATGACGAAGCTAATAGTCGCTTCTCGCAATTCTGCGAACGCACCTAAAAAACACCCGGTGACACATCGCCCAATCACGTGCGTCTAAGTTTCCCGCGGTTACAAAATGTTGCCCGCCGCAAACACAGGCACATAAATCGCGATTTTGATGCTATACGAATAAAACCAACTGCCCAACCCTGGCTGCAGTCACACAGCTGATACGGATTCACAGAACTTAACGATCAGACGTGGTAATCGTGTTACATCAGCCATAGCTAGTAGCGGCTAACATGCTCGATACGCATCCTGTCACGTAAGCCCCTCAACGTAGTTCCTGAAGAACTTCTGAGACCGCGGCTAATGCGGTAGGCATATTGAAGGTGTATACCGGCAGACATCTGGTGTGAAGTTGCTAACTGGAGTACCACACCCACCAGCAATGCACGTGCAAGAAACGAAGGGTGCAGGAGACACCAAACACACACACACACACACACACACACACATAATGCGCATCGTGAGGCCTGCATGTCATATATTATTAGACGTTTAAATCGAAAGTGAAAGTGGTTCTGAAAGCAGAATGAGTGATGCACATTGCGTATGTTCTGAGTATTCCAGAGTGGTCCGTCAGGCGGCTGTTAGTGGAACGGCTACTCGACTTGATTAAAATAATTTATAACGTGTAAAACAGATTGCAGAAGGAGTCAAGGGAAGACAAACGTCAGTTAAGGGGATTTGGAGTACACTGCCCAGTGCAATAAGGGAGAAAGAATCGTCATGCATAAACTAAAAGAATGCTGGACAAATTTAAAAAGCGCACTCAATTATATCTAACTCTCCCGCTTCAACAAAAGCTAACATTCTTAAATCGTGCGAGAAATAAAACATGCACGAAAGATCTCTATTGCGAATGTCACTCAAATATCGAAAGCTAGAACAGCATAAATGCCTGTCCCAGTGGCGCGCGGTCTAGGACTTAGGTCTGCGGCCGCTAACATGCTGAGATTGTGAGTTCGAATCCCACCGGGGGCATGGATGTCTGTCGTGTTATGTGTTGTCAGGTAGAGGTCTATGCGAAGGGCTGATCACTCGTCCAGAGGAGAACTACTGACTATGGTGCGTCGTTGTGTGATCACGAAACCTCGTGAATGTGGAGGCTCTGCTCTATTGGGGGATTTTGCGCCAAAAACAAAGAGAAGAGCATCAATGGTGCTATTTTTCGTACAAGGTCTCGTGTCGGCACCAAATCGTATGAAGTCTCGTGTCTGCGCCACGCAGTACGTGGTATCGTCGTAAAGAGTGTCGTGTCGGCGCCACACAGTGCGTGGTATCAAAGTAAGAAGTCTCGTGTCGGCGCCAAATCCTAAGAAGTCTCGTGTCTGCGTCACACATTACGTGGTATCAAAGTAAGAAGTCTCGTGTCTGAGCTACACAGTACGTTGTATCATCGCAAGAAGTCTCGTGTCTGCGACACACAGTACGTGGCATCATCGTAAGAAGTCTCGTGTCGGCGCCACACAGTACGTGGTATCGTAAGAAGTCTCGTGTCTGCGCCACACAGTACGTGATGTCATCGTGAGAAGTCTCCTGTCTGCGCTACACAGTACGTGGTATGCTCGCAAGAAGTCTCGTGTCTGCGCCACACAGTACGTGGTATCATCGTGAGAAGTGTTGTGTCTGCGCCACACAGTAGGTGGTATAATCGTAAGAAGTCTCGCGTCTGCGCCACACAGTACGTGTTATCATCGCAAGAAGTCTCGTGTCTGCGACACACAGTACGTGGCATCATCGTAAGAAGTCTCGTGTCGGCGCCACACAGTACGTGGTATCGTAAGAAGTCTCCTGCCTGCGCCACACAGTATGTGGTATCATCGTAAGAAGTCTCGAGTCTGCGCCACACAGTATGTGGTATAATTGTACGAATTTCGTGTCGGCGCCACACAGTACGTGGTATAAAATTAAGAAGTCTCATGTTTGCGCCATAGAGTACGTGGTATCATAGTAAGAAGTCTCGTGTCGGCACCGATCGCAGGAAGTCTCATGTATGCGCCACAATACGTGGTATCAACGCAAAAAGCCTCGTGTCTGCGCCACACATTACGTGGTATCAACGTAAGAAGTCTCTTGTCTGCACCAAATCGTACGACTTCTCGTGTCTGCGCCAGGTTATAGAACTTGTTTGATAAATGCTTATTAAACGAGCTCAATCGTTACGAATCATGAACTGCGAAGGATATGAGATCAAATGGAAATGGCCTACTTGAAGGTAATGTGCTAAGTGGGACTAATCTCGTGTTTAGCGAACTTTGTTTCTATGGAGAAATCCCTCAAGGAACTTTTCATATTCGGAACAACTACTATGTACGAAAACGCTAAGAGGCCAGAAAAAGCTGCAGCACGGAACGGGATTTAATTACTGCTAAATTAATGTGAATAAAACGTCTCAACAGTTGGTTTTTTGTATCATCTACTCTATTTTTAAATATAAAAATATCAAATTGCTCCAGTACTTCCATTTGTTGGACCAAAATTCTAGCGATATTTCGAAGGAAATTTGGAATATTTCGTGGTAATTCAAAACTTGTATTCATTCATTACACGATTCTCGCAAACCCCCTAACGGTCTTCTGTGGAAACCTAGTCTGGAGAGACTGGATTGAGGAAACTACGGAACTTCTCAGCCAGGATAACATATGACCTGGCCGAGACATAAGAACGGGGTTCCTACAAAATAAAAGTAAGGAGCGCTAAAATTCAAGGGAAGGGCACTGCAGTACATGTCGATATTGTCCCCAGTTCCTCCCTTCACGCTATTTATTACATCACGAGACCTCTCATTCGACGCCCACGATCTTCCGCAGTTGATACGGCGGCTGTTGGATTACGAACCACCCACCGTGCCTTAAGACTGCACGTCAGCCTTTTCCACAGTCAGTTTTATCCAACCTCTTCACACCTTAACGCTTTACACCACCTACCACACTCATCTCTACATACTTACTCTTACACCCCTCCACTGTTACGTCATCTACCTACCACCTCTCCCTTATACACGTTATCTGTAATTAGCCAAAAAAAAAAAAAGTTCACACGACGGATTCAAAGGTTAAAAAACATAAAAATGTTGTGAATTTCTATAGACTATATGAAGTCTGCAAGCAGTTTTGAGTAAATTCAAATATGCAGACGAAGTTACATTTCTTCATCGGCAGATCCTCGCCCGTTCCTTTGATATTCAAATGTTGTGTATTCATTACATCCATCTGCTGTCCTCCCATAATATTCGCAATGACTCTGTCCCAAAAATGAACCCAAGACATGGCAAAAATAACAATCCTTTATCTACATATTAATTATCAGCCCAAAATTAATATAATTCAAATCCACAAAGCTGACGTGGTTCTGATTATTACCTTCCAAGAAATGTCACAAAACTTTCACTTATAAAGTATATGATACACTTAATGCGATTTCCCTTTTTCACACTGAAGAACCTGGTAAGCCATGACGACGACGCACACTGACGTCACATTCGTTGCCAGTAACCTGAAAACAAAACCATGAATGAGACACTAAGATAAACAGCATTATAGTTCAATGCGGACACACACCTTGGTGGCCTGATATGTATTGCTAGTCACATTTGTTTTTATGTCATACTTCAACTGTGTGAGTCAGAAGGTGGCAACGATGGTTCAGAGTTCGTCGTTTGAAACAGCTAATTTATGGAATTACTAATCATTCTATAAATTTGCCAGTCACAGTGTTTAATTTTCTTTACTGTTAACACTAACTGGTGCGAAGTAGCTGCTTTATGGAGTAACTAATTACTGTTAATTTTCTTGTTTTAGTTAAGTGTGTGCTTTCCTTTTATTTTACACTCTGATCGAAACGCACCGTTAATATATGAAGTAACTAGGTATTCTATAAAGTACCTGAAATATCGCATTTCCACCTTCGTAAGATGCATTTATTTCCCCCCTGAAAAAATGTCCCCAAGCATCAACCTGCCTCTTAACATCGGAGAATATGAGGATATGAAATGCGCAAAAATGCCTTCCTTATTGCAGCGTGCGTATTATTGTTTGTGGTGCCTTAGGAGGCGGCAAATACGGTGTATATATATATTTATTTATATTTATATACACTTGTATATAATTTTGTTTATTTTTTGCGCTGTTTATTGCAATACAATGGCACAATATAAACAAAAAAATGCACCTTTGTTAAACTAATATTGTAACTTTTACGATGTCTTCTAAATGTTTAGAACCCGAGGGTTCATCTTCAGGAAGACGGATGTACGTACAGGTATGGTATAATTTGTTTACATGCCAACGGTATAGGCAGTCTTGTAGGTGGAAGAGTGTGTTCGGTACTGAGTTCTAGGAAGTTGGTGGAGTAGCGGAGTACTCGCAGTATCGGATACTGCGAGTACTCCGATACTCCACAATTATATTTGTAGAGAACGTTCATGTGAATTTGACACCCGCATCGTCGGTGCGTTATCGGGCTCTGTATGATCCATTCCCAATAGTCTGATCGCAGCGCGTTCGGTTACAATGACTCATCCTAAAGCTGTCACGCAGTCCAGCTTCGTCTGCTGGGTGCAAAAGGCGTTCATAATTTTTCTGTGGTTCCTGAGTAAGTAGTGCAGTGTAATAGATTGTGTTTGTTTATGGAAATCTACGTAAGGAAAAATTCACGTAAAAACGTGTCGTAGAAAATTTCAAAGTCCGTGTCCTGGCGTTATATTTGCTTCGCAAACAGCATATCGACTGGTGAACAAAACGTCGGAAAGGTGCCTTTTTTAAATAACAACCGTGAGCGAACACGACAAGTTATTTCAGAAGAAATATTGGAATAAGATTTGAAGCACCTACACGACAATATTTAAAGACGGTTATCCAAGGAAACCGGTGTATCAAAGTCATCTGTATAGGCAGCCACACAACAGCTTCGCCTGAAACCATACAAACTTACAGCTGTGCTAAAACCCCAGGATGCAGACTGCGTTGCGACAGTACAGTTTTGTACGAGGTTCTGTGAAACAGCGTACAGTGGTGAAGTCCATCCATTGCTAACTTACTCTAACAGATGGTGTTACTTTAACGGCCACATTTTTAGTGTGGCCCTTCGACGCGATGCCGAGTCATGACCTTCCCTTACGGTGTTTCGTGGTCAGCCCGACGCAGAGACCTCTACCACACAACACGTAACCTTCACGAGAGACAAACATACATGCTCCCGGCGGGATTCGAACCCACAATCCCAGCAAGTGAGTGGCCGGCGACCCACGTCTTAGACCGCTCGACCACTAGTATCGGCACTTAAACAGCCACATATATAGACAAAATAAGGGACACTGACAGGCATATAATCCACGCAGAGGACAAAACGTAGAGAAATCGCAGGAGAGATATCGGAAATATCCACATATGAAATTTAAACAGTTTTAAGCGGGTTCGCAAAATTGCGAAAAAATGACGGTAGTCTTCGTTGTGTCTGTCTCTTTCCTTCCGTTTGTCCACAAGGGACAACCCGGATTCCACGAGAGGGATTTTCATGAAATTTCAGATTTGATAATGTTACGAAAATCTATCGATTTCATCAAAATCTGAAATTGTAACAGGCACTTTACAAGAAGACCTATGTACACTTATTATGATATGTCGCCCAATTCTTCTTAGAATGAATTCTTTTTCACAAGAATGTTGTAGAGAAAATCAAAACGCACTTTCAGGTTTTCTTTTTTCCGAAATCGTGCCGTTTATGCGATAATGTGGAAAAATATGGTACAGCCACGACACGCCGCAAATTACAATATAATGCTGCGTGGGACAGACGTGCTGTATATGTTGAGTAAATACGGAAAGAATACAGACATACAGTCATAACATTTAATACTCATTGCTTCATAAATGATTATTGCCGTCTGAACTCATAAAACGTTTTACGGCGACACTTAATAAAAAACAGGAAAACTGCGCAGCGACTTATACGTCATTATGGCCTGTTTAGCCAAAATGTACGTCTAAAGAAAGCCATGAGCAAATGAACTTCATATTGTTTCAGTGCAGCGTTTATATGGACATGCGCAAAAGAGTGTAAATTGGTTGGAATATAATTTATTTCGAGAATTGTTACGGGTAATTTGCATTGCTGTCGGTGACATAAATTTACCATAAAAGCATTACTGTGCATACAATCAATATTCTTATACAGTTTACGGCGACATGCAACTTAACCACAATACACACACACATACACACACAGAATGCAGTGTTGTTTCCACCGCAAAACGGTTACGCGAACGCGTCACAATGTTACGTTATACGTCCTTTGCCTACCGTGTTAAGGAGTTTGCTCACCAAATGTCAAGTACGTCTGGGAGTTCTGCTTTAACACGTAATAAATTAATATTATACAACACAGCGCAGTACGTAAGTGGGTTCCGCTTTGAACTGGACTGCATGTAGCATTTATATTGTCTGCCGATAATGATTACCACCACATAGTGACGTCACAATAACATTCCACTGGAAGCAACCGATTTTAAGGCGTCCAGGTGCATTAACCGAATCAAGGATATGCACATAATACTTACTTACTTACTCCAAGGAGCACAGTCCTTCTTGAGATGCTAATCGGTTTGCAGTTAGTCAAGAAATTCCCCACATTTTACGGAATCTGAAGGTTCATTGCCGCATTCACAAGTGACCGCTCCCTGTCTCTGTCCTGCGCCAGCTCGATCCAGTCCATATCCCCACATTCCACTTCCTGAAGATCCATCTCAATATAATCCTCCCATCTATGCCTGGGTATCCCAAATGGTCTCTTTCCCTCCGATTTCCCCACCAAAACCTTGTACATGCCTCTCCTCTCCCCCATACGCGTGACCTGCCCTGCCCATCTCATTCTTCTCGATTTTATCACCCGAACAATATTGGGTGAGAAGTAAGATCATTTAACTCCTCATTACGTAGTTTTCTCCACTCGCCTATTACTTCGTCCCTCTGATATGCACATAACACAATCCAATATATTACGCTAAAGGGAACTAACAATCAAGCGGTAGAACAGCTGGTTGAGGCACTGCGCTACAAGCCGAAATGTAGCAGGTTCGATTCTCGATGGGGTCTTTAGGATTTTTCATTGACTTAATCCTTCTGGCCACAGTATGGTCAACTCACCGTGTGACAGAAATGAGTACCAGTGGTATTTCATTGGAGGGGGAGGGAGGGGGGAAAGGCGGTTGGTGCGCAAGGCTGACAACCTTGCCACCTTCAAGTGCCTACTGTCAAGAAATTCTGGGAGCCTCAACCTCCTGGAGACCTAGAGGACTGTCCAGGCCTGTAAAGGGATGCCTTTACCTTTACTTTACCTACTTTTCGTGCGCCACACTGTATGTCTCTCGCATTTGGTATGTACCCGGTTCGAATCCCTAACAGGTTCCACAAGCCTGTGTTAAAGTACAGTACGACACACCATAAATAGCTTAAGATACCGTCCTACAAGACCCCTCCCGCTAGGTCATCTAAACCACTTCACCGTCTCGATCCACGATAAACAACGTGAAGAGCTAACAAAGTTGCGGTTTTGAGGTTTTCACAGCGGTACAGCTAAGAATTCCGTTCTAATAGGATCCTGACTCTGGGTCAATGGGTAATCGGATCCCATTGTTTCCACAGGGCGTAGTACCATCACCTTCAAGCATCGATAGAATTTATCGACCCTAGACGATATGGGCACTAACCCACTGATGCAGCGCCATTTCCCCGAAGAACGGAGTCCTATTAACACACAGTTGTAAAAACGGCACCTAAAGGGTTAAGAATACACGGTACTATATTACACTTACGCAATAAGTTCTTTCTCACACCTGTCACTTATTTGATTAAACAGGACAGCTTGACTGATTAACCTCTTCAATGAACCTCGCATTATAACGTACTTAAAACATGCCCTCTGAACATTTCACATCTGAGTCTAAAACAATTAATAGGTTATCCGTATGAAAAAAATATAGTAACCACGTCACTGGTAACTTGAAACGATAGGTGGATAAACTGAAAAGCAGACGTTACAGAAGGACCAAATACAATCGCACATCTGCCCACCAAAACCTTCACAGATAAAACAGTATTTTAATACAGTAGCTGCATGTTTCGGCTTAACTGCAAGTAACTATCCGGCTAATTTCGTACAAAAGAGGAAAGTAACGAAGTCTCAGTCCTTTGACGCTGAGTTTATTCTTTAAGTGCTAGATGTCCAGCCCTTTCCTTTAAAGGTTAATACGAACGTCTAAAGTGTGACACCGTACAGTTTTGCATCACCATTTAAGAACGAAACGTAATCTGTCGCTGCTGTTCTAGGCCACATACAGAACACACAGGTACACGGTGTGGGCAGAAAGTAGAATTTCCGAATGTTAAACCTGATGGTACACAAACAGCTAGGATTTAACAGATTAGGGAATGCGCTGTAGGTCCCTCCTAAACGTCAGTATATATATATATATATATATCAAACTACAAGGACACGCTAGGCTTAATAACTGTAGTCCACAGCGACAAAACGCCGAATGTGACCAAATTACAAAATTACGGAATAGCACTAGAGGAAACAGGTATTAAGTCTGCACGTTTTATGTAGGAGAAGCACTTAATAACAAGACTCAGGACCTCGAGTGTGCGTCTTGAACATAAAGGTCAGTGTATGTTTTGCACTTGTCTGCTTTATACAGGTTGCTACCCTGATGGTAGCCTCATGTAGGCGAAATATACGGCGCAGAATCTGAGGCAAATTGCACATGTTGTGTCGCCTGCAGAAATAATGACCGTGTGGTGTACATACATTCATGGACAACGGGATGCATCACTGCCAGATTCGACATTACAACAAACACGCTTCTATAATTTTTCCGTTCAAAATTTTGTAGGCATTCCTCTTCTCCCCCATACGTGCCGTATGCCCCGCCCATCTCATCCTCCTTGATCTCATATCCCTACCATCCTGTTCTCAAACACCCACAACTAACGTCAGAGAAGTCTCATACCCACACAAAAGAAGCAAGTATAAAGATCTAGCTTTGTACAGTATATTTTAAACTTTCCAAACTTCAAGCACACATTTACAGGGTGGCCGTAAAATCACCGCACCCCTGCCAATCAAGCCAGCTGTGTGTGCCGTGTACCGGGGAAACACGCAAGAGTAACTTATCGGCCACTCTGTATGTAACTGTGGTTCAAAAGTGGCTTGAACTCCTTTAGCTATGTGGCACTAAACGCAAGGGGTTTGATGTCCCGAGGCTTGAGTGGCTACCGGGCACGTCAGCGGGTGGCGGATAGCCGGGGACCTGTCATGCGACAGGCGTGTCCCTCAATAAATAGGAGACCGTAGACCAACTCCCCAACCCCAAGGTGTTATGTGTAGCTTGCCTTAATCCGTGCTAAAGGGGTGAATGGCACGTGGGTGACGTGTCTGTAACGGAGCCTCCGAGAAACTTGGCGACATCCTGGAGTATGTAGCCTTACACTGGTATAGGGGGCTCTGCCAGTGTTGACCCAACTTCTCCCGTACTCGTGGGACCAAAATGGACGCGAATAAAATTTTTGTAACTAAACAAGAAGCAGCTACCACTGCAGACTTGTCACCGCAAGAACCCCACTCGGAGGTTGCAGATGCGATGCCCTCCGTTGCCTCTTCAGATGAGGAGAGATTGGCTGCAGGCATCTCAACGATTGGACTGCAAATCAAGAGACTCTCTGGAGCGCAGCGGAAAAGAAACCTCCAGGAAAAACTCCAACTCAGAGTAAGGACGGGGCGGGAAGCAGTGGGGGTGTGAAAAGACCCCCTTCAGACTCGAACACACCACCCTTCGAAAAAACAGCAAACAAAAAACCCAGGAACGCTCAGGTGCAGACTAGGTCTGAGGCTGTTGTTGGAATCAAGATGGCCATTATTCATAGACGCCACCCTGATGTCAAACTGGATCAGACTCAGGTGGACATGATTCAGGTTAAACTGCTGATCGATGTGGATGCAAACCCCCAGGGCGAGACACAACCCCAATTTCTGTACTCTAAATTTGCACTGGGAATATTCTGGATTACCTGTGCAAATGAATCATCTAAGGTCTGGTTAATGCGGACAGTCAGTGGCCTTGGGGAATTGTGGGAAGGCGCGGAATTAACTGTGGTTGACTCCAAAGACCTCCCAAAGAGACCCAGGGTGATTGTTCGCATTCCTGGCACTTACGAGGTTACCACTGTCATGACACGTCTCAGGATTCAGAATCCTGAGTTAAACACGACAGACTGGTCAGTTATGAGTCATAAAGTCAATGAGAAGGAGCAGACACTGGCCCTCTCTATTGACCCCAACGCATTTAAAGTCCTGACTCGATCGAATTTCAAGGCCTTCTGGGGATTGGGGAGAGTTATCTTTCGGACCCTGAAGGATGAAAAGAGAAAGCCAGAGGATGAGAGTACTGCGGGTTAATCTCCATCACAGCAGGGCGGCTTCAACTACCCTTAGTGTTTCCACGAGAAACTGCGATGTTGCCCTCATACAGGAACCTTGGACCTATAAGGGGGAAATTAAAGGACTACAAGAGGTAGGTGGAGAACTAATTTATAGTAGATCAATTCCACGCCCTAGGACTTGTATTTTAGTCAAGAAAGGCTTTCGGACACTGCCGCTGATGCATTACTGTTCCAGGGACCTCACGGTAGTAAAAATTAAAACGTTGGGTGGTGGGCGGCCGTGGGAGATTGTTCCCGGAACGGCCTACCTTCCATATGATGACGTGGAACCTCCACCTCCCGGGGAGCTTGAGAGGCTGGTGACAGGTTGCAGGGCTAATGGAACTCACCTGATCGTCGGCTGTGATGCGAACTCGCATCACACCTCCTGGGGAAGTACGCACATTAACAACAGAGGCGAGTCCCTGTTTAATTACATTATGGCTAATGGACTGGACATAATGAATAGAGGCAGCAAATCTACCTTTGTTACATCTAACAGGCAGGAAGTTATTGATATTACGATTGCCACTGTTTATGTTGGCAATTGTATAAAAGACTGGCATGTAACTGAGGAAGTAAGTTTCTCAGACCACAGATACGTCCGCTTTACTGTTACGGGCATTGACCGATCAGTTGAAGTCTATCGCAATCCACGTATGACCGACTGGGAGTCTTTCAGAACCGACCTGTTGGGCTGTTTGAGCGATATGACAGACAAAATATCTAACTTTTCAGACCTTGAGAATGCTGCTAAGCAGTTTCAGGATGCTACTGTTCTTGCCTATAATGAAAATTGTCCTCTCGCCGTGAGGACGAACAACAGGAATATATCCTGGTTGGAATCAAGACCTCGCGGAGAGAAGGAAGAAAGTTCGCAAATTGTTCAATTTAGCAAAAAGGTCAGGGAACTGGACTGACTATAAAAGAACCTTAAAGATTATAACAAGGCACTCAGACAGGCCAAGAGAGAATCATGGAGCAGACACTGTGAGGAGATTGAGAAGGCTCCAGAATGTGCCAGACTCCATAGGATTCTTTCAAAGGACGGGCCGAGTGCAGTAAGCTCTATCCAGCTTGAGAATGGAGAATATACTACATCAGAGAAAGGGATCATGGAAGAGTTACTCAGGGTCCACTTCCCTGGTTCAGAAATAATCACGGAACCTTCTGGAGGATGGGACGGTCTTGAACTTGAGTTTCCGAAATGGAAAGGATCAAGGGAAGACTGGGCGTTTTCCAAAAGGGTAATTAATTATGAAAAACTGAAATCGCCTGTTTTCTCATTCCAACCTTATAAATCTCCAGGCATTAATGGAACAATGCGCATCATGCTACAGCACGGCTTTGAACTGCTTGCGGAAAAATTTATGCTGTGACTAAGAGCCAGTTTGGCCTTAGGATATATTCCCATGAGCTGGAGGCACATCAGGGTGGTATTTATACCTAAGCCTGGGAAACCACTGTCCCAGGCGAAGT
>Ga0123357_10007183_pt1 | contig 13716 bp, 9 predicted proteins | sample TergutEmb28metaG_FD_89873 | JGI IMG/M metagenome (GOLD analysis project Ga0123357, IMG submission 89873) | Embiratermes neotenicus P4 segment gut microbial communities from Petit-Saut dam, French Guiana - Emb289 P4 | ecosystem: Host-associated > Arthropoda: Insects > Digestive system > Gut ... | reverse complement strand
TTTTTCAGCTACCTTTTTCCCGTATTTCATTGCTTGAGAGAAATCAGCGCAAAGAGAATAATCGGTAAGTGAAATGCCTACCGATGGAATGCCTGTGATGCACCCTTCAAACACGGCTCCGATTGTTCCCGAATAAAAAATGCAGACAGCAGCGTTGGAGCCGTGATTGATTCCCGAAAGCAACAAATCGGGCTTGCAATCCAAAAGTTCATTCAAACCTAATTTTACACAATCAACAGGAGTTCCCGTACAAGAATAAACGGTCAGTCCCTCTTCTTCTTTTAATAAGGTAGCCCGTATGGGATTGACGTGGGTTATTGCGCTCGACATTCCCGATCGCGGTACGTCGGGCGCTACCACAACTACTTCACCCAACGAACGTACAGCATCGATTAAATTTGTAAGACCTGATGCCTGAACACCGTCGTCATTAGTAAGCAACAACAGCGGTTTGTTTCTTTTTGCCATAATCAAAATTTGCGGGCAAAGGTATAAAAAATAAACGAAAGTAGTTATTAACAAAAAACAGAAGTTATCAACATCTACGCATTCTTTAACGATAAATAAATTATTTCTCAAATAAAAAATATTATTTTTGCAAACTAATTTCAGAAATAATGATCTTATGGGAAAAATAATTGCAATAGCCAATCAAAAGGGTGGGGTAGGAAAAACTACTACCGCAATTAATTTAGCAGCTTCATTGGCAGCTTTGGATAAAAGAGTATTGTTAATAGACGCCGATCCGCAAGCGAATGCCTCTTCGGGTCTGAGCATCAATGTAAAGGATTTGGAAAAAACAATTTATGAATGTATTATAAATGGAGATAACCCGAAAGAAGCGATCCTTCCTACGGAAATTCCGAATCTGTCGATCCTGCCATCGCACATCGATTTGGTGGGCGCAGAAATTGAAATGTTGAATTTTCCTGATCGGGAAAAATTACTGAAAGGTCTGTTAGACAAAATAAAAAGCAATTACGATTACATTTTGATCGATTGTTCTCCTTCCTTAGGCTTGATAACCGTCAATTCGTTAACGGCTGCCGACTCGGTAATTATTCCGGTGCAATGTGAATATTTCGCTTTGGAAGGAATTTCTAAATTGTTGAATACAATAAAAATAATTAAATCGAAATTAAATCCGGGATTGGAAATCGAAGGATTTTTACTTACCATGTACGATTCCCGTTTACGCTTGGCAAATCAGGTGTATGAAGAAGTAAAAAAGCATTTTGGAGATATGGTATTTACTTCCGTGATACAGCGTAACATCAAATTAAGCGAAGCGCCGAGTTATGGTCAACCGGTTTTACTTTACGATTCGGAATCGAAAGGTTCATATCATCACATGCAATTAGCGCAGGAATTGATTGACAAAAATAAATAATAATATGGCAAAACAGACGAAATCGGTTTTGGGGAGAGGTATTGAAGCCTTAATTACAATGGATGATCTGAACACGGGTGGTTCTTCATCTATTAACGAAGTGGAGTTGTCGAAAATTGAAATGAATCCCGATCAACCCCGTTCGGTATTCGACCAGGAAACGATAGAAGAATTAGCTGCTTCTATCAAAACCTTAGGGTTGATTCAACCAATTACTTTACGGGAAATACAACAGGATAAATACCAGATTATTTCCGGAGAAAGAAGATACAGAGCTTCATTATTAGCCGGTTTGACGGCGCTTCCGGCTTACATAAAAAAAGCCAGCGACGATAATATGATGGAAATGGCGCTGATTGAAAATATTCAACGGGAAGATTTAAATGCGATTGAAATTGCTTTGGCTTTTCAAACTTTGATCGATAAACATAATTTGACACAAGAAAAATTAAGCGAACGCATTGGGAAAAAACGGGCAACTATTGCTAATTTTCTACGAATCTTGAAGCTGCCGGCTGAAATCCAAATCGGATTGAAAGATAAGAAAATCGATATGGGACATGCCAAAGCATTGCTTTCTTTGGATGATCCTTCTACTCAATTGATGGTTTATGAGCAAATTATAGAAAATGGCTTTTCGGTGCGTCGAACGGAAGAGTTCGTGAGAGAACTCAATAAAGCCGAATCGGATGAAGCGCCGGAAGCGGTAGCCGCTTCGGGAAAGTCCAAACGAAAATTACCTCAACTGTCGCACGAATATGATGAATTGACAGATCAGTTAACTTCATTTTTCGGTCTTAAAGTTTCTTTATCCTGCAATGACAAAGGCGTCGGAAAAATCAATATTGCATTTGAAAATGAAGATGAATTGCAAAGAATATTGCAAGTTTTTGATTCTGTAAAAAATATTTCGTAAATTCGCCGATTCGATTAGTATCATAAAAAATTGAAACGGTTTATCATCCTTGCAGCAATTTTGTCTTATATTTCCTGTTTGCTGTTTAGCTCAAACAGGAAATCTTTCCGGAAAAGATAGCATTTCGGTTGCGGAAAAATTTCCAATACAAACAGATACGGTACGTATTGATTCCCTTGTAAATGGAAAAATAAAATCGCCGCATGAAAAATTTAAGCCAAGTTCGACCAAAGCGGTACTTTTTTCGGCAATTTTTCCCGGCTTAGGGCAGATTTATAACCGAAAATACTGGAAACTGCCGTTGGTTTATGGAAGTTTTATCGGATGTATCTATGCAATTACATGGAATGGAAACCAATACAATGGTTATAGAAACGCTTATCTTGATTTTATAGATAACGATCCGAAAACCAATTCTTGGGATGATTACCGGTATGGAAATTATTTGAATTTAGATTATGACAGCTGGTCCGACGTTATGAAGTCCAGCTTTGGAGATGCTCTAAAATCGGCAAAAGATTACTACCGGCGCTACAGGGATATGAGTTATATCATAACGATAGGCGTATATGCTCTTTGTATTATTGATGCTTATGTGGATGCACAATTATTCGATTTCGACATCAGTCCTGATTTGAGTCTGCATGTCGCACCGATATTATTTGATCGTACAGCATATAGTTCTCGTTCAGTTGGGATGCAGTTGAGTTTTACTTTTTAAATAAGCATAAAAAATATATTTATGAAGATATTCCTTATATTGCTTGCATTTTTCTCAAGCGCTTATTCTTATGCGCAAATTACATCGGGGGAAGAACCGGATTCTATTGCTACCGAGCCGGATTCCACTGTCGTTGAACCGGATTCCGCTTTAATTGTTCCGGAAGCTTGGGATACAAACTTTAGTGGGCTTTTAAATTCGTGGTATGTAAAGAATTATACAGGTAAATTAAATCACGAAGGATATCAGGATAATACTCCGGGAAGCGATTCGATATATATGGATAGATTATCCAAACTTCCGAATGTTATTGAGTTACCTTATAATGAAACTGTTAGGAAATGTATCGATTTGTATATAGAACGCCGTCGTGATTTGGTGGAATACATGTTGGGCTTGGAAACTTTTTACTTCCCAATGATTGAAGAAACCTTAGACAGGTATGGCTTACCATTAGAATTAAAATATTTGGTTATTATCGAATCGGCTATGAATCCCGTAGCGCTTTCACGAGCCGGCGCTTCAGGTCTTTGGCAGTTTATGATATCAACGGGAAAAATCTACGGCTTAGACATCAACAGCTTGATCGATGAACGGCGCGATCCGATCAAATCAACGGATGCGGCTTGTCGCTATTTGAAAGATTTGTATGATACGTTTGACGATTGGAATCTTGCTATTGCAGCTTATAATTGTGGCGGAGGAAATGTAATTAAAGCAATCAAACGCGCAGGAGGGAAAAAAGATTATTGGGCGATTTATCCGTATTTGCCCAGGGAAACCCGGTCGTATCTTCCTTTTTTCATTGCAGCCAATTATATTATGAATTATTATGCTTATCACCAATTACATCCGGTTCAAACTTCCTTGCCGGCTTCCACCGATACGGTGATGGTCAACCAAATGATTCATTTTGATCAGATTGCCGATATATTGCAAATAGATAAAGAGATGATTCGCGCATTGAATCCTCAATACAAAAAAGATATTATTCCGGGAAATTACAAGCCGCAAATTCTGAGATTACCGGCGATTCAAGCTTATGCATTTGTTGAAAAAGAAAATGGAATAGCCACTTATCGAGCCGACGAATTGTTTACCAACAGGACATACGTCCAGGAAAACACCAGAGCTACTCGAACGAATCGTCCCGAAAGAGTAACTCATAAAGTTGCTTCCGGCGAAACCGCATTAACCATCGCAGATCAATATGGAGTAAGCGCAGGAAGTATTCGCAAATGGAACGGTTTGAAATCAAACAAAGTAGCTGTTGGAAGAATTTTGGTTTTATATGTCGATAATGGAGGATATGTAGCACGTAGTACGAATACAAAACCAAGTTTGGACACTTCAACAGGGACACAATCTCCGGCAGATGCAAATGGCAATTCATCAACGACTACGGTTACTTACAAAGTAAAACAGGGTGATTCTTTTTCTACAATCGCTCAAAAATTTCCGGGTTATAGCGCTGCCGATCTGATGAAACTCAATAATTTATCCAACTCCACCCTGAAAGTCGGACAATACATCATGGTGCCTAAACTTTAATTTGTTTGTAATTTTGCGGATATGGATGATTTGGATATAAATAAACCGAATGATGAGGCGATGATTCAGGAAGCGTTTGATCGCGTACTAAATTCCTACGCTCATTCGAATCACCGGCAGAAATTTGAAATTATTAACAAGGCGTTTCATTTCGCCAACAAGGCTCATAAAGGCGTTAAACGCCTTTCCGGAGAGCCCTACATTATGCATCCGCTTGCCGTAGCACAAATTGTGAGTGAAGAGATGGGATTGGGATCAACTTCCATTTGCTGTGCGTTATTGCACGATGTGGTAGAAGATACCGATTATACGGTGACAGATATAGAAAAACTTTTTGGTTCGAAAATTGCACAAATCGTTGACGGCTTAACAAAAATTTCAGGAGGATTTTTTGCACAAGCAGCTTCCGCTCAAGCTGAAAATATGCGGAAATTATTAATTACCATGTCGGACGATATCAGGGTAATCTTGATTAAAATTGCCGACCGGTTGCACAATATGCGGACGCTGGGTTCGCTTCCGGTTGCCAAACAATATAAAATTGCCGGAGAAACCATGTTTTTATACGCTCCAATGGCGCATCGTTTGGGTTTATTTGCCATAAAAACGGAATTGGAAGATCTAAGCTTTAAATACGAGCATCCGGATGAATATGCACAAATCAGTCGAAAATTAAAAGAAACAGCAGCCAATCTGGGGAAAATTTACGATCATTTTACGGCTCCGCTCTATCCGAAATTTAATGAATTGGATATCGTTTACCGGATACAGGAGCGCGTCAAATCCATATATTCCATTTGGAGTAAGATGCAAGTAAAAAAAGTTGATTTTGAAGCAATTTATGATATATTTGCCGTTCGGATTGTCTTTGAACCCAAACCAAATATAGACGTAAAAAAACAATGCTGGGATATTTACTCGATAATTACCGACATATATAAAATACACCCCGGTCGAATCCGCGATTGGGTGAGCCGTCCAAAAGCCAATGGATATCAAGCGCTTCATTTAACGGTTATGGGACCGGACGGTCGATGGGTAGAAGTCCAGATTCGAAGTGAACAAATGGATGAAATTGCCGAAAAAGGATTTGCCGCTCATTGGAAATACAAAGAGCAGGGCGAACATTATGCTATCGACGAACAAACCGAATTAGACCGTTGGCTGGAACGGATACAAGACATTCTGGAAGCTCCCAGCCCGAGCGCAATGGACTTTTTAGATACAATCAAGTTAAATTTATACGCTTCCGAAATATTTGTTTTTACACCCAAAGGCGAAATTAAGACTTTACCGCAAGGCGCTACCGCTTTGGATTTTGCGTATGAAATTCATACCAATATAGGCGATAAATGTATCGGAGCCAAAGTGAACCATCAATTGGTGCCTTTAAGTTCCAAATTGTCTTCCGGAGATCAAATTGAAATTTTAACGTCCCGCGTACAATCGCCTCAGCAAGATTGGTTGAACTATGTCACCACGGCAAAAGCAAAAACGAAAATCGAGCAATCGTTGAAAAAGCAAAGAAGAGAAAAAGTTAAAAAAGGAGAAGAAATATTGAAAGAATGGCTGGAAAAAGCGCATTATGAATTAAGTACTCCGGTTTTAGATAAACTCCTTGCATTTTTTGAGTACTTCAAGAAAGATGCTTTCTTTTACGCTATTGCGGAAAAACAATTGGAATTACCTGAAAATCCGCAAAAAATATTAAAAACCAAATTGAATAACTTTTTCGTCCGGTATGTAAAACACGCATGGAATGTGGTTACCCCTTCTTCCGGCAAAGAAAGCGGAGACGCAAAAAAAGCGGAATCGCTTTATGATACTTGTTCAATCGATCGAAAAAAGACGTATATACTTGAAGAAGAAGACTATCAAAAAAAATACATCATTGCGCCTTGCTGCAATCCGGTTCCCGGAGATGAAGTTTTAGGGTTTATCCGTGATGATGAACAATTGGAAATTCATAAACGTTCTTGTAATCAAGCGCTTACTATAAAAACTCGTTTTGGCGACCGTATTATTTCATGCAATTGGGCAGGACATAAATCCTTCTCTTTTCCAGGTACGATTGAAATAAAAGGCATCGACCGGATAGGTATTTTAAATGACATTACAAAAGTAATTACCAATGATTTATCGATAAACATTCAAAAATTGTCAATTGATACTACCGGAGGCGTATTTGAAGGAATGATCAAAGTTCTCGTTCACGGCTTGGATGATATTAATCAATTATCAAACCGTTTGTTGAAAATAAAAGGTATAGAGAGCGTGAAACGAGTAGTTTGAGCAACCATATCTTCCTATAAAATTTATTGTAAAAATCCACAAAATATTTGTACTTTTGCCCCTTGTTTTTTAAATATTTTCTATGAATAATAATTTTCCACATACTCATCAATTGGGACCTACGTTTCGCGCGATGGGAATTATTATCGCCATTGGAATTGTTTACGGCGATATCGGAACCTCTCCGCTTTATGTGATGAAAGCTGTTTTGAATGTTCTTCCGCATAATCATCCCGAATATATCATCGGCGCTGTTTCTTGCGTGATTTGGACATTGACTTTGCAAACCTCTATCAAATATATACTGATCACCCTTCGAGCCGATAATAAAGGTGAAGGCGGAATCCTCTCATTATTTGCTCTAATTCGTCAAAAATATCGCTGGGCATACATTATCGCAGCCATCGGCGCGGCGACTTTGCTTGCCGATGGTGTGATTACACCTTCTATTACAGTTGTTTCTGCAATCGAAGGCTTAAACAATGTTTACCCATCCACGCCGGTCGTGCCTGTGGCAATCGGAGTTATTCTTGTATTATTTGCTTTACAACCTTTTGGAACGGCTTCTTTGGGACGATATTTCGGACCCATTATGTTAATATGGTTTATTATGCTGGGATCCTTCGGATTAAGCAATTTTTTAGAATATTTGCCTATTGCAAAAGCTTTCAATCCGATTAACGCGATCGTGTTCCTGAAATCCTCTCCGCAAATATTAATTATCTTGGGTGCCATTTTTCTCTGTACAACCGGAGCCGAAGCGCTATATTCCGATTTAGGTCACTGCGGATTTCATAACATTCAGGTTTCTTGGGTTTTTGTAAAAATTACTTTGATTTTAAATTATTTGGGACAAGGCGCTTGGGCGATAACCCATTCCGATAAAATTATTCCTGATATAAACCCTTTCTTTGAAATTATTCCGTCGTGGTTTTCGCTGCCGGGAGTGGTAATGGCTACCTTTGCAGCAATCATTGCCAGTCAGGCTTTAATCAGCGGATCTTTTACGGTAATCACCGAAGCTATTTCGTTGGGCTTATGGCCCAACATCAAGATCAAATATCCGACTAAAATAAAAGGTCAGATGTTTATACCCGGTATTAATTATGCCTTGATGATTCTATGCGTAATGATCATCTACATATTCAAAAATTCTTCCAACATGGAGGCTGCATACGGGCTTTCGATTTCCATTACAATGTTAATGACTACGCTTCTCTTATTCTTGTATATGAGGGTGAGAGGGGTAAGGTTATGGCGGTCGATTCCGATTACTTTATGTTTCCTGTTTGTAGAAAGTGGATTTTTGATAGCAAATAGCGTAAAATTCTCTCACGGCGGATTTATCACTATTCTGATTGCCGGTTTCCTGTTTTTTATCATGTATATCTGGTCTAACGGACACCATATTAAAAACAAATGTATTACGTATGAAAGAATTGCTCCGATAATTCCGGTACTCGATCAATTAAGTTGCGACGCACAAGTTCCTAAATATGCCACGCATTTGATCTATGTCACCCGTGCGAAATATAAAACGGATATTGAAAGTAAAATCATTTATTCACTTATCCACCGGCAACCCAAAAGAGCGGATACCTACTGGTTTGTCTATTTAAGGCGTAGCGATGAACCTTATGAGTTTAATTACAAAATAACTACTTTTGTCAAAGAGAAAATTTTCCGCGTTGACATCACGTCCGGTTTCAAATTGGGTTTTCATGTGGATGATTATTTACGAAAAATCGCAGAAAGAATGGAAGAAAACGGAGAAGTTGATTTGTTAAGCCGTTATCCTTCGTTGCGTGAAAACAACATTCGCGGCGATTTCCGGTTTGTAGTAGTAGAACGTATCATGCGCAACAGCTTGTTTTTGCCTTTCTTTAAAAAAGCCGTTTTATTAATGTATAGCACGATTCAGAAATTCGGCACATCCGATACTCAAATTCTGGACTTAGACCCTACAAACGTAACCGTCGAATCGGCGCCGCTTGTTCGAAAAGGAATGTGATTAATTATTTTTACATAATATACAACGAACTGATTGATTCGTTGTTGCAAACTCTGAGAATCGCTGTTGCAAAAATACCGGCAATTGAAACGATTTTCACTTTTGCACTGTTTTTGGAATACGGAATGCTATCTGTGAAAATGATTTCCGACAAACTGGAACAATCGACGCGCAAAGAAGCCGGATCTGACATGACAGCGTGAGAAGCAATGGCGCGGACAGACGCAGCTCCTTCTGCCGTCATTAGTTCGGCTGCTTTGGTTATGGTACCTGCCGTGTCCGCAATATCATCAACCAGAACTACATCCATTCCCTTGACATCGCCAATGACTTTCATGTCGGAAATTTCATTGGCTTTCTGACGTAGTTTATAGCATATAACCATCGGAACTTTCAAATATTTGGAGTAGGTATTTGCTCGCTTCGTTCCTCCAACGTCGGGTGTGGCAATCACTAAATTCGGTAAATTTCGTTTTTTTATTTCATCCATAAAAACTGCCGAAGCATACAGATGATCAACGGGAACATCAAAAAAACCCTGAATTTGATCGGCATGCAAATCCATAGTAATTAATCGATTAATACCGGCTACACTTAACAAGTCTGCTACCAATTTGGCTCCGATTGCTACGCGGGGATTATCTTTTCTGTCTTGACGCGCCCAGCCGAAATAAGGAATAACGGCTATAATGGATTTCGCCGAAGCCCGTTTGGCTGCATCAACCATCAATAATAATTCCATCAAATTATCGGAATTTGGAAATGTGGACTGAATTAAGAAAACATGTTCACCCCGGATAGATTCTTCGTATGCAACTGAAAATTCACCATCCGCAAAATGTTGAATATTCATTTTTCCCAAAGGACATTGCAAATTTTCGCATATTTTTTCTGCTAAATAGCGGGATTTTGTTCCCGAAAACACTTTAAAAGAAACCATTGTTTTTCCAAATTTATTTTTTAGCGTATATATGAATATCGTTGCAAAATTAATACAAACTTGACAAAAATTCTCCTTATTCAAATGTTAATATTTATTAAGAAATATAAATTTTTTGTTAATTAACTGATAAATAGATGTATTTAGTATTGTTCGTTCCAAAGCCGGCAATAAACTCCTGCCTGTTGAAGTAATTGATTGTGATTTCCCGTTTCCACAACTTTCCCTTTTTCCAAAACGATAATTGTATCTGCATTTTTTACAGTGCTTAAGCGATGGGCAATAATAATAACGGTTTTCCCCTGCTTTGCCGTATCAGTCAATGTCTGTTTAACATATTTCTCCGAAACAGAATCCAATGACGATGTAGCTTCATCCAAAATCAAGATTTCAGGTTCTCGATATAAAGCGCGTGCGATAGCCAATCGTTGTTTTTCTCCGCCCGAAAGGGAAACTCCGTGTTCGCCGATGGAAGTCAAATAAGAATCGGGCAGTTTTTCAATGAATGGACAAATTCCCAATTGTTCGCTTAACGCAGTGATTTTTTTCATATCCGGTTCAAAATCTCCGTAAGCTATATTTTCAAGGATGGTTCCGGAAAACAAATCAATCTGTTGGGGAACGCTTCCGATCAAACGGCGCAAACTTTCGTTCGTAATTTGAGAAATATTGTATTTTCCTATGTAAATCGAACCTCCGTTAATAGAATACAAATGTTGTAGCAAGGAGATTAAAGTTGTCTTTCCTGAACCGCTTTCCCCTACAATAGCCGTTGTTTTTCCTTTCTCAATGGTTAGGGTTAACGATTCAAAAATCTGTCGTCGTGAACCATAGCGAAAAGCCACATTTTCAAACCGGATATCGCCGAGCATATCCGGCTCCAACCTGATTTTCTGCAAACCATTTTCTTCCCGTTCCAAATCCATGATTTGAAATAAACGATCGGCGGCGATCAATGCATCTTGAATTGTCTGATTTGAGGTTATCAATTTTCCTACCGAACTGAATACATACCCTGTCAATGAATAAAAAAGCATCAGTGTTCCGGCAGTTAATTGCCTGTCGATTACAAAATTACTTCCAACCCATAAAATAGCGACGGTTATTCCTGTCGATACAAACTCAATCCCATTATTGGCAACAATCGACCCTCGAATGCTCTGATACGTGTTTTTCAATAAATGTACAAATCGAACTTCCGTTTTTAAATTAGAAAAGTCTTCCACCCCTAACCGTTTAATTGTTGAAACTGAATTTAGCGATTCCACTAAATGCGTTTCCAAGTCGGCGCTACTTTCCATAATCTTCCGTTGATATTTCTTATTCAAGTGATTATACAAAAAATAAATCAGGATAAATAAAGGAGCCGACAGTAATGCAATTGCAGCCAATTTCCATGAATAAAAAAACATCAGGAAAAATGTAAATGTCAGTACCAACAGGTTGACGGTCAAATCTAAAGAAAGGTTGTTGATAAACGCTCGTATTTTCACAGCATCATTCACCCGAGATATGATTTCTCCTACCCGCATCGTATCAAAAAATTGCTGGGGCAAGTCAAGTAAATGCTTGTAATAGCCCAAAATCAATGAAGCGTCCATTCGTTGTCCTGTCTTAAGCGCAAGAATACTTTTCATGGCTCCGATGAATGTTCGGAACAAGATGATCAGGATCATAATCATCCCCATAAGATTAAGCAGGTTAATATTCTGATCGACCAAAACATAGTCGGTTATTTTTCCAACAAATACTGAAGTGGAAAGACCTAAAATGCTATAAACAACAGCTCCGGATAAAGCTTGCGCCATTATACTTTTGTGTGGACGAACCAATTCGATAAAACTTCTCAATGGACTGTTTTTCAAGTTTTTCTTTTCAAAAGAATCAGTTGGATGAATCAAAATCAATATGCCGCTCCATTCGTTTTTAAATGTTTCCAACGATTTTTTATGAAATTTCCCATCGCCGGGGTCCATAATTAATATGTATTTTTTTGTAACTTTGTATATCACAACAAAATGCTGCAATTTTTCCTTGATAATAATGTGGGCGATTGCCGGTTTAGGAATTTCGTGAAGACATTCAAAAGCGCCTTTGATACCTTTGGCTTTAAATCCCAATTTATCTGCAGCTTCAATCATTCCCAACACATTGGTACCTTTTTGGTCGGTAAAAGCATATTGCCGGATTCGAGCGATAGGAAATTGTAACCCAAAATGGGCGGCAACCGATGCAAGACAGGCTGCTCCGCAATCGGTGATGTCGTGCTGTTTTATTTTAGTAGATTTTTTCATTTTGTGTCAATTGATTAGCATACTGAGCCGGATTCGCCCAATCATCTATTTTTTGATGCAGCAAATCAAACAAAGAACGTTCGGTAATGATGAAATGAGATAAAACTTCCATTCCCTTTTTCAATGTTCCTCTTGTTCCGTTACTGCGTGTTAAATAATTCTTTTCCAGACGGCATTTTACCTTGTAAAAAGCATTTTTACCCGATTGATCCGTTAAAAAATCCGATGATATATCCGTGACTTCTCCAATCACTGTTCCCCATTCATTGTAATTAAATGAACTGATTTGTATTTTTACAGACATACCCGGATAAATGTATCCAATATTGTGTGGGGAAACATAAGTCTCTGCAAATAAGGTTGAATCAGGGCTGATAACAGCTAAAGGAGTTCCCGACTGAACGTTGCTGCCGGCATAAATTCCGTTGAACTGATCTAATGTGCCATTTACCGGACTTGTAATTACATATAAATCTTCATTTTTTATTTCTTGATTTAGCGATGCCTCCATTTCCTCATACATGTTGGAATAAGCGTTCAAGTCTTGTTGCCACTGATTTATCTGATTGTTTATTAGAGATTTTTGTCCATCAACGGCTTGAGTATATTCATACTGATACTTTTCGTATTCCTCTTCCGAAATGATTTGCTTTTCAAAAAGTATTTGGTTTCGATCCAGATCTTTTTTTGTTTTCAATATATTGTTTTCATACTCTCTTTTCTTTTGAACAAAAAGCATATACTCTTGCCGGCGCATATCGGAATGAAATACAACCGGTTTCTCGCCCTTAACCAAGGCATGCAAATCATTCAGATGCTCCTGAAAATCACTCACTCTTTTTTGTTGATACCGGATTTTATATTCCGGCGCTGAGCGACGAAATGTTAAAATTGTATCGCCTTGATTGATCGCTTGTCCTTCTTTTGCATACACAGAATCTATAAACTCCGTGATGCTTGCTCTAATTTCTGTTTTCTCGATAAGCGGGCGGATAACGCCTTGCTCTTGAATAGAAATGTCCACCTTAATAAAGGGAAGGGAAACCAAAATTGTCATTACCATCAACAGAATTACCCAATATATTTTCTGCGAATTTGTCGCTCGCTTATCAAAATAACTATCAATGCTGTCTTTGATAAATTCAGGAGGAATCAATTGCATATTTTTAACATTTAAAAATTTTATTTTGCAATGCAAAAATATACTGCGAAATTGATAAGAAGGTTAATGAAATCATATATAATGTTAATGAAACGTTAAAACTTATTATTGAAAATAATGTAGTATCTTTGCACCTTCATTATTTCTTAAATATTGATATGAAAATTTCTTTCCCCAAACAAATAACGATAATACTGCTTTTTTTCCCTGCTATTGTGATACTTGCTTCTCCTGCCTACCCCGGTTTGGTTAAGGTGAAACAACCGGATGGCGTGGCGGTTTCCGTATATTTGAAAGGAGATGAAAAAGTTCATTGGATGGAATCGGAGGATGGCTATTCGCTTCTTTATGATAACAACCGAACCATTGTTTATGCAATTTCCGATGACAAAGGCAATATGATCCCTTCTTCCGTTGCCGCTCAGGATATTTCCAAGCG
>Ga0123357_10007182_pt1 | contig 13716 bp, 10 predicted proteins | sample TergutEmb28metaG_FD_89873 | JGI IMG/M metagenome (GOLD analysis project Ga0123357, IMG submission 89873) | Embiratermes neotenicus P4 segment gut microbial communities from Petit-Saut dam, French Guiana - Emb289 P4 | ecosystem: Host-associated > Arthropoda: Insects > Digestive system > Gut ... | reverse complement strand
GTGCTGACCGAAACATGTTGGAGATCTGATAATTAAAATATATTTTAACGGTTGTTAATACATAACTGTTTTTGAAATAAAAACATTGTGCAATAAGCTGGCTATTTTAGAATAATTTTATCTGTGGCTTGTCCAACTCTGACATATTCTTAACATTGTCTCCTAAATGGCATAATTTTAGGAAAAACATGTAACTGAGCATAAAATATGTTTTGATTCTGTCTACGACGTTTGTCTGAAATATTTCTTATTCTACTAGAAATTCAGAGAGATGTTATCATAAGCGTACGTAGGACTTTACGTAATGCATTCCTTACTATGGCCAGATTTTAATGACAGTTGAACTTTCTCGACAGATTTTGAAAAAAATCCTCAAATATTAATTTTTATAGAAGTCCGTGCGTTGGAAGCCGAGTTTTTCGATACCGACGGATGGACAAACAGAGAGAAAGAGAGAGAATCATGAGGAATCCAATAGTCGTTTTTCGCAATTTTGCGAACGCGAATAGAAACTTTCTGCAAGTAGGTTGTCATGTTCTGGTTTTCATAATGTTATCATGTAGCTACAATCGCACATGAAATTCAGTGGAGAAGTCTCTTGTTACTTCACAATTATAAACTACAATTTCACTGAACAATTACTGAGAAATTCTAAGAAGAGTGCTACTGAACTCGCTTATTTTTATGAAAAATTATAATTTTCCCACAACCAATTTTTGCAGCCCTTTCCAGTTTACATACCGCGCTATCCAATTATGATGTCGGGACTGTCAACAGTGACGTTTCTCTCTGAAAATGATCTGTGTAAATGACAAGGGAGGCTAGATCTATGAACGGTACAAGGGAATCTGTGTACCGAGAATTTGTAATTACTGAAGTAAAACATTCCTGATCGACTCCCCCGACTCTTAAATTTCGTCAAGTTGCCTTACTGCTCAGCCAGTGTGGAAGCTCTCTGACAGTATATAGAGCCAATATAAGACACTGGGCACAGAAATGATAGAGAGGAGGAAATATTCAAGATGCTACAGCTTTTGACGTGATGTAATAAAATCTTTAAGGACAGATACATCTCTCTGCCTTGAGTTTTTGGCTGAGTTTATTTTCTTAGGAAAAAAAATGCCTTCAGATTTTACTGACTTTTTATTATGACTGCATTTTAGAGCTGGAACATAAAACAGGCCTATTGAAGAAACAGATGTCTGTTTCTGCCATATTTTATCCTCCGAAATTAAAGATTCACTTTCAAAATTTGTTTCCATCAGGTTATGTTTCAAATTTTACGAGTGTATTGAAATAAAATCTAGTTTAGATATTGAAGCATAAACAAAACAACTCTGCTCAATGGTGTTACGAAATATTCTATTGAAAGAAGTAATGGAATTGGATTATATGTGATGATTACGTGATATGAATTATTATTCACCCAGGACAACCATATGAATTTTTCAGATTGAGACTTATAATATGTAGATGTAAATGTCCTAAAATTCAGTATTTACAGAAGCTTCCTGTCGGAACTTTGTGTAGAATATTTATGTATAAAAGCGTTTATAATTAAACAGAAGTTTTACTGACATTGATTGTTTCATAATATGGCTAATACGAGGTATGTCTTATTACAAAGAATATTTCTGGAGAATTTAAAAAGATGTGTCCAATATATTCTTCGTCAAGCTGACATACATATTGGACAACTGTGTCAGGTTGACCGAACAGACAGTTCGGTCGGTAAAGAGACTCGCTGCGGACTGGAGGTTTCGCTGTTCGATCCCCGGTGGGGGCATTATCCGCCAGACTGACCCTGGGGGACCCACTAGTCTCCCTTTATAGATGCCACCGGATCTCTCTTCAATGAATAAAGCGGTCGGAGCGTGGCACTGACCAACAGTGCCATCTAGCGGCGAGGTTCAGTTGAGTAGATTATATACTCCTCCTCTGTTACTCCTACGGCATGTTTTGGGGTGACTACCTTTTCCACGACCGTTCCCTGTAACTTTAACCAAAATGAGATGATGAAAATGTCGAATATATGTGTCTGTTTAATAACACACCATCTTCACAAACATTTAGACTTCTCTGCTTAATGTGTTTTTTGAAACGTCACTGCTTCGGTGCTGGGGTGGAGCAGCGTTCACGGAAAAGTTAACTTAGTAAGCCTGTAGTAGGTAGGTTCTGCTTTGATGTGATGTAGTACAGCTGTTCTTAACTTACTGCAACGTTCTAATAAGGCATGAGGTCCAGGAAAATAAGAATCTTAGAAAGGGATAATGTTATATGCTCTTGCGGTAGTCAGGTAACTTTGTAAGGTTGTGATATTAGGTACAGTTGCTAACGAAAACCAGCACACGTGATTAAAGGCTTCTTCCGCTGTGTAACTGAGGTTTACCTCTTCTGGGATGTTACACGGCGTTGATTGATATTTACGATGAGCTGTTTCAAAACATCGATAACTAACTACCAATCGACGCTGCATAACATCCCAGAAGATCGAATACCTCAAACCTAACATATTTTTTCTGCTACAAATTCATTAAAACCTGCAATACACTTCACAGTTGGTGTCAATATTGGTTTTTCTCAATTTAATACAACTTTGTTTGCGCATATATTGGAACACTCATTTAGCCTCGTTGTGGTGTTCGGCTACTTGTTTTGCCTCAAGGCAAAGGTTTGCGCAAAGTGGAAATTTGCACTACTCTTTGATTTTATAAAATACCATAACATCCAATTAAAAGTTCTGAAACTACCCACCAAAGAATATTCTTTGGACGGTATGAATATTTCATCGTTAAATTAGCTCTCCAAAAAGTAAGCAACCACGTAACAATTTTAAATAATTTTAATTCCATAATATATTATTTTACAAAATACGAAATTGTATTCTCAGTTACCATTTTGTGTGAACCTTCGCCCGATGATAAAAAAGATGTTACCTAAAAGCGTAGCGAAACTTAATGAGCATTATAATGAATACACAAAATAAAGTGTAAATAAAAGTGTGTTATATATTTCTCACTATGTAGTTATGTAAAACTGAAGTAATTTTTATAAATTTATTTAAGCAATAAGTTTCGGCCTAACATAAGCCACCGTCAGGCTTTTTCTTTTAAGGACTTCTACTAAAAAGTTTGACTACAATTATGTGTGTGGTCCCAACTTTTACGAAATGTATAATAAATAATTTGAAATTTATTTAGCAACAATTTTCGGCTTAATATAAACCCCTCATCAGGCCTTTTTGTTATAAGATCTTTCATTAAAAACCCTAACTACAAATAGGTGTGAGGTCTCACTTTTTTGCAAAATGCTTAATAAATATATAGTATGTTGTTTACTGACAGTGTCAATGCCTTTGAGTGTATGGTGTCGGTTATAGGTGTATTCTTGGGTGTGAAACATTTGTGGAATGATGCTGACAGAGGAAACTGAAGCAATCAGCGAAAAAAACCCTCTTCTCCTTCCACTGTGTCCACTATAAATCACATACAGATTAGTTTGGGATCGAACCCGAGCCTCTGCCACAAATTAGAATTGTATCTACTGAAAATAATAAAAGGTTGTCACTGGTTACTTATCAAAACATAGCGAAAAAAATATTTAATTAAATAAAACTATCCTGTCCTATGATTATGTAACTCTTTCTGGATATTTGGAATTAAGTTCTTATTGAAACGGCTTATACTCCACGTGCAGCAACGTTTAATTAATGAATAAAATGTCATTAATAACCGTAATGTTAATCACATATCTAGGTATAATTTAATTTTACTGAATTTTTTAGCATGGCTCTAAATCAAGACGGCTCAAATTCTGTTACGCAACTTAACAAAGGAACCTTCTTATGCGGGGTTTGCCTGTTCTTCATATCGATTTATAACATGAAGTTCGTTTAAACACTATAATATCTAAAGTTCAATTTTTTTAAGCTCGTGGTTCCGTGCATCATAATTCAATGTGAATAAAAATCTAACAGATGCAACAGTATGCAGATATTTATTCACTACAAAACTACTCTACATGTTTCGGTTGTCACAGCATCCATCATTAGAAGTATTAAAAACTGTATCCGCAGTCTCCGGTACAGGTCATACTACTTGTACCGTTACTCTCCTCCAACGTGGTCTGATCGGGACTACGTCCCAATCAGACCACGTTGGAGGGGAGTAACGGTACAAGTAGTATGATCTGTACCGGAGACTGCGGGTACAGTTTTTAATACTCCTGATGATGGATGCTGTGACAACCGAAACATGTAGAGTAGTTTTGTAGTGAATAAATATCTGCATACTGTTGCATCTGTTGGATTTTTATTCACATCTAAAGTTCAGTTTGAGACTTACAGAAAACACCCTGTATCTATTCTAGATTTGAGGCTATCACGATAACATGAAGATTATAATCCTGTGGAATGTGACTCCTCTCACTCTAGTTGAAATTTGCACACGTTTTCCCCGAAACCTGAGCACATTTATGCCAGACTGTATGGCGCTAAATCTCTGAAGATGGTAATCTGCACTGCGTGTCCTTTACAGCGGCAAACGTTTGATAATTGTTAAGGGACTAATCGCTGTTTTTTGATGAGGATTATAAGAAACAGGACAAGTGTTAGAACGTGTGATGTATGCTTATCAGTCATTGGTATTTAAGAGGTTAGATTTTAATGTCTTTTTTGTTTCTGCGTGATGTTTGTAAATTGTGCTTTATGTTTGTATTATAGAGCAATGCAGACATCATAAGCAACATACATTTGGAAAAGTTGGACTGTTTTCGATTAAGTGTTCTGATAATGTAATTGTAGCGGTCACTTTAAATTTGATTCTTCTCCTATAACATATGATCCAGATATATTGATATACTGAGAAACGATCAAATAGAAGACGTGGTTAAATTTATAGTTGGGATTTATTCACAGCATGATATGTTTCTGGCCTTCTTTCTTCCATCGTGATTAATTCCATAAATAGCATCAAGATGACATTAAATATTCAATTAAGAAAGTGGGAGAACAGGTATAAGACAATGTTACGTAAGTCAGGAGAAAAATGAACTGAAAAATGTATAACATATTGTTGTGTGTGTACATTATATATATATGTATATATGAAGCCAAACGGAATGTTCTACTTTTACTTTTACTGGTTATGCAAATTTGTGTGATGATGAAAATGGACAAATGCAACAGATATACTGGGGTGGGTTTATGAAAATCTAAACGTGTGTAGAGCAAATTAAATATGAATGTTATGGTACACAGGAAGTGTAAACATGAATGAGTGACTTCCGGTATCACTGCCTATGCGGTATGATATTATTCAAATGTTTAAAGGACTTGTATATACATAATCATCTTAAAGCGTATGTTTTGTTTAAGAATGTACAGGCAGTTGGTGCTGCAACCTTGCGATATAAACATTATTCTAAATAAAATTACAAGAAAATGAAGTGTTTATAATTAATTTGATAATAATGAAGAAGGGGCTGTCTTAATTTGTGAAACATATCGAGGGACTGATGTCTAACGGCGTCTGCTTGTAAATTATAACTTCAGTAATGAGAGTGTTGGACGGCCTAATGGTGGCTGACGTACTGAGAGTTTTGTAGACATTCAGATATATCAGTTATTTGGAAAGCAATAAAAGGGATGTTTGAAAATATCTCACAGCCCATTAGGACTGTAATAGATCATCTGTACTAAAAAACCAAAACTTTCCTTCGTATAAACTTATTAGAATTGTGGTAATAATTTGAGTATGTATTTTATAATATTGTAATAAGTGGAAGTAGTAACATTTGGAGGTTAATATTAAATTGAGAATGCAATTGTGATCTTTTAATTAAATTATAATAACTAGATTATTCTAGGTATTATTTCTGTGTAATGGTATATTGGTTCCTTTAATTGGTCAATAAAACTTGTGAGCGGACAGACAGTTCTGTTGAAGCCAGTATACTAGGTGATTTCCAATAAATATTTTGAAAGGAAAAGAAAATATTGAAAAAGTAAAATATTTTAATCAGAGTATAGTTTTCTCTGCTTTTCAATCTGTGTGATGAAAGTCTTCCAAAGTCGCGTAAGGACGCAGTGCGTCCGCATTCAGTAAGACACCATGAAAATGAAAGCAACTCGTTTCTGCGAAGTGACGAAGGAAACTCGTTATTGTAAAAAGTGTAAGAAAGTGAAGCTTGAAAATTAATGTAAAATATTTTAACCCCAATATTGCTTTGTAAAGCGAGACAAAAATGATGGTAACAGATCAGTGCTGATTTGTTCTTCCGTTCATAATTTTAACCAGTATGTATCAGTTGCGTGTGTCGTGATTCTGTATTTAAAGTTGTCGTACGCTTAGATGCTTATCAAGTACAAAGACAAAAAAGTTTGTCCTTTAGCAGTGGGGTAAAAATGTTTTTTGTCACCACCGTATTTAGTGTCATGGTGTTAAACGACAGTTAGCCTGTAAAACCACAGTGACACCTAAAGACACGTGCTGTTCCTTCCTATTATTATAGCAATGGCCTCACAACCCCCTCTCCTTACCACTGTTACAGTAGCCCACATGTTACGGACGCATTCACCCACACACGCAGTGACATTTGCTTAATTGGAACTTGAGAACAGCTGTGGGATCACACGTTTCTGGGTTACCCCGCCCAGATATTAAACAGAGCGACGCACCATCCTAATGTCTGACACTTGGAATATGATCACCACATATAAGTCTTTAAATGAGGTTATATGTGTATTTCTTTACATAATACATTAACCTGAAGTAAAACTTTTCTGCATTAGAAAGAAACACGTATGTTTATTGTATATAAATATGCTGTTAAGTCTGTTCTCCTTCATACCTCATTAACACGTACATTCGTTACACATATGGCATGATATCTTGCCCAAAAGCCACTACACTTTACATATTCAGTTTTTTTGAAGGCAATAATGGCCGTGTGGTGACCTGTACACTTCTGAAGTGGGAACTGGCACCAACGCCTCCTTTTTTTATGAGTTTCAAAAATACTATGTGGCCATACATCTTGGTAAACACTTCAGTCTGCTAGTGAGTTTTTCTTCGAGTATATATGTGTGTGTTCGTAGAATATAAAACAAAGTCAAATCCCTTTTTCGGCTTGACGCTAAGTAACAAACAGTTGGAGCTAGTCATATGTCTTCTTTGCGGAGACATAACTTAACCTTTTAAAGCCTACTGATTACGTGATGCACCAACAGGTTTAACATTCAACAACTCTACACTCTGTCCACACTCTATTTATGTGGTTTGTATTTATCTGATAACAAACAGCGACTTGTGCCACTTATAGCATAAACTGGTTGGTTTGTATAACCGCGATGAAAAGTGTTTACAGCGCGGTACGAACTGGGCCTTTAAATAAAGCGGTCTGACATTCGTTTTTGAAGGGTTAAAGATGCCAGTTATCTAAAGGAAAATAATATGACAACGCTGTTCACGCTCTAAAGCCATATTGAAATTGGGTGTGTAATCTCCAACCATTCTTACCCGTGATTCCAGATGGGATGAGTTGTCATCTTTACTCCCCAGCCGCATTACACCCTGGGGAAGCTCCTTCAGTACGGTTCGGGTAGGAGGCTGGGTGTGCCCCATAACCAGTCTGGACGTTTGGGAGAGGAGAAAAATCTCTTGAGTTTGCCAGAAATCGAACCACGATCCCTCAGTCCTCTCACCTGTGTTCTAGCAATTATATGCACTGAGATATCCTGTCTGTCACAAATTCTGATTAAACGTCTTAGAATAGCGCCGCGATACAAAACCGGTAATTATAACATAATCGTTTACACATGCTGCTGCAATTATGCAGAGAATGGGCTAACTAAATTTTAAAACTATAGATGAATGGCTTTGTACAGCATTGCCTTATGGACTGAAGGATTCAGAGGAAAACTGGAGTTATAAATTGTTCCTTGGGTGTCATCTTAATACCATGTATTTGTAACGTCATTTAATGCATATTCACAGATTAGTTCTGCATATAGACACTTATGAGAGGCAGAATATTGTTGAAATGAAGGATATTAACAGGCTTAATAATATGTGAGAATTTGACAGGAAAACACACGTCCATTTTATGTACACTTTGAATGCTACGAACATGGATTTTGGTAATAACTATTTATTTAACTTTTATTTTCGCTGCTTCCTAACGCAGGCCATGGTCTCCTCATTCGTGAGTTTTCTAAATCACACACAGCGACGCACCACAGTCGGTAGGACTCCTCTGGGCGAGTGATGAGTTTGTCGCAGAGACCACTACCTGTCAACACAACACCCACAGCAGACAAACGTCCATGCCCCCAGCGGGATTCGAACCCACAATCTCAGCAGGTGAGAGACCGCAGATATATGCCTTAGACCGCTCGGCCACTGGACCAGCAGTTATAATATTTTTCTGTAATTACAATTACATTCAAATTATGGATATAGTGATTATTGTAGAAGGTCAAGGCTTATGTTATGATGCATCTGCATGTTTCTTCAGTTGTTTAGTGACACCTTATCAAGTGATTACTTTAATTGAATCATATGTGCACGACACGTCTTATACCTGCATTACAACTACTATCCATATAGTGTTCGTTTATAATTATTAGTTTTGGATCAGACATAATTACACACACTTTTGAGACTGGAGGCCCTCACAGGGGCCTTGTTGAAGAATGAAGTTTTATGGGAAACGCCCTACATATTCCAGAAGACTTTAATTCTCACACGCATGCTTTGGCTTGACAAATAATTATATTTCAATTGATAGTTTTACTACTGCTGTAAACAAGTCATAATGTAGGATAAGGGTTATGACCATGATTCTTTGACGCCTTTTGTGTACCAGAGCCTAAATTGTATTCTCTCACACTTGCTACATTCTCACCATGTCACTGCAGATATTCTTCCGACCATCTGAACGTACAAGGCAAGAGAATACAGAGCAGATTATTACATTACCATCACAAGGTACTGCTGACTATAGGACACAAAACACAGGTGACATACAAAGTTTTCTACAACACACAGCTGACAGTAGAGAACACAAGAGACAACTGGCAAAGCACGAAACAGACAATATACAACACTCCTTTACTGCACAGAACAGAAGACATACAACACGTACAAGAAGGAACACAATAAGAACAAAAATCTAGAATATGCAGCTGCGAGAAAACACATTCAACCTTCACATTACAAAAGAGTTATATACTTACGAATCTGACAACTCAGAACAGACATGAGAAAACATTCAACTGAGACGAAACACGAGAGACCTTCTCAGCACACAACAGACAATATACATACCGCACTTACAACACACAACAGAAATTAGACAACAATACAACAGAGACAAAAACGACAGATACTGACAACGGACAACAAACTCTCAGTGAAGTCAATATGTACCATTATATTAGTCCCCATCTTCTTGAGAAATATTTCGGGTTACGTTACATGAAGCGGCCAACACACAGTCTGTTTCTTTTACCAGTTGCATTAGTCCTTACGCGTCGATCTCCGGAATACGATAGTGACGCCAGAGGGTTGTGGAACATCCCTGAGTTTATTATTCCGTGTTACAAGCAGGTAGCCATAAACATTCATTTGCTGAGAAGCCCTGAGCCACTGACCACTGAACACATGTAGTGAGCAACACTGTAGAGCGGATGCCATCCGTCCGACTCGTGCATGAAGGATGGCAGATGGTTATCGCTAGCTGGACAAGCCACATCAATAACAGGATATGATGCCTGGACTAATTTGGCGGTGACCCTCACAGGGTCCTTATCGAAATGTTGAGGTCTTGTAGCGTTGCCCTGCTTGTGACTGTGTTTATGTAGGGTTAAAGTGGATTCTGTACATATCCGCAGAGGGTCGGTAACCATAACAGTAACAGTAACAGTAAGTTAAGAGTTGTTTTCCTGTTTTACAAGCCAGGTCGCTTGGAAAACACCAGCGAGAGATGTCTGTCTGTCTGTCGCTTACAACACAGGGTGCACGTGCTACAGGGGCCAAGCGGGATGTCTTGTTACAGATCTGTGACACATTAATGTGAGCAGTTCAATACAGACACATTCTTGTTTATATTCCGTATTTCACGAAGGCACTGTGTCTTGATATGCATGTGTGCCGGCACTTAGAGGCCCATCTGAATACACATCAGCTTCGTACGTTATCTGCCTTCTTTGCATGAGCTGAATTGGCATGTTGTCACGACGTCTGTAAGTATGATCGCTTCTCAGAATCTACTTTACGAATTTAGACAAATTTCTGTATTTTATATCCAAATTAAGAAATGTTTCAACCGAATCTGAAGTCGAAATTTATTAGTATTTGAAGTAAATTCAAAAGAAATGTGCTTAAGTAATACTGTATTGAATGTAGAGTTAATCAGCAAGTTGTATTTCAAATATATCTATTAAAGAACAGTTCGCAGTTTATTCGAAAGAGTGTCTTTAGTGTGATAAATTATGAAATAACGTATTTGTATCAGCAGGAATTAAATATAAAAAACAGAAATTTACATAAAGTCATAAAAAACGTTTCCGAAAAGTCCTTGTAGGCCCACCCCACTGGAGCACATCTTTCCACAGATTTTACAGTATGCCCACGATGTTAATCTTAACTACATCTTTGCCATTGTAAGGAGTAAGACCACAGCTGTATTCAGTGTAACTACTCACGTTTTTATTTTTAAATCTGCTTAAAGTGCAAAACTTTTTTCAAAACAGTTTTCTATAATATGCAAAATATAACCATAAATTGTGAGTTGGGAATTCTGTTGGAAGAGAGGTTTCTCAATCTAACAAACCTAACGTTATGCGTAAATTAATAACACGCTGTCTTAGGACGCCAGCCTTAATTTTACGCCCATACGAAACAACAGACACAGTTTTAGTACTCGGTTCCCTAGATACGAAGTGGCAAGGCAATCAGTAAGGTAAAATTAAAGGTAGATTTGTCTCTGTCTGTGATATGAAAACATATCGAGGGAGTAGAAATACTGTGTAGCTGTACTCATTCTTACCTCCCGCACCAAGTACGAGGTGAGTGATCAACTGCAAGCTTCGGCCGCTTTACCCCTGCCGAAAGTACCCGGTATTCATTTAGTATGGGGTTGTGTGCCTCCTAAGACCGTCTGGATGTTCTGGAGGAGATAAAAAGTAATGCTGTTGTCGGCAGTCGAACCTCCTTCTCACTGTACCTGTTCCGCTACCCAGCAGTCCAGAATTCTCATAATTTTGCCATGAATGCAAATTCAGTTTACTTGCCTACTGCTATTCCCACAATATATGAACTCAGCCTTATTTTAGAAGGCTTCATCAGCAGCACGTTTCTTGAATAAAAGTGACAAATGATAAAATTCAATATTGAAAGAGTGCCTCAGATTCCATATGGTAATGTCGGAACTGAATATTCACAGCCCATTGCTTGAATATTTCATTAAATAAGACTGTGAATTTTTTCCCCGTGTGACGCTGCGGTCCAACGCGGACCATGACCTCATTCTTAAGCATTCTAGAGCACACAAAACGACGCACCATAATCGGTAGGACTGTTCTGGAAGGATGATCAGCTCGTCGCAGGGACCTCAATCTGAAAACATACAATATTCACAACAGACAAACATCCATGTCCCCGGCGGCATTCGAACCCACAATTATTTGGTATAATAAACAGTGTAGTTTGACACAAAAATTCACAGAATGGACAACTTTAAAACACAGAATCTGCTACTGTCTCTTACCTTAACCCGAATTATTTAATAGTGTCACATATATACGTATTTTTGTATATAACCCTTGTTGTGCAGAGGAAAATGACGTTTTAAAAGGTAAAATAATGCCTTTCTCTAGTCTACAGCTACCATATCTACATCTAAGATATAAACTGCAACGAACATCTTGCGTTCTAAACTAACAGTATTGTTCCCTAAATCGCCTTCTTGAGAAACAAACACTTGCTCAGCTCTTCAGCAAAATCCTCGCGTTTTATGGGAGGGCAAGTTTCATTACTGTTCCCAAGAGCCTGCCGCTGAATTCTATGCTGAGATCATCCAGATGAATTCAGTCCACGCCCACCCACATACCTTATCTCCTCAAATTTCTTTTTGATACTGTATTCATGCCTACACCTGGATCTTTATAGTGGCCAAGCTCCTTCGTGTATGCCGAAAAATATTTTGTGTATATTCTTTATTTCTCTTGAATGCTGGGTCCATTCCTTAATTCTTGCTTCCATTACGTTAATGCTATTTGATGAGCAGTATCGTCAGGTAGAGAATGGTTTATATAACATGGCACTCAATGTAATTTTAAAGTTGTTGAAAACTCCATGGTTTAAAATAATTCCAAAATAATTGTGAAGAACCGTGGCTTAGGCTGATAGTTGCCGGCCTGTCAGAACGGAAGACCGGGTTCGCTCCCTACCGCTACGTGTGGGATTTTTCGTGGGCTGTCTGGAACTGATACAGGCTTTCTACCACGCACTTAAATTTCTCCTTTCACTGTCACTTCACTAATTGCAACATAACACAATATTTTGTCTGTCATTGATGCTGAATAATCTTTACAAATGAGAGCGATAAGTGTGGAAACCATCTCTCAGACGATTCAAATCTCACTTGAATCATTTATTATTTGCTGTCGGTAATTTTGGTAAAACAGCACATGTCGTGAATTAATGAAGAGTATTTGTCACATCTGAAGCAACTGAACAATAATTAATGACACTTATCTAAAATAAACTTACAATATACCAACAAAAAGTTAATTTTATAAATTTATATTATGCGTTCCGTGAATTTTAATCATATATATATATATATATACCCCCAGATACACACAACTATAAAAACTTATGAATTATCTATATATAAGAAATACCTTACTTGTTTTGCCGAAAAATCGCCATCCTCACAGAGATATTAATGCAAAGGAATGTAAGATTAATACACGAAATATAAATATAAAATGATAAAAGTGTTGTATTTTCTCACATTTATGGCTGGCATTCAGCCAGACATATACGAGGCTTATTCAGAACTTAAGTACCGTTTCGCTGTAAAAAAATCGAACAAGGTTTCGTGTAAAATTTTATTGTTATCAGATTCTACTTTCTTCAAACTAATTTTCCACATATTCGCGGCCATTATTGAGACACTTATCTTAGCGGGGCACAAGTTTTTGTGTACCCTCCTCATAGAATTCGGCCGCCTGCGATGTTAGCCACTTCCGCACTGCATTTTTCAGGTCATCGTCGTCGTCAAATCGCTTGCCGCCCAGAAACTTCTTTAGGTGTAGGAAGAAGTGATAATCACTTGGCACCAAATCAGGGCTGTACGGGGGGTGGTCCATTTGTTCCCACTTAAATGAAGTGATGAGATCTTGAGTTTGAGCAGCAGAGTGCGGCCGAGCGTTATCGTGAAGCAAAAGAATGGTGGCACTGAGCATTCTGCGCCTTTTGTTTTGAATTGCACGCCTCAGCTTCTTCAGCGTTTCACAATAAACAGCAGTGTTTATTGTTGTGCCTTGGGGCAAATATTTTACCAAGAGAACTCCTTGTCTGTCCCAGAATACGGTGCACATGATGTTCCTTGTTGAAAACGATTGCTTGAACTTTTTCCTTTTCGGCGAGCCAGTATGCTTCCAGTGCAAGGACTGCTGTTTTGATTCAGGTGTGATATGGGACACCC
>Ga0123357_10007181_pt1 | contig 13716 bp, 10 predicted proteins | sample TergutEmb28metaG_FD_89873 | JGI IMG/M metagenome (GOLD analysis project Ga0123357, IMG submission 89873) | Embiratermes neotenicus P4 segment gut microbial communities from Petit-Saut dam, French Guiana - Emb289 P4 | ecosystem: Host-associated > Arthropoda: Insects > Digestive system > Gut ... | reverse complement strand
GTTTCCTTATTTCATGTAGGATATTCCTCTACTCCTTGACTCTCAGTAATACTTCTTCATTTCTCACATGATCGGTCCAACTGATCTTTTCCATCCTTCTCCAGCACCACATCTCAAAACTTTCCAGGTGTTTCTGATCTACTGTATCTACAATATCTTACAGAAAAACATTACATGATATAGCTGTCAAATGATCATTGGTGAGACCTAGGTCTAGGTGGAGATGCCATTTGAGGACAGCCGTACAAAACAAAATGGGCAATAATGGGACATAAATACAAGAGGAGTATTTATGTTGGAATAAAGATGGGTTCTTCCATGGTTTATTTTATTATGCAATCTTAACTTTGTTAGTCACACAGCATTAATTTGGAAGGATACATGTGAATGGCAGAATTCTGTGGGGTGTTGAAAGAAATATTTTTGGCCTGTTTTATCCCTGTGAAGATGAATGTTCATATATAAATTACAAATGTGTAAAAATGCAATTCGTGCTTCATAGAGAACAGTCTCTCTCCATCATGCAGACACCTTGCTTTATGCCATCTAAGCCAGTGTTTCTCAAACTTTGTGAGACTGCAGCCCAGTAAATTCTGTTTTCATAAGATAAGGGCCCGGTCCCAACAAATTTACTCGTAAATACCTTTCATTTTTTTAAGTTCATACATTAAACTAACATAAGTATTAATAATTAATTATGACAATCATAAAGAGTATTAGTATACTTATGTATACGGTGTGGCATGTTGACAAATATAAAACTACATTTAAATTAGTTATCAATCACTGGACTAATGAAATCTTGTAGCATATTGTAGGATCTGAGTTTTTCGACACATTCACGAATATTTTTCTCCTCAGATTGTTTCCACTATAAAACATTTATTCATGAAAAGTGCTTAGAAAACTAAAATGACAAATTCCAGGAGAACCTCTCACAGCCCGGTATAATGATGCCAGGGCTCGGTACCAGGCTGCGGCCTGGCGGTTGAGGAACACTGATCTAGGAAAACATTACTTTATAGAGAGAATCATACACAGCACATAACTAGTATACTGAAATTGTACTGTTTCTTAATGTAACAACAGGTGGTACAGATATTACAGAGCTTTAAACAGTTATGTTACTGTTAGACAGCATTTGAGTGTAGTGACTGAGAAAAAATACAGAAATCCTCAATCAGGATAGCTGGCCTCTGGGCTGAGACCAAAACACCGTATCTCTGTATGAAGCAGGAGAGCTAATCACTCTACCTCTACATTAAATCAGAGTGCAAGTATAGAAGATTTTAGTATTGTCACAGGACAATCCACATGGACAGATATGTCAGTGGATGATGATACATCTGTCACTTGAAGAAAGACAAGATTTTATTGCTTACTTTTCTTTGCAGTTGCTGCCACTGCAATTAAGATGAATGCTGCTTTGAATGATGTAAATATTGATGTGTGTACCAAGAATCTTGTTGGGAAGTGCTATGAAAAATGGAACTGCATTCTGCTAGGAGATATGGTATATGATGCTGAATTCACTGGACAGTTATTGAAGTGGCTGAATGTCATCAGATGTCAAGGAAGACTTATTCTGCTAGGGGATCCAGGAAGACAGGCACTAAGAAGCATCAAGGACAACTGTCTCACCGAAATAGCCAGGTATAGGCTGCCACAAAATGCATGCCTAGAGAACAGAGGTTTTACAGAGGCCTCTGTCTGGAGGTTTGTATAATATTCTACATAAAATGCCTATGGTATGGTTTGAGTGGTCATGTATACACCAGCTATTGTACCTTTTAGATTTTGTTTGGAATTATGACTGTATTTTTGGAACCAAAAACAATTGTGAATAAAATGTTTGGGAAGCATTGTCAGCACGTTGAATTTTTTTATATATTAACACTGTGGCACTGTACATCATATAGTCATAATGCACAGTGTGGTCCTCAAAATGCTATAACTGTTATAGTTAAAGTTCTTTGAGGTGTTGAAGTTTTATATTTGATAGATTGGGTGGTTTTATTTTAATCAGTAATTTAGTTTGGGTGGAATGGTGAGTGTAACAGATTTGTATAGCAGCTTACTGGGATAGAGGGTTAGAGAGAGTGAGAAGGTGATTGAAAGGGGGAGAGAGAAGACCAGCAAGACACAGGGAGATTATGCTAGTGCGATACAGGAACAGTGTTACGTAAGTGAGCCAATAGAAACAAAGTATTCAGATTTTGACTGTTCATTATATTAGGGAGTAGTGGGATTTAAACATTTAGCCAATTGGGAAGAGTAAGAATATTAAAGGGGGGATGGATTTGAACTGTGCGAGTTTGAAACCTTAACATAAGCAAGCAGTCTGTTTCCTACCCAGGATGTGAGAAGTTGTGTAAATGATACGAGGCTAATAGTGCATAGATTTTCAACAGCGCCTCCATACATGCAAACATCTGTAAACTTTAATAATCTCGTGAAATAATACAAAGAATACTTTATGGTGTACAGTTATTTATTTCCGATTTGCTACTTAGAACACTTAGATTCTCTGAGATTAAGACATGCGAAACGACTGATGAGCTGGGTTAGGTTATAATGCTGAATACTGATTATAGCTGACGGCCAATTATATCTCCCATTTAAATTATGGTCTGCTGCAGATCACACCCAGCATTTAGTTCTAGTGCCATAGCACTTAGGTTGCTTACAACTACTGATAATTTCATGTCTGGCATGCTATGAAGTATTAATTACAATTTCAGAGAAAAACAACTGGTGTGACCTAGATCTGTCATCATGAAAGTACTTTATTTGAGCAGTGTTCATTGGATAAAAATGATGTATGGTAATTTGGAGGTTGAATGAGGCTCTGCATTCCTGTAATCTGAACACAGAGACAGAACCTACCTCCAGAATATCATGCCTTTTTAATCCAAATACTAGTCAGTGTCCAGCTGAAACACTGTCACATATGTCTAGAATTTTGCATAAAATGACCATACTCCAATGGAATATGGTACACATATATTTGTCCAAATGAGTTCTTAGGAATATTTTTAAACATATTAATCTTGACAGAACAGACGGTGGACAGAAACCCATTCCTCCAAAGTTAATCACACTACAAACATACTGCATAGAATCAGAACCTACTTTTCCTTTTTCTTAATTACCATATTAAAATTTGTTTGTAAGTTCTAAGCACAAATGAGATCCCTTTTACTATGAACTATTATGTGAAGACTAAGTTCAGTTTCAGTAAATTCATGTAAGTAACAGGAAAAAGTTATATATGACTATTCTTATTTGGACTACATTAATTGATACTAAATTTAATGAGATTGTTTTTCCCATTCCAAGTAGTCCCCTTTCTAGTTTATGTAACAGGCCCAACATTTCTGCTACTCCTGGAACTGACTGCTTCCAGTTGTGAGTACAGTGGTCAGTGGTTGTTCCTGAATGTCGCCTGGATGATGACCTCATAGCTGTAATTTCATTCTGGGGAACAAGAAGAAAACAGAAGTGCACAAATTAGGTGATTGAGGTGGTTGGAGGACCACAGCAATGTTTTTAGCAGCTAAAAATGCTGCATTGGCAAAGTAGTGAGTACCAGTGTACTTTTAAGTTGAATCAACCAGTGTTGGTTCTGCCACCGTTCCATTTTCAGAAGACTTGCTTCCTCAGACATCATTAATTCTCCTGGTTGTAATGCTGGTTAACCATCTGGCCTGGAAGAACAAACTGCTGATGAAAAATAAACTTGCAGTCAAAGAGATCACCAAAATGCTCTTGATGTTTGATTTGATTTGCCTCACTTTCTTCAGGCATGGAGAGGAAGGGCTTTTCTATTGAGAGGACTCCTATTTGGTTTCTGGATCTTAATAGTAAATTCAGGGTACTTCTCCTACATTCCCACAAATTAGTCAGAAAATTTCGGATCACAATTAAAACACACACAAACAACTGACAAAGAAGCAATGGATTATGGATACAGGACTCACTAGATTGACTTAGAAGACAGCATACTATGGCATCCAGTGGCACAAAGCTGTACTACTTGCCATCCCTTGTCCTAGCAGTGAGTTTGTGAACTCTTGGATATGCCTTCATATTATGGTTTCACTACTTGCCAGTCCTTTGGCATGCTGTTATAATAGTCACATACCACTGCATTTCATCGGTTGTTTCATTATACTTAGAGCCAACCAGATGTTAATATCATCCACATAATATAAATCTAAATATTAATAAATAAATTTTATGGTTTTTGTTAACAAAAACTTGTAATACTGTTTATTACCCCCCTTTATGTATAGCACTTTTTTCCCCCCATTTGGAGCTAAAATGTACAATTTATATTCCCTGCTCTTAGAAAACCAACATACGATAGTCAGTGTGCAAAATATGGATGTTATAGATCAAGTTCAGTGACTGCCCTTAAGATTTACAGATACCTATTGGTAGTATGGGTATTCTTGTAATAACTACATCGTCTGCTGTCATGTGACAAAAGTAGACTATTGGCTTCTCAACCCGGATTGTGTTGTATTGGGTTAGTGGTTTCTTGGTGTATGTTTGTATCTGATTAGTCGACGCCCCTGTACAAGTTGCATGTACAGTAGTAACTCCCATATGTAACACGCGCTTCTTGGCTTATGCATGCTACGTGCACTTGGCAAAGGCCCAGTTCTCCAATAACCGCACAACAAATCTACCACGGAAAACCAAACAGCAGCCGACCGGAAACGAAGGGGAAAAACTTGCCACAAAACACACCCACAGCATGACCCACTGTAAGTATTGGACCCAAGGAGAAAGCGCCCTGTCACAAATCAAACCACGGATGATCATGAGGGTGAAAACAAATACTCCCGGAACAATAAAACAAGAAAGGGAACTGGCGCGTTGGTAATGCTTACGGTCATGCGTGCTCGTTAAGGTTATGTATAATTATGTATTCTCTGTTCGGTGTGGTATTGGTGTTTGTTCTTTTGAACTCATCCTTTTAAAGAAGCGTGTAAAGTCATTAGTTCTTCGTTCTTATCGTGATGTCTGAAACGTAAAACGTAAACATAAGCGTGTTACCTTCCGTCTTTCCCACTTTCCTCACGAACACGAAGCACACACGTGAATGCAAGCTTTATATCAAAGTAAGTACGATATTACAGCCATTATATATCTCTGCCACTTGGTTGTGTAGTGAAAACTATTTTGAATAGTACTGCGAACATGGTTATTGGTTACCAAATTATTTGCAGTTATTTTCTCAAGGAATACCTTAAGAACAGACGTACGTGTAAGAAAGCAGCGTGTTACAGGAAACATCGGCTCACCAACCCGATTTTGTACCTCGATATTCATTTATGGTGTAACGCTAACCGCCGTAGAAGCATGTTGGGAACATTGGTGGAACTATATCAGATGTGTCGGCAATGAAGATAAACACAGACCCAAACCTAACCTTGACTTATGAAAACAAACCGTAGTTTGTAAGTTCAGAAACCTACATCTAACCGTAGTTTATACACACAAGCGACGAATTACCTTGTTTCATACAGGAACACTTGAGTGAGTTATTATTTCAGTTTTATTTATGTGTTTGAAACTATGATGTGGAGGCTTCTGTGACGATTTTCTAATATGGCGAGAATTGTATAAGATGTCAGGTGAAAGCAGTGCAGTTAGAAAGGCATGTATTGTGATTGTATTTTTATATTATGTTATAAATATTGCTGTCATTAAAGATATATAGGTGTGTGGAAAGGTAAATGAATTGAATATTCTAAATGGTGAAACCTTATAAACACAATTAGCTACAGTATTCTAGGACTAGGCTACTTGTTGGGTGGTCCAGGCTTCTTTCCAGGAGGTATAGAAGTTGAAGCAGTAAATATGCTGAGTTAGAAATCTTTCTTCAGACTGAAGGAAAGGATGTTATGTGTTATGTATTACTGAACATTGGTTGAATTATCAGAAACTGCATGTTATAAATGTTGATCATTTTATTGTAGCAGTTGCTTTCTGTAGAAGCAGTAGCAAACATGGTGGTGTTCAGAGTAGGAGATGTAGGGACCAGATTGCCCAGATATGCAGGCTAATTTAGCAAGGCTACATGGCACCACACCCTTAAGTGTCAAGGGTAATTTGCTGTGTGAAGTTTTTTATTCTCATCTTTCAGATTTTGCACTTTGTAATAGCATTTTCTCTGTTTTTCTTTTCAGATCTCTTATTTATTACGCCGTGGTCTTGAAATCTTATCGTAAATAGGTCTGCAATTACATTGGATAAGACTATGTAAGTCTATATATATACACTGGGGGGCTGGGTCAAAATTTTACATAATGTCTAGCCAGAGTTTCGCTCTAGCATCGTTGACTGCCACTTACACAGATTCTGAGGGTGAAGAAGATGGTATCGATGAAGATATTGATAAATCGCCAAATGATGATGATAGTATAAATTCCAACATATCTAATACTGCAACACCACCAGTTCCTGCAATACCTCCAAGATTAGTATCATACCATGATGACACAGTTATATCTGATGATGACGGCATACCAGGTGAAGGTTCAGAACAAGAAAAACACAAGTCATTGGGCAGTGAAGGGGATACTGTAGATGGTGTTCACCTTCCTCCAGAACCAACAGGCCTTTGTTCCAATTTGCTTCAAGAGAAGATCGGTCGTTTGTATGAGAAGATGGAATCTAATGGATTGGACATGAATCACGTGATCCAGCAACGTAAAGATTTTCGGAATCCCAGCATTTATGAAAAACTAATACAGTTTTGTAGTATTAATGAATTTGGTACTAATTATCCAGCCCAGGCTTATGACCCGTTACGGTGGGGAAAGGAGTCATTTTATGAAGAATTAGCTCGTGTTCAAAAAGCAGAAATGGATAGGCGTGAGAAGGAACGCAAAGACAAAACAAAGGTTGAATTTGTCTCAGGTACGGCTAAGCGCCCAGGTAGTGGTTCAGGAGCAGAAGAGGATGCAAAACGACGGAAGTCAAAATGGGATCAGGTTGGAACGATGGTGGCACCGAATATGCCAGGAGGTGCACAGGCCGGTCATGTACTGAAACCAGCTGGACTGCTGCAGCAGCCATCACTGACCACAAGCGTTACAGGTACAAAAGGGACAGTTATATCAGCCTTTGGCTCACTTCCAAAGAAACCACGAATCTGATATGAATTTTGAAAGTATGGCTAATAAGTGTGTAGTGAGATAAAGTATTATGGTGGCATGTCAGTTATCGTAATACGTGGAAGTATTGACACTTTTAGTCTAGAAGCATTGGAGAGGCTATGTATTATACATATAGTCCAATTTACACTATAGTTTTTCTCCTGGAAGATGTAACACAATACCGACATGTAAAACATGAATGGATGTTCTTCACTGATGAACTTGATGACTCCAATTATTTCTGTTTTGAAAGTAAAATAGCATAGTAATAACTTAGGAAAGGCTCTGAATGAGTTTTTATTTTAAAAGAATATATTAATGGGCACTGAATGAGTTTTCATTTTAAAAGACTTTATTTATGTATTTGTGTTCAGCTTCTGATCTGTGCGAGCCTTCACTTGGGGGACCGAGATGTGGGGGTGCAGAATGAACCACACATATTTGATTTAATGGTGAACAAAAACAGGTAATGTTTCTTAGAATGAAAAGTACATGTATGTACAAACACACACATGTCACATAAACTGTGATGTACTTGTGCTTATTATGAGAATAACATTGTGTAGTGTGAAATGCAGACTGCTATTTATATATTGGCACCACAGTGGAAACATGTAAGCTATAACCATTGTACTGCTGCTGAAATAACATTTCCTTGGGATTTTTTTAAATTTATTTGTAGGGGAAAGGGGGGATACAAAATGACTGTCATTTTCTATTGGAAAATGGCTTTGAATGAAGACTCCCTGTCCTAAAAGTTCACAGTACTGTCATTTAAAATTGGAAAGGAATACTGAAGAATGGTTTTTGGATCCTTATGTATCTAATTGAACTGTATTGATAGTTGAGATAGGAAAATGGGGCATTTAGGAAGAGACAAGTGTCAAAAATATCCTCTTACACAGTACAGTAACATACCCTAACCAAAAGTAATATTTTTTGTGTAGGTGAACCACCCTCACTCCCCATTTTGTTATTGGTAAGGTATTGAGATTGGATTATCTGGTGCCATTTCAAGTTCAGTGCTCTGTAATTCTAACAGTTGCCTGTGCTTGATACAGCACACATCCTGTGTCAAAGTGTTGTATTGCATAAGTTATAACTTAAGGATTTCAGGAGAGCCTGTATTTCACAATAAATCTATGTTCTTCAAATTCTTGCCAACCCAACTGGCTAAAACTGAAATGCTAAAGTACTGTATCACGATAAGATGGAGAAAATAATAATGTACTGTAAATGTATGAAAAATTAATATGTATTCCCAATCCTTCTTTGACACTCTAGTTGCATTCCTGATAAAGGTGGGTGTAAATCAGAGATGTTATTCTTATTAACAGGGACTTAAATAAATGTAAATAAACCATCCAAAGGGCATTAAACTGAAAGTGATAGAGTGAAAATTAAAAAGTGGCATAAATTGGCAAGGGGCATCAAAGAATAAGACTTAAATCAAAGGCTGTATGTATTTTCAAATGCAAATTCTCCATAATAAATGCTTTTAAGAAGATTTACTTCTTTGTTAGTATATGTTTTTACATATCTTTACAACTTGGTGAGCAGTTTGTTGTGCCTCTTTCATTTGCACTTTTTTATGACATATTTAAATGGTTAGCCACAAATGTTTGTAGGTTTAATAGCATTGTTAAAGCAGTGATTCCTTCTCACAATTGAACATAGTCTTATATTTCTCCAGCATGTCTGTATTCAGTAATAGGTTAGGCTATGTTATGACAAGTTCGATTATTTGCTTATATTAGGTTTACATTAGGCCAGGTGAGCATAAATAAGACATGAATTCTGAAAAAGGTCTGTAGGTAGGTGATCCACTGTGGGTATGTGCTAAAGAGGCTCACATACATGTTCACTTAGTTGCTGTAAAACTGTCCTATAATTTTAAAGAGAGATTGTTCAGGATTACATTCCTCTGAAGTATGATACTGCATTACTAACTAGTCAGTTCCTGATATTTCAGAGGAATGTGTGCCTTCAAAATATCAGGAACCAGCTACGCAGTCATGCAGTGCCATGTGCCAGAATGGTCCTTAACCATATCATTGTAAAAACCTCAGAACCATATCATTGTAAAAACCTCAGAACACACCAGAATTGTTTTTCAGGCACAACCAATCAATAAATGTTAATTACATGTTCATGAAACCATGCTTTCCTTTATTTTTTAATATCCTGACACTGCTGTTTACTTTATGAAGGTATTAACATGATAATGTGCAGTTTCACATTATATATACATGTTATTTATGTGGTTTAATTTAGTGTGTGTATAACCATGGTTATGTTTATGCAGCTTTTCTAAACTGTGTGTGGGGGTTCATAATTTGATTGAGGGAAAAAGGGTAACGTGCAAGCGTGCAGTTGGCATCATAATTACCATTCCTTGTGTTTTCTTGTTTTGTGTGTATGTTTCTGTTTTCTGTCTTTCACTGATTAGTAGGAGTTCTTGTGCCAGGTATTTACTAGAAAAATGAATGTGTCTGCCTGATTTGAAGAAAAATTTGGATTCATGTCAGTGACTTTTTCCAAGACCCATGAGTAGGTTTCATGGCAAAACGAAGGTGAAGTCTGTGTTTCACTAGGATATGCATACTCACTGGTAGACAAGTGTGGTTGGAAATGCATTACTGGGACACTCAGGGGCATCTACCCAGTATAACATGCTGCAGAGTAGTTTATCCATTTGTGTCTGGCCTTATTACTAGTTCAGACTGAGATGCTAGTTGGTGAGCAGATACTCTGTTTATCAAAAAATTGCAGGCTGTCACATCCTGCGCAGGAGGTTCTGTCTGTATTTTAAAAGTGTTAGCTCTAAGACCATGTTTGTTTAGTGTGGTATTAGAAGAGCTCCTGTAAGTGAAGTTTTCTGCTACCCAGCACAGTCACGTAACACATTTTGTGACATGCGTTAATTTGTAATTCCCCCCCCTTTGCATCAGAAATTTGAAAGTAATTTGCAGAAGCATTTAGTCTATTATTGTGCTTGTAACACTTTTGTGATTACTGCTTGTTTTTCCTTGACCACAAGCACTTGGCCTTTTAAATTGGCTGAGTGGGGTTATTGTCTGCCCAGTATGGTGATGTGTGATAAATATTCGGGTAGACTAATAATATGGAGGTGTGTGTGGCATTCAAACCCACTTGTATGCACACCAAAGCTCGAGAAGGGGGACTTGTTTTGTAAGTGATGAGGACGTGTGATACATAGTAAAGTTATAGGAATTCTTTCTTCCATGAGTTAGGAGTGGGCTGCAATTGTTAGAGAGAACCAGAATTGCCACACACAGAGTGTGAGTGGAAATTATTGCTGGTATTATGCTACATTACAGATGTCTGAAAATAATTATGTTCAAAAACAATAAAATATGTCTGTCACTGATCTACAACATATGCGTGAGGTGTAGATTAATGGCAAGTTCTGCAAGTCTGCCTCCCTTCCCTCTGTCTCTGGGGTTGGGGTGGGTGAGTGTCTCCATCTGTGTCTGTTTAGCTGTCCATCTGTTTACCTACCCACATACTTCACCCTCAGCTTCAAAATGTTTTATTTTTATTTGCTTGTGTTAGTATGATTTGTAGAAAGGAGGAAAATCTTGAACATCCAGCTGTCAGTGGTGGTGGATGTTCAACTCCATTAGGCTGTGATTGAGAATTAATCATTTGAACAGATGAAACCACGCAAATAATGCATACGTTGAATATCATAATATTTTTCATTTTTTCCTAGAAATGAATTCCTTTCAGATTTTTGGCCATGTGTGTCGATGTATTATGTATTTCTCATTAGAGTTCAAACACATCCCATATATTTGTACTGCATAAAGATGTAAATTTATGTCATATTGGCAGTTTTTTAATGTTTGTTCCTGCCACAGAAATGCAGCACAGGTGGAGGGCATGAAGAAGACACAAGGTTTAAAAGAGCATGATATTCCCCACATTGAAATATTCATAAATACTCCTGGACATCTCCTGGTGGGAAGACTTACAGTCAGACTGATTACATCTTGATAGCTAGGAGATGGAATTCAAGTATACTTGATTTACAGTTTCCCAGATGAACTGATAGTGGTATGGATCACTGTGCTGTGGATCCAAAATTAGGGAGTGACTGTCAGTAACGAAATGAGCAACACAGAAGTTCGTTATGGAGAGAGACAATCTCGGGAATTTAAATGAGGTAAAAGTTAGTAAAGAGTACCAGGTTAAAATCTGAAACAGGACCTGTAGCTGTGGAGACTCAGATGATATTATGGGCATTGACAGGGGTATCCATTCTTCTGTGCTGTAATTCCAGATAGGCAGACATTTGTCTGATTCAGAAGGTCTGAAAGACTGAGTTGCTGTATTGTCATTGCTTTTAAGTTTTCTTTAGAATATGCAATTAAGAAGGTCCTGTCATGCCAGGAGAGATTTAAATTGAATGGGATGTGTCACTTACCAGTCTCTGCTGAGGAAGTTAATTTAATGGACAAAAACGTACAAAATATAGAAAGAAACACATAGGGTGATTGTTATAGAAGTAAACACTGAGAAGACCCAGTATATGTCTGGGATGCATGTGTTTTCCAACACTGTAGGAGCCACCTAACACTACAAGGTGCCAAAAGGTAGCATGAAGCAAGTTCAATGCTGAGGACACTCAAATATTTGGCACCACCTTACAAAGCTTAGTTGCCTGGGTGACCAGGGTTAGTGCAACCCTGTTGTATATTTCTGTCCCATGGGATTTGTGCATACCTTGTATATCGTTACACACACACACATTTTACACGTCCAGTATCTGTCAACAGCTGAATGTGCAAGTCAGTATCAGACAACACACAGACGTGCAAAAGAGACAGGCACAACAAAAACAAACTGCACAAAAATAATCAATACAACACTATAATATACAGTCAGAATTAATATACTGTATATTCAAGAGCCATATAAATATTGACTCTTTGTCATACATTAAAATATTAGAACATCTTGGCTGTGAGAGAAAAAGTCCTCAAGAGAATAAAAAGTATGAGTAATAAGATACCTTCATAATGCAACCTTAAAATTTGATGTGTCATTTTGTAGTTTCAGTGTATTAGAAAGTAGACTATTAAATATCTTTGTACAGGAATTTTTTAATGCATGGAAGATTTGCTGTAGGGCTGTGTAATTTATTTTTTTGTTGTGTTTATATAATGTAGTGATGAATTGGTTTGAAAATTCTCATGATTGTTGACAATCCAGGAGGAAAGGTCAATATTCTGGGAGGTCATAGTATCGGTCATTCTAAGCTAAAATGTTTATATGAACATGTGTCCTATTCTGAACGGCTTCCGAGATAGAGCTACTTGAATGTACAACTGCAAAATTGTTGATATGAAAGAAATATTATGTGTACATACTGTTTCTAATACCGGTATTTATTGTTCAAGTGACAGAGTTTGTCCAGGGTTATAATAGATGTTCGAAAATTCCACCGTCAACATCAGTGCACTTTGCAACTCGTGTGAAGACATGGCGTGTTGTTCGTCTGAGTGCGTCTTGACATTCCTTTATGCAGGCGATAACATTCAGTATGTTAACGAGCAATTCGTCTCATGTATCCACTTTTTTTCTGTACACTTCACTCTTCATCAAACCCCATAAACAAAAATCTAACGGGGTTAAGTCTGGAGATCTTGGTGGCCAGTTAATGGTACTGCTACGACCGATCCACCTATTAGGGAAAGTGTCATTGAGATGTTGCATCACATGTCGGGTACAATGAGAAGGGGCTCCGTCATGCTGAAAGTACATAGCAATCCGTGTAGCCAAAGGGAACATCCTCTAGTTGTTTTGGTAATTCATTTTGCAGAAAGTCTAGGTAATTTTGTCTTGTCATATGATCATCTAAAATAACAGGACAAATCAACATGCCATCAATCATACTGCACCACATATTGATAGAAAAATGACGTTGAAAATGTGTTTCCAGAGTACCATGTGGAATTTCGTAAGACCATCGATGCGAATTACGTGTGTTGTTGATTCCATTACGGGTGAAAGTATCTTCGTCATTGAACAGTATTAATGGAAGCAATTGGTGATTAATATGTAACCAATGACAAAATTCTAGACGTATGGCACTGTCCCATGGGTGTAGAATTTGCACAGGCTGTGGGTGAAATGGGTACAAGCCATCTTCATGCAATGTTCGCCATACATGTGTTCGTGAAACACCGATACGTGCTGAAAGTCTTGGCGTGCTAGTAGTAGGGCTACACTGTACCATATGAAGAATGTTTTCCTGTTCCTCCATGTTTTGTTTACGTGCCCGTTCAGATGAAACACGAGCACCGGGAAGCGTACCGCATTCACGCAATGTATTGAACACCTTGTAAAACGCTCTACGATCCGGAATTCTGCGCATAGGAAACCATCGACGGTATTCTTCAACAGCAGCAATGGCACTACCATCGCAGAAGCCATAAACATACATCATATCAGCATATTCGGCATTTGTGAAGATGTGCGGCATTTTTCACAACACTCCAACAATGTCACTATCAAC
>Ga0123357_10007180_pt1 | contig 13717 bp, 7 predicted proteins | sample TergutEmb28metaG_FD_89873 | JGI IMG/M metagenome (GOLD analysis project Ga0123357, IMG submission 89873) | Embiratermes neotenicus P4 segment gut microbial communities from Petit-Saut dam, French Guiana - Emb289 P4 | ecosystem: Host-associated > Arthropoda: Insects > Digestive system > Gut ... | reverse complement strand
CGCTTACGCCGCTTTGTTTGTCTCGCCCCGTGCCCCCCCTTTACTCTTTTTTTTTTTTTTTTTTCCAACCTCCTGTTACTCCTTCCCTCTCAAGTCGATCCATTGTCGTTAGCATCCTGTTAGCCTACGTCCTCAATCTAAGGATTTACTCAAAGACGTTCAACCACATGAAACATGGCTAGCTTCAGTCTTATTATCATACTACATTTTGAATAATCTGCTAAACGTAATGCACGGTATAGCTACAATAAACCGCCGTCAATCCCCAATCTATGTCCTTCCTAACTTTAACTGCAGTTCGTGTATTGAATAGACCGAGACAGCCACTACTTGTTAAGGAACGCTGGTACACATTTAGTCCATGACGCAAAAAGTCACGTGATGTGTCCCTGGTAACCTTCTTTCCTTTCAGTCCAGTGTTGTAACAACTGATAAAGCAGAGTCCCTGAGTAATCACTTGTCCTTTCTTTCTAAATCAATGGACGTCATTAATTTAGCAGAGTGGGTCTTCAAGCTGAGAATGGTGGCGGTTTCAAAGAGGGTGGGGATTGGGGCCAGCTGTACCCCAGGCGTCCAGGAGATTTCATACGTCACCAACAGCCGGCACATGCTACTCATACCTCCACAGTTTTAAAACGAGCTCAGTTTTTTAACAGAAAATTTCAGAAGGTAAACAAATGCAGTAAAACTTGCTTGTGAGAGATAAGGCAAGGAAACATATTCCACTTTACGCGTTTTATTTTAAAACACATGTTCACAACAAGATAGAAAACACACTGCACAGCATAATTTATCCGGGATATCATAGAATGTTTAGTGACAACGTAATGGGCTGGGTGTTTCAGGAATCGAGATTCGATTCCTGAGAGGGACAAAAATTCTATTTCTTTTCCAACGAAGCCGCACCAAACCTGGGTCACACCAAATTTCCCGTGCAGTGTGCACCGGGGAATATTCCCTCTGGGTGTCCAGAGGAATGTACCTGAAGCTCAAATCTCACACTATCTAGCGTCGAGTTAAAGAACAGGTGGAACCACACTTGCGCTTTCCCTTAAGTCTTCGGGGCGCGCTGCTCAGTATTTCGCTGCTTCGCATCGTTACACAACCCATTTTGAAGGATACAGACTAGATATATAATTAATAATCCCAGTGATCACTAATGGTTTCATAAACAGAACGGTAAATTCTTTTTTAAGTCTAGATAAATATTTAAGATTAAGAGACACAAAAAAGTAATAAAAACAAAAAATATAAAATACAAGAGAAATATATATATATATATATATATATATATATATAAGCGCAGATTAGTTAAGGTTAGTGCAGAATAAGCTAACTTAAACTTACAAAGAGTAAGCTTGCATGTAGTTGTGTAATTAGTTGAGGTCAGAACATCGCAACACCCTCTTGTTATATCTTACGGAGCTGCCAAATTCAAACGTAACTAACTTACTGATAATGGACATTGATACTAGCTAAAAGAAAAGTACACATTAACAACTTTCTCGCTGTATTACCATCAATGCTTACGAACATCTACAGGACAGAGACCACTTATAAAGCTAGGCACAGATAGGAGGATAATATTAAAATTATCTTACCGAAACAGAAGTTTTGGATTGGATTCATCTGACTCCGAACAGGGAAAGGTGGCTGGGTTATCAAAATGGTACTGGGCTTTTGGATTCTGTAAAGTGCTGGGAATTTCTTGACCGCCTGAGTAACGCTTAGCTCTGAAAAGGGTAGATTCTCGTCCTTGAAGACAGTCACTCAGGTTCCTTAGTGCAGTAAGTTTATTTCATTAAGTACTCAGCGTATAATTTATAGGCCGTCCGTCGTAACTATTCATGCTCTATAACAGATATGTTGCTTCCCACAACACATTGCCGGATTTACAACAAAACATGTTTGAGCAGAATGTTTACGCATGTTCCGGTCTCAGTTCCGTCTTCGTGCTATGAGGTGACGGAACAACTTGCTTCACCCGGCAATACTGGTGCCTTGTAGCCGGGAAATAAAGCAGCCGGTATAGTGACCAAGCCAGGCCTGCCGAACCTCTTATGTGATGACGGCAGTTTCGTCAGAATCCGGTCTGCATGCGGATAACTTTAAATTCAGAGCATAAAAATACTAGCAATAATAGACTAAAGCTTAGACAGGTCCTTGGGGGTTCCAGAATTTTGAAGTTCTCAGGATTTCAGGAAGTAGCCACATGAAGGTGGTAAGGTTTTTAGCCCTACGCACCAGCCGCCTTTACCTCCCAGGAGATACCCCTGGTACTCATTTCTGTTGGAGGTTGAGTCGACCCCAGAATCATAGTGCGGCCGGAAGGATTCAGCCAATGAAAAATCCGAATGACCCCATTGGAATTCGAGCCCGCGACCTTCCGGCTTGTAGCGCAGTGCCTCAACCAACTACGCGACCGTGTGCCTCGACAATTATAAGAAAAGTGCAAAAAATATGCAATTCAAGACCTTGGGTAGGGTGTCGCTCTTTTTAGACAGTTTTTACAAAATGTGCAACTTCATAAACAAATAGCTCTTAAGTTTTCAAAATATCTTCGGGGTTTGAGCTCCGTTTTGCCATGTAAAGGGTTAAGAGGTGTTATCTCATTCGGAATGTATCCGCAAGCAACATAACACTGAGTTGTGGGCAGCATGTTGCCTGCGAAATATGGGTTGAGCGACCCTGAAACTAAGCTATGTGTTGGACAACCGAAGTACCGGGTTTCGATTCTCGGTAGAGGGAAGAGATGTTTCTTTTGTCTTCTATGGGAGCCACGTAACTCTCCTGTTCAATTGACATGAGTAGCTAGTTACGCGGGGTAAATGGGCACGTGCGTGAAACCGACCATTCGCCTGAATAACGCAAAGTTTAAGAGGGGCCGCGCGTTGCTCTCGCTGTCCCACATACCTTCATGGCGTTTACAGTATACTTTCTTGGAGAGCGACCTGTTAGAACTCAAGGCCGTAAAACGACTATACTGACTGAGTCGTGGTGTTCCTCAGTACATACAAGCAGCTGTCAGTATCGTACCTCACAATAGGTTACGATGGATGCATTCCAAACATTTTCAGATTCTTTATTCATTATGCATACTAACTAGCTAACAGATTCCTTCTTGAGAAGCCAACCGGTTTTCAGCTAGTCAAGAAATTCCCCGCATTTTATGGAACCCGAAGGTTCATTGCCGCATTCACATGTACCAGCCACCTGTCCCTATCCTGTGAGAGATCAATGCAGTCCATGACCCTCATCCAACTTCCTGAAGTTCCATCTTAGTATTATCCTCCGATCTACGCCTGAGTCTTCCAAATTGTCTGTTTCCGTCAGGTTTCCCCACCAAAACACCGTATACTCATTTCCTTTACCAGTACGTGCTACATGCCCATCCTATCTCATTCATCCTGATTTGATTACCTTAAAAATATTTGCTGAGGTCATTAAGCCCCTCATTATGTAGTTTTCTCCACCCCCCCTGTTACCTCGTCCCCCTTATACCAAACATTCTACTCAGCTCCCGAGTCTCAAACAATCCTCAGCTTACGTTTCTGCCTCAAAGTGAGTGACGAAGTTTCACGCCCATAAAAAATAGCAGGCAAGGCTTAATCACAAAATCATTCAAAATTCTAGTACATAAAAATAAATAAATTTATAAATAAAAATAAAAGAATTATTGATTTTAAGAATAAAATATACGAGTACCACTTTCATACTTTGACTCCACGCCTCTGAACATAAGGGTCCATATCTAGAAATCAGTCCTATCTGTAACATTTGAGGCCATGTGTAAATGCCCCCTCTCCTGTCCCATTGACTATAAAACACAAGAATAAAAACCGCCTATCACTCTTCCACTTTGCCCTTTATAGTGTGAATAAAAGGAAGACATATAGCTGAGGTTCAGAGGCAGGAAATGTGTTCCCTTTATAAGACCCCTAAAACAATATATATTTCACCTTTTACGCTTCCAGAAACAGAAACTGAAGTGCCGGTTTTACAACCCGACTTTCCTGGGTCGCACATGTAATACTATACAACCAAAGCCCTAAATCAAACGCACAAGGTCCATGGAAGACGTTGCGCCAAGTGAATATGTCAGAACACGATAACTGTGTTCCCTCTGGTCCAATTGTACCACGCCCACATCACAACGTTTGCTACACAATTTGTTCTTTCCACGATACATATCACATTACGTATACATACAGTACGATGAAATTAACTTCATGCAGCAGCGTCCTTACTGAGAAGCTAATAGTTCTGCACCTCATCAAGAAATTACCAACATTTTGTGGAACACGGAAGTTTATTACTGCATTCAACAGCGCCGGTCACCTGTCCCTGTCCTAAGCCAAAACAATGAAGTCCATGTCCTCAGTTTTCATATTATTCTCCCAGCTATAACCAGGTCTTCCAAGTTGTCTCTTTCCCTCTGTTTTCTCCACCAAACCCCTGTGTGCGACTGTCCTCTCTCCCATAAGCGCCGCATGCCAGCCCATCTCATTATTCTTGATATGATCAATCAAATAATATTCGGTGTGGCAGTACAGACCATAAAGATCCACGTTACGCGGTCTCCTCCACTTCCCTGTTCTGTCTCCCTCTTAGGCCCAAATATCCTCCTAAGCACCCTACTCTCAAACATCTTCACCCTACGTTCCTCCCTCAGTACTTCCTTGAATTTCAGAGTGTCTGGTCAGCCAGCCTAGGTGACGTCACGAAGGTCAAGAGCTCGAAGCCGAGTGTTTCTGCTTCAGCTTACGCAGCAGCTATAATCGAGTGACGGATGCAATATGAGGGCAAATTTACGTTACATTGCACTAAATCAGAAGAGCTGTTGATCCATGCTCTTGATCATTTTTTCACCAGTAATACGTAGGTGTAAGTGCAGTATTTGTTTTTGAAGTACAGGCGTGATGCCAAATGACAGGGACTTTATGGATGCAATACTATTCGTTCTGTGCAGACGTGGCACCGCTGCTTTAAAATATAAAACCCTTCCAGTAAACACACACAATGCCTGTCACAAAATCTACGGAACTCTGAAGAACATAGATTAAGCATGTAATGTGGTTAAGTGATTTTGCTAATACGGAGATCACAGCCACATTAACCACATGACAGATAGCTGCAAATAGAATTGTTCGTTGCTGCAATACATATATTCTAAATGTCCTTGTCTATGGCAATGACACACGTAAATATTGTTTATATTATCATAAGTTTACGACTGTTAACAGCTACTTCAACTTTACTGCACTCTGACTCTAACTTGGAAACTATGTTGCGCATATCACGGGAATTGTTCTGGCTGCAGCTCCAAACAACAGTGTGTTTTCCTGTCTAGCTGGCTGATTGCATTCCTGGCGTTCATCTGGGTAACTGCCAATCATGTTTTAGGCTAAATGCAAAGTAAATAGTTCGGCAATATTTCCAGAACAACAAAACCGCCAATAAAAGTGAAGTTTTGTGGCCGTTTATGTGGCGTGGGTCGCGCAGAACACTGTAACGAGATAATGGTAGCCACTCAGTTGATTTGTGGGCTGGTTCTTTTGTTGCAACATCATTCATTATCCTCCCGTATCCCCATTACAACGCTCATCCATGCCACTACGTTCTGCATTAACTGGCGCTTATATGATAAAGGATTTTGGTTCTTCTTTGTGAAATAGCTTCGCACTAAAGATATGGCACATTAGTTCCACAAATTCGTGGTTTCTTGTTATTGTAACAAAGTTTTAAACTTCAATTTAACAACCAACGAATGCACATATAATTTCACATAAAACACTTTTAAAACACTTTAAAACACTTTAAAACACTCCGACATGTTTCGATCTTGTCAGATCATCATCAGGGAGCTTTGATCCTTGCTAAAGTTATATTACAATTCACTAATAATCCGCAATCCGCCTATGCCATACACATCTTACAAAATAGACACGAATATGGGACGATAGAAAACACACTGCAGCTATTAAAGACATGCTGTAAAAGTACACGTATGAACTGCTGGAAGGCCCAATACCTGCAAATATTTCACCAACACGGAATGCTGATCATAGAACAACAAACTGGTGACATCAACCCCCTCTATGAACTTGCGAATACAACAGATATCCTTCCACGCAACCCATAACCAATCTCTTATTACTCAGCATACGACGCACACCTAGCCACTGCTCCACAGCACATTCCCACATACAACGCACACCTAGCCACTGCTCCACAACACATTCCCACACAACACGGTAAGTAAACTGCCGCACAATCCATTTAGCCTAACTATTTGTATGTACCAAAAACGATCACTGTGCATTTACTCACATAGCTGTTTTGACAATATACTTAACCTTTTGGCGCCGGAATTACCTTTTTAACTTTAACACACCTTGTATATAAACTGTGAATAATACAGGAACCAAACACGTTAGAATTGTGAAACAAATTGCATTTTGAAGAGAGAAAAAAAAACGGAGAGTATATACCATGTTTAAAATATTCAGTACCTATACTTGTTGAATAAATATGTAAAATGCAACGTTTAGAGGTTAGCAGTGCGGTGCGACCACTATAGTCGTCGTTAGGCGTCAAAGGGTTAACAGTATAATTATTTACAGATATGCTGCCACAACACCTCCTTTGCATATACGAACTGAATTGTGAATCCTGTAATATAACTTTAGCAAGGAAAAAAGCTCCCTGATGATGATCTGACAAAATCGAAACATGTCGGAGTGTTTTAAATTGTTTTATGTGAAATTATATGTGCATTCGTTGGTTGATAAATTGAAGTGATTCTACGAAAATGCACGGTGCTACAATAAGATTTAAAGTTTTAAACATTATTAGCAAAATGTATTTCTGGCTACGCAGCTGGAAAACTTTCACACCTAATATATTAAATGCTTCCATATTTATAAGTGTAAAACAGAATATCACACAATATTTTACTTTAGAAAGACATAAGAACACTGGATAGCTCAGTCAATATGGTGACCTGTTTAGGGATGGGACGATCAAGAAATAGGGTTTGTTTTCGCGGCGGGGTTAAGAGGTTTTTCTCTCCTCCAGTCATTCACACGAAGTCCTCACAGCCTTTTATCCTGCAGGTAACAGAGGGACTTTTCCGGGGAATAAGTACAGCAGTCTGGGTAAGAAGCTGACCAAGATCGTTTTCGAAAATTTGGTGGTCTTTTCAAGAATTTTCTCTCCATTATTGAGAACAAAAAAAAAATCATTATTCTGTTCATTTACAAGTCTAACCTTTTCTATAACTCTAAATAACTAACTAAAATAACTATCTCCGTAGAGCAAAGTCCTTCCTGAGAGGTTAACCAGTCTTCAGCTAGTCGAGAATTTCCCCTCATTTTATGGGACCCGAAAGTTTATTACCGCATTCACAGAGCCCGCCACCTGTCCTTAACCCGAGACAGCACAATCCAGTCCATGCTCTGTGGATCCCACATCTTGAAGATCCATTTCAATATTATGATATTACGATAAAAACCTATATTTGCTTAAATTTCATTTAGTACAATCATCCCATATAAGCGTAGGAGTATCAAGTAATCGTTTCCTTTATGCCTTCATATTTCATATCAATCATGATTCTCCGCATAATACTATTCGATATAACGCCTGTAAAAGTACTTGTATTAACTGCCAATCACAGTAGCCACACAGTCTCACATGTGTATGGTCTTCTATCCTTCGAACAAGGGGAATATGAGGACGAAACCTATACCGGTACGTGTGTTTATGAATCGTATGTGTGTGTGTGTGTGTGTATGTATGTATGTATGTATGTATGCGTGTTTATGTATTTGCTTATATATGTATGTATGCACGTACGTAGGTATGTGTGTTTATGTACGTATGTGTTTATGTATGTATTTAAGTATGCATGTATGTATGTAAATATGTGTGTATGTATGTATATGTATGTATGTACGTATGTATGCATGCATGCCCTTATATATGTATGTATGTTTATACGCATGTGTGTAGTTTCGTATGCGCATATGTACTATGAACGTGTGTGCGCACGTGCGTGTGTGCGTGTTGCGTGCGCGCGCGCGCGTGTTTGTGTGTGTGTGTGTGTGTGTGTCTGCGCGCGCGTGTATGGAGGCTCTGCGACAAACTCATTCCCTCTCCGAGGCTTGCTGTTCAGATTCGGACAGACCAAAAATGATAAGCCTTCCGACGCACTGAATAAATTTATAGATTACAAATTATGCATTTTCTGATGAGCTGTACTACCGTCTGTACCCCACTTTTTTACGATCTCTTGCAAGTAACGATGTTTTACTTAACACCGCTTTCATATATGCCAATAATGCAACGGACAGCAGTCGGTAACACCGCTCTCGCTCTTTGCTTTAGCCTTGGTCTGCCTCGCTGCCCAGTAGCTACGGCTTAGCACGGAAGAATAACCAGCTTACAGCATTATAAATTATTTCGACCATTTCATCGTTTCCTCAAAAGAGCTATTTTAAGATAAATTGTATCTTGAATTAAATAGTAGATCTATGTAATCCTGCAGCAGGGGTGGACAGTTGTTTAGGTTGGTCAGCTACATCAATATATGAGACAGTATCTGTTGTACGGACCATATGCCTTTATCAATATACAATGTAAATTTTCAATTAGTGCCTTCCTTTTGTGCGTACACGATACTAACTTTGTGTACTTGTAATTAATAGGAAACAAGTATGTTAAAATTAGAGGGAACAAATTATAAACCTAAACATAATTTAGAAATATTATTTTTCTTATCACTATAATTTTCGGAAATTACTTCAATCATATTAATAGTAAAAGGTGTAAGATGATACATTTTGGCGGTAAAATATTTCTGCTGTTTTAGGAAGGTGTGCTAAATGAACTTGTATGCTGTTTTTACGAATGGAAGGTAGATAATATAAAATTTGAAGTTGGTCTAAGAATTTAAGACAGGGACTAGACCGATTTCGCTTGGTATCTTTTCGGTATAACTCTCGATAGAGATACGTAAAGGCAATACTTGACCTGATTAAAATGATAGACAATGTTATTAAAAAACATGAAAAGCTAGTGACCATATGGGTTGATATTTTATCACTGTTGTGAAAAGAAGGTTGGGTGAAAGAAGGCAGATTATGTTACACGCTTTACTAGAAAGGGCTAAGGATAGAGACAGGTGGCGGACAGTTGTAAATGCGGTAATGAACCTTCGGCTTCCTTAAAATGTGGGAATTTCTGGGCTAGTTGAGAACCAGTTAGCTTCTCAGGAAAGACTCAGGAGTAAGTAAGTAAGTAAGTAAATAAGTAAGTAATAAGTAAGTAAGTACTAGAAAGGAGTGGGTTAGCGTGATTGGGAACAGAGATTTTGAAACTGAGACTGGTAAGGTATGGCGAAAGGAGGGGAGGATTATTCCTTATGCTGTGATGAGGAGTCTGCAATTAACATATGTCAAAAATGTGCGGAGACCAAGAGGTGGAAAGAACTAGTTCTGAACTACTGAGTGCCTAACTGTGAATGAGAAGACAAATTATGCATAGTGTATTAAAACACCAGACGGTAAACACACTAATATGTTTGTATAATATCAAATGCAGGTAGGCCTAAATTCTAAAATATTGGGGGAAAAAAAAAACCCTATAAAATGACCTAAGAGGAAATGAATACTATTCCAGCTTTCGAAGGAAGAGTGTAAGTAAAAATTATGGTTCAATACAAGAAGAATAATGCACGAGAATAAGAACAGATGAGAATATACACTTTCTATCACAAGCGGCAGACACTGTAAAATTTATCAAACTGCTTGGATTAATACATGGTTCTATTAAAAGTATAAATAATGAAAGAAATACACAAATAGTGAAAGTGTGAATGAAAGGAAGAAGGAAAAGGGAAAGGCCACTGGAAAGATGGACTGACGAGCTTGAAAAGTGTCTGAAGGTAACAGGAATAAGAAACTGGTCTATAGTGGCCACAAACCGGAAGGAATGAAGGAGTACGTTATTGGAAGCCAAGGTACACAACGAAAAGCAGTGCTTGAGCAGAAGAGGTAGGTAGAAGAACCAATGGAGAAATGTAGAATTGGGGTGGAGACGGAGATACCAGTGCTATTGTAAATATTGGCTGAAAAAAAAAAAATTCTAAACAACTGATGACAATGTGCATTGTTAAAAAATTATAACGGACTGGGCACTGGAAAAAAACCTGGTGTTAGCCTAGCGTTTATAATTCAGTTTGCAGTGTAGACCCCTTTCAAATGCTGCTAGGCTTAGCTGATTTTGTCATTCGTGACATTTAGTATGTATTTTCACCTTTCCATCACGCTGCTTCACGTCTCACATGAAGATGACAGAGACAGCTCGCGCTATGCGACCCTCACAACGTAATACATAACCCCCCCCCCAAAAAAAAAAAACCTATACTGCGTTGTTTTTTGAGGCAGTTTGTTTGTGTGTGTTGCATGTAGACGGTTTATTGCTGCTTGATAGGTAGTTTCCTGCGATCACAAACCCATAGTACACCAGCAGTGCGTAGAAGGGATTACGACAATAGCTTTTACTGTGTACAGAACATAGAGTAACACCCAAATATAAATAACTACACTGTGCGGGAACTTCCTTGAACATTTAGCTAGGTATTTCATAATCGGTCCCTGAGTTCTTGGTGTTGTGAGCGAAGTTCCATCGCCGTGAGAGAAGTGGAATTGTCATAGTGATGAGATCGTAGTTCTTTAGAATGTGACGCCGTGCAGACTGGTCGAAATTTACCAAAGTCTCTCTGAAACATCGATGAAGTTTCACAAAAAGATACGGCGTCACATAGCACGAGACGGTACTCCTCCTTGTCAATTGCCAAGCCAACAACAGTTAACTTGTAAAGAGCCATAAACCAATGACACAATGAGATGAATAATATAAAGACGTAAAGAGCCAGTTCAGTCCGGTCCAGCTCTTCACACTGTAGTCTTACAGCTCATTAGTCACCACGGTATAACCTATCCTCAGCTTTCGGAGGGAGATAACAGCGTCCTGCTTTGAAAAATAAGTTGTCGCTTCGGTCGACAAGGGGTGGTTCTTCTCTCCGAAGATTTATCGCTGGGGTTAACAACGCATGAGGATAGCGTCGATCGTACAGCAAAATGTAACAATAGACTGCCACTAATATCTTTCGCTCGTATTGTAAAACCAAAATTGGAAATATGTCAATGAATTTTATTTCTTTTTGTCTTTGGGTGCCAGGAAGTTAAACACATCTTTTTTCATGGGGGAGTTTGGATTTCAGTCCCAAACTAGTCCAGGTGGCATCTGTGAACATTATGACTCCACAGTGTTACACCTCTTGCACATACTTGGGTTTTCCCATAACAGACTATTTCCGTCCTTACAGAGCAGCGTGTGGGTGGCTGATGGTGTTACAAAACGACCGGTTGGATGAAGAAGCAGTGAAGGAAAAGGCAAGAGTGTTGATGATACTGGCTGAAACAATTCGTGATTCGTGCATCGAATGTAAGAAAACTTGTTATAAATAAATATTTTTAGAAGCCCTAGAAAACCTTTCCATGTTTTGTTACAAGTAGATCGCGATATAAGCGTCAAGTTACAGCATAATCATGGTTCATTCGATTTTCGAAAACGGTGGCGAAAGAACAAGAGAAAGGCGTTGCTTAAAAACAGATCTGAACAACCTGACCCTCAGCAGCTAAAGTTGTTAATCTCGAATCGAAGGGAGTTTCTGTTTATAATTCTAATTTCCTAACTTTTAACACTGAGTATTTCAAAGGCTGTAAGTAACACATGATGTTACATGGAAGAAAATCTGCATTTTACCCACCAAATGTGTTCATGTTTCCCGTGATTATCACAATAATCACGAATTATTTCTCTAATAATAGACCTACTGACTGATGCATCTCTGTAATAGGAGGAAATATATTTTCTGAAAAGTCGAAAAAGGATTTTCAAGTATTTTCGGATTAGTTTTATTCCTCAAATTGTTAAGGTCAATATATTTAAACCCGTTACTTTAAGTACTACAAACTTTAAACCAGTTTGTTTTAAGCCCATTACATAATCGTCACAACAATTTTTGAACCTAATTTTATCTGCTTTGTAAACCACAAACAGACAGACTAGGAGAACCGTAAAATTGCTTCTTTGATATAAGACAAAATTATGGAATACAACAGATACAAATTTGAAGAAAAAGTGTCACTGAAGTTAATAATTCAAGTTTTCTTTCTTACTTACGTGAAAAGAGGATTAGAAATGAGGATCAGAATGAGGTTCGTAGCTCAGACACAATTAAATATCGCTTTAACTCACGTTACGAGAGCGTGATATAAACTGTCTGTCCCTGAGTTTTCTGTATTTGGTGCTTGACAGAAAAATATTCTCGCAATATTACTGCTGAAGATTAATGTCTTTTGGGACCTCAACAGATTACATTTCAGGTTTTGCAATGCGATTCATTGTTGACGTTGATCCTGTTTCTGGGTACTGACACATTTCCGCAGAGTTTTGTGTTGCTAACTTACGGGTTCACAAATTTTCCAAAAATCTAGACATTTTCTCAAAATTCCATTCCACATAAAAGTGATATAAAACAAGTTATATATTGAGGATCCACAAATATCAAACACCAATGTACACAAGTTAGTATCCCGGGCGCCCTGGCTCCTGGAATTTATGAAATTTATGCTACCAAATGCTTAGTCTGACAACCGACTAACATTTCTTACTACGCATCATGTTCCGTTTGGGGCGTAATCTGCAGAGCAGTAAGTACTGGTGTCATACGTAGCTATATCATTAGACACTACTTAGGGCTGTGTAATATTTAAACTAACTTGTTGCCCAGTGTTTCTGTTGCTTAATTATTGTTCCGACATATTTTGGTCTTTGTTCTCGATTTCGGTCTCAGTTCTTGATCACCTTCAGGGAGCTCGTACGTTTGTGTACCTTACATGTTGACTCACCCTGTCTAAACTGAGGCCGAAACATGTCGAAGCATGAATTAATCAATACACTCATTGTGTAACATTTTGGTGTTAAATATTATATATGTAATGTAGTTGCACTGAAGATGTACAATATTAAACTTCTTAAGCCTGCCGTTGGAATAAGTAACTGAGTTGGTTCATTACAAACATTGAATCGAAAATTAGACTCTTTGCAGATGAATGTATAATTTATAGGAAAATACTAAATATCAAGGATGTAGAGAAATTACAGGCCGATCTGGATAGGCTGGGGGAATGGGCGGAATTAAGCGAAATGATCATAAACCCGAATAAAAGTAAAGCAATAAGCTTCACGAGAGCCCGGATGAAGGACCCGCTAAATTACACACTCGGGGGCCAAACGATTCCAGAAGAGAATTGTTGTAAATACTTGGGAATAGTCATAAGAAATGATTTAAGCTGGGCCGATCAGGTAAACTACACGGTTCAAAAAGCCTGGAGGGCACTCCAGTTCGTAATGCGTATTGTAAATAAGGGAAATAAACATACGGACAGCCTAGCCTATACGTCACTAGTACGTCCAATCCTCGAATATGGGGCGGCGTGCTGGGATCCATATTGGGAATGTCAGATCAGTGCCTTAGACCGGGTACAAAATAAAGCTACCAAATTTGCGCTTTGTTTGGGAAGAACAGAATGGGAATCCTTAGCCCAGCGCAGGAAGACAGCACGTATGTGTGCACTGTATACAT
>Ga0123357_10007179_pt1 | contig 13717 bp, 12 predicted proteins | sample TergutEmb28metaG_FD_89873 | JGI IMG/M metagenome (GOLD analysis project Ga0123357, IMG submission 89873) | Embiratermes neotenicus P4 segment gut microbial communities from Petit-Saut dam, French Guiana - Emb289 P4 | ecosystem: Host-associated > Arthropoda: Insects > Digestive system > Gut ... | reverse complement strand
TTACAACCCTTCCGAATATTTGGCAGTAGATGAAGTCATTGTGAAATTCAAGGGAAGGATAGTTTTCAAGCAGTACATCCCGAAAAAACGCAAACGTTTCGGCATCAAAATGTTCAAACTATGTGACTCTACTGGATATACATGACATGAATGTTTACCTCGGGAAAGACAGACAAAGGGCGGCACAACATCTGACAGCAACCCACGCTAAAGTGACTAATCTGACAAGGGGTGTAGAAGGATTTGGCCATAAACTGTACATGGACAACTTTTTTCCCTCCCTGACCTATATGATGACTTGGCACAGAAGAAAATTTTGTTGTGGGACGGTTAGGCTATATAGAAAGGGCATGCCCAAGGACCTCAAACCCAAGACACTGAGACTGAAACGTAGTGACATTAGAGTAAGGACCAGGGGTGACTTGACGGCTGTGGCATGGAAGGACAAGAGAGACGTGTGCCTCCTGACAAACATTCAAGATCCACCCAGAGAAGGCAATTATCGCAATGAACACGGGAATGCGATAAAACCAGCAATTGTGGCGGATTATAACCGTCACATGGGGCACGTTGACAATTCGGATAGGTTGGCCAATAGCTACACGGCCTGCCGCCAAACATGGAAGTGGACAAGGAAGCTGTTTTTCCACCTGTTAGATCTGGCCGTTGTCTACAGTTATATCATTTTATCTTCATGTGGTGGGAAGGAAATTTCACACAGAGATTTTCATCTCACCCTTATCAGAGAGATGCTGGCACGGTCTGGGCACGGGTCACGACCATCCATGCCTGTGGGAAGACCAGCCCCAGCTTCTACTAACATCAGAAGACTGGACACACGTCACAATAAGCACTGGCCTGGCCGCAATTCTAAACAGCGTCATTGTTGCGTGTGTTCAGCGAGGGGCGTGACGCGAACCGTGCTATTCAGATGTGTCAAGTGTGACGTGGCGCTTCGTTTGGACCGAAGTTGTTTTGAAGATTACCACACAAAAAACGACTTATAAGACATAATTTCTTTCGTTCTTCGTGCAAATTGTTGGAGCCTCGGCCACAATGTAAGTAAAAGAACATGGATATTTACAACTTTTTTTTTAGAAACGTATGTTCTCCAATATACAATAAGGACATTACAGCATTTTTAAGACATCCTGAGCAATGTCTGATTCCTTCCCCACAAATTGCTTTTTGTTTCACAAATTTATCTCACTTAGTTCTCGAAAAATTCAAGTTTTTCGAAAAGCATGCGCAAAATTTAAATACCCCCGCAGAATAATTCTGCGAGCTGGGATTTACAGATGGGATTTAATTCGGTATGCTAAGGGTTAAAGTTTAATGGTGGGACAGAGATTTTCCTAGCAGTGACTCCATTTCAGGCCACAAATGTACAAACATGTTTATTCAGTGTAAGGCTGATGCAAATGCACAGAACTGACAGCTGTGTTACTTTGCTAACACAGCTCATAGAATTTCAGGTCTGACCCCTACTTGATAAAACAAAATGCAAGTTGTCCTCACGCCCTACATGCAATCATATACAATCCCCTAAAGAGCTTTTCAAACTCCATTCACTAGTAGGGGGCCATTTACAGTGAAGATACACAAGCAGTCTGTTTGGCAAATCTCAGTGTCTAGGAAATCGATGTAACAGTGGACACGGACATACAACTTACCTCTTTTTCAGGCTCTAATGGTCGGCATGTTACAGACAAAGTATCCTCCTCTTCCTCCTCCTCCTTCACAACTGTGACCTCTTCAACCTTTATATCCATCAACTCACTTCCACCCTGCAAGAATTTCAGACACGTCACTACATGAGGCTGGCAAAATTCTCTGCAAATCCACAAAGCTGTGCAAAACCTCTGTACCCTTGTTAATAATGACGTCTTTCAAAACATTTCGCTCCATATTACATCACTAACAAATTTTTGGCTCTCCTTTAGAATAAAGAACAGCAGTTCTGCCTGTTTGCTGTGTGTGGCAATGGTATGGTGGTGACAAATTTGCCGGTTTCCCATGTGGGGCGCTGGATTGTCTCACCCACCAGCTGCCTTCGCCCCTACTCTTCCCCCTTGACAGACACTATGGTTAGTTGTTCGACCTACTACCAGCGTCCCCTCTTATGTACAGCTCTGTTCGAGGCATACTGTGGTGACATGTTGTGAGTTGATGCTAGTGACAGCACTATGTTCTGTCAGTGCATATGTGTGTGTGTGTGTGTGTGTGTGTGTGTGTGCATGCGCACACACATGAGGAATTCCCTCTCATACTAGTTCTGTGTGGCAGTTGTGCTCTGTTCAAGGTGGATTTAGGTTAGGTGTTTCAAGGTGTTAGTTATAGCACTCTGTTCTTCCTGCGCGCGCGCGCGCGCATGCGTGTGTGTGTATGTGCTGATGAAATTCCTTCTCATACTGGTTCTGTGAGGTGGCCACCTCCAATTGAGACAGACACAGGTTAGATGTTTTAAGTTAGTGCTAATGACAGCACAGTGTTCTTTCAGAGAGAGAGAGAGCGAGAGAGAGAGGGGGGGGGGGCACTGAAGCAATTGCTTCTCATATGAATTCTGTGTTTATTCGTCACATCAATGGGGCATTCCAGTCCGCCATTTTAAGTATCCTAATGTATCCTATGGTCCAGATGTTATTTCCTAACAATGATGCAATTTTCCAAGATGACAATTCGCCCGGAAGCTCATGGTTCCGTGCATCGTAATTCATTGTTAATAAAAATCCAACCAGATGCAACAATATGCAGATATTTATTTACTGCAAAGCTACTCTACATGTTTTGGATGTCACAGCACCCATCATCAGGAGTACTAAAAACTGTAACTGTGGCCTCCGGTACAGGTCATAATACTGGTGCAGCTACTTCCCTCCAACATGGCCAGAAGTTTCCAGTCTTAGTTCGAGGAGAATGAAGATGCTCTTCAACATCTTCCATGGCCAGCACAATCACCAGACTTATATACCATCATATAATTGTGGTCAGTTTTAGTCTGCAGGGTGTGATGCAGATTCCCTCCTTCATTATGTCACAAGCAACTAGAAGATGTTCTTCGTGAAGAGTGGAACAATATTCCATTACAGACCATTCAGAACTTATATGAGTCTATTCCGAGGACGATACAAGTTGCATTAAAGGCAAATGGTGGACAAACTCTGTGTCAATAAAGAAATGTGTGTCTTTCACAATTATATCCATTACTTTTTACATCCCCTGTATGCCAGTGTACATATATATGCCCCGGCTCTTTTGTTCTAGAAAATATGCATTTACTGGACAGACTTGGTTACCATCCTGCACCAGAGCATATCGTGAAAGTTCTTATGTACATCATACAAACGAATGGCACGTACACGTTTTGTACTTCATGCATTAGCACTCTCAAAGATATCACAGCAAGTATATCAAGTTGCTAAGTATCCATGTTTATTTGGTCACATATTTTAAGAAGTATTTCCCCTCTGTGCAACACTGATCCTAAATTGCTTTACACTTAAGTGCAGATTTAAATAATACTTAGAACAACCAAGCAACATACACTATCATTGAAACCCACAGATATAGGGAGTAAGTGGATTTATGGCATCTCTTAACCTGAACATTTACGAATTTAGGTGACCTGTTGAAGTATATTCATCCTCACGCACTCCATGCAATCAAGTACAGTCTTCTAAATAGTATTTCAAACTCCAATCACCACCAAGTAGCCATCTAATGTGAAGACACACATGCAGTCAGTCAGGGAAATCTATTGTCCAGGAAATCTACGTGAGAGTGGCGTGCAGGCACACATTCACACACACACACACAAACTTACCTCTTTCTCAATCTTTAATTCTGGACATGTTACAGACAAAGAATCTTCCTCTTCCTCTTTAATATCTGTGACATTCTCAACCTTTATATCCATCACCCCACTTCCACCCTGAAATGATAAAAGAGGCCAGTAAAATTCTTTGCAGATCCACACAGCTGTGTGAAACCACTGGACCCTTATTAACCCTTTGACGCCTAACGAAGACTATAGTGGTTGTACCGCACCGCTAACCTCTAAATGTTGTAGTTTATATATTTATTCAAGAAATACAGATACTGAATATTTTAAACATGGTATATACTCTCCGTTTTTCCCCCTTCAAAATACAGTTTGTTTCACAAATCTAACGTATTTGGTTCCTGTATTATTCACATTTTATATAGAGGTGTGCTAAAATTAAAAAAATAATTCCAGCGCCAAAAGGTTAATCACGCCTGTGCTCTCTTATCATATCAAATACAATCCTCCTCCTTTTGAAACGTTCTGCTTTACAGCACACCACTAATAAATTGCTGGGCTCTCCTTTAGAATATGGTGAAGTAGTTCTGCCCGTCTCCTGTGTGTGGCACTGGTATGCCTCACCTGCCAGCTGCTTTCCCTGCCATTCCTCCCCTTGACAGAAACTATGGCCAGTCATTCGAGCTAGTGCTAGCATGCCCTCTCCTTTGTCGCTGTGTTGTCTGAGTGTGTGTGTTTGTTGGCAAATGTGGAAGAGGAACTGCTTCAGATATTACTCTGGGGTCAATGTTCACTTCTTCAAGGTCTTGTGAAAATACTGGTGTCTTTCTTTCAAGAAAGGGATATGGTTCATGCTGGTAATGTACAGTTAGTTGAGAAATGCCTGATGCTATAGCTGCTTGCAACATGGTGGGTTCTTGTAACAACATTCTTTTTACCTATTTTGGTAAAGAAAGGGGCTGTGCTATTTATGAAGGAATTCACAACATTTACACCTCTTTTCAAGATGTACTTTAGTTAGATGCTTTGAGTCAGTGCTAGTGACAGTGCTCTGTTCTTCTGGTGTGCATGGACACATGTGCTTGTGCCCGTGATGAATTCCTTCTTACACTAGTTCTGTGTGACGGCTTTGCTCTGTTCAAGACGGATTTAGGTTAGATATTTCAAGTTAGTGCTAGTTACAGCACTCTGTTCTTTCTCTGTGTGTGTGTGTGTGTGTGCGCGCGCACATGCATGCATCTGTGCTGAAGGAATTCCTTCTCATACTAGTTCTGTGTGGTGGGCTTGGTCTGTTTGTGACAGACATAGGTTAGATGTTCTCAGTAATGCTAATGACAGTGCAGTGTTCTTTCAGAGTGTGTATGTGTGCTTAAGGAACAACTTTTTCTCATATGAATCTCGTGTTTATTCTTCATATCAATGGGGCATTACAGACCGCCACATAGAAGCCAAGGGCCACGTGATTGGCACGTGAATGTCAACAGTCAACACTAGCAAATTAACTGTGCTCAAGGATAATCCATGCTGTTGAAACAGTGCAATTATCCTTGTGTCACCATACTGTACCACATTCTAATGGAGTTCCAATTTCTGCACAAAGTTCCAATCATTATCACTGTCAAAATCATCACAAAAAAAAAAAAAGAACTCTAAATATGCTTTATATATATATATATATATATATATATATATAAAATTTTCATCTACAGGAATCTTACCAACAAAGACTTCAGTTCACCTTCTGCATCGAAATGCTGCCTGTCACTGTGGGATACTGAGTACAGTTCACCATCTGAAGCAGGTTCAGTTTTTATGGAATCCATGTTGTGCTGTTAAAACCAAACAGTTATATTATAGCTATCTTTATATGCCTCCATTGTGATATGATTTTGCCCTTCTTGCCTTCTACACAAGTCAACAGTCACATATATCAGAGACCCATCACTGGCCATATTCTGTCACTGACTGCTTTCTAACTCTTTCATTCAGCAACCACAGCCTTCTATGCATATGTGTAAGAACAACAAAGTTGTATACACTGAAAACTGTGATCAGTCATGTGACAAACATGGCCAGTGATTCAGCTCAATGTAAAGTCCCATTATTGAGAGATGGCACAAGTCTGCACAGATGGGAAGGGAATAAAAATGGGAACAGATTGACCAGTAGCCTCAACACAAATGCCCAACAAACCTCTCCAGCAATATCATCCTCACAGAAAACAAGAGACATGGTACCATGCAATGTGGCAAAACAAGACTTCGGCAGTAAAATTAATGAATCAGCTGGAGCACTGCTCCTTCCATTCCTATCATTCTTATGGGAATTAAAATGCAATGGCCTGTTGATACAGCCAGTTCAACTGTTTCCACCATTATTACTGCCAGTAGAGGGTGGACTGCCTCCTTTTATGTCTTCCTCGTCACCCTATCTGAAGCTTCTGAGTGTGTCACTGCCATCATCATCATCATCATCATCATCATCATGTCACTTTCATAAATTGATGTAATGTGATCCTTCTGATGTTACACTGTTACACTTGGACATACACAGTGTGTAAAATTTTAGCCAGTATTTGTTGGCTCTTAGTTCCTACAATGTGCCACTTATAAATTACTTAAGGTAAACCAGGATAAGAGGAACTGCTATTTTTAAGCGCTGGATTTTAATATATGATTAATCACTGAATTTATATTCAATTTTGTTGAAATTTCTTATAGTTGACTACGAACTCAGTATCTGAGGTACAAAGAACTCAGTATCTGAGGTACAAATATAAGAACAATACAGTTTATGATTGTGATTCAGGGACACAAAACATATTTTGTGAGCTCTTGGTTACACTTACCCCATCATTTGTGGGAATTGGAACTAACAGCTACTTTCTGCCATATAAATTACATAAATATCAATGGGGTTAAGTGGAAATGGAAGAATGCAACATACTTTAAATTCCTACATATAAAAGATGGCGTGCTGCCTGTTCGTCACAGAAGAAACGGATGGAGTGAACTTGCTAGTGTCCTGATTGCAAAGTAGGCTTGTGCAAGATGTCCTGTTTGAAACTGTTTCACACTTAAATTCACCTCTAAAACTTACTCTTGACACATGAAACCATAGTACACTGTAGAATTAAACATAACATTCCTCTTGCACAACTTATTGCGATAGTGTTTTGACGTAAGTGGAATGTGAGTCCACAGTTTATATTTTCATTCAGAGACAGAGTGCTACTGTACTGGAGAATGAATACTGATTAGAAGCGCATATTTGTTCTCACGATGATGTAGTGTTACAGTCTTGTTAAAAACATGTCCCCAGAAATGTAACTCTTAAATCACACTATAACGAATTACAACAAACAGAAAATTTTGTGCAAGCAGATAGAATTCAAAGCTTATGGCAAAATCACACAAAATTATGACATCAAATCTTCAACATAAAAAGGTACAACATTAACATAGTATTGGTAATTAATACTGCAGTTTAAAATGTTATGTTTTATAGTTCTCAAGTTATGTAACATTTTCTAAATTTAATTACAGATAAGTCAGTAAGCCAGATGTAAATATTCAATACCACCTGGTGAGATGACTGAGGACCATTTAAATCAATATTTGGGGTTTTAATTGTTCATCACCACCACTCTCTTCTTTTTTCTTAATTGTTTTCTTTACTGTTCCTCTATTTCACATTTTTACTGACAGTTTCCTTCATTCTTTCACTTACCTCTCCTGACATTATTACTTCAACGCTTTGTGGCTTTTTCAGACTTAGGTTATGAGTTCTTTTAAAGCGGATGAAAAAATCATCACCAGGAACTCCTCCTCTGAATGGTGTGGGTATTTTGTTTTCATTAACATAACGGCCTATCGTTTCCAGAATTTCTTTTTTGGAGAGACCGTAGCCCCGTTTCTCCATCAACTTTAGACAATCTGCAATTTTTTTCTCTTCATGGAAGGGGAGAGCAGTTGGTCGACCCAACGTTTGGCTTTTTACCCCTCTCGACCCCTTCACATGTTTAAACAATGTAGCCTTAGGTATTTTATAAAGCTTTGCAGCCCTATATATTGTCAGTCCACCACTTTTCACACTCTCCATGGCCGTGTTTAAGTCTTCTTTCGAATAAGAAGGGGCTAACGTTTTGCGTTTGTATGTACGCACCATATCTGCACGATCTGCTGCGATAAAAATAAAACATCGCCAATAAGAACAAAGTTGATGATAAAGACTAGAATTGTGCCTGTTCTAAGTACGGGGTAAATGTAACGTTTGCGAAGTTGCACTTAACTCAGTCGACCATTTTGGCGAGGAAAGAATAATCCACACAGTTTTAGGTATAAGGACAATACTACTTATACGACACTTATTAATACTTACGTCTGTGGAGATATGACATGCACTTTGTTTTCTTGAAAATATAGTGGTACTAAACAAACTTAGTTAACAATGTAAACAATCGCCATACACGCGCACAACGTGTACACCTCAACTACGCTTTGTGTATATGTGGTGTTAGCGTTCTCATAGATGGCAGCATGACTCTTGTCGATAAGTATCGATTCTTATTTTGACATATTTTAAGAAGCATTTTCGTTCGAAAAGTAAAGTAGTTTATTCATAGGTTTTTGTGCCTTGTTCATCCTAAATTGCTTTAGACTTATGTATATATTTAAACAATATTTTGAAGAACAACCGAGCATCATACACTAAAGCAATGTCATACAGAGATTTAAGGAGTAAGTGGATTTATGTTATCTCTTAACCTCAACGTTTGAGAATTTAGGTTATTTGCTGAAGTATTTAAACAAAATGATGAACAGTGGGATAAAGGGCTGTTAAAATGTTACGAATAGAGTTGGAGATCCTTCATCTTTGTTCCGTCGAAGACGGTACAGAACGAATGAATGAGCAACTGTGGTGGGAAAATGTGTTTTTATTTACTGTTTGTAGAGTTTGTGAATTGGTAAAATTTAGGGGGAAACCAACAAACACGGAACGATGGATTGTTAGGAAAAGATGTAAAAAGCAGTCCCATTACAGGCCTGGACAGGCCCAGAGGGTTCCAGGAAGTTAAGGATCCCAGATTTCGTGACAACGGCACAAGACGGTGGTAGGTTGTCAGCCCTACGCACCGGCCGTTAGGAAAAGATGTAGCTTGGTGAAGTTCAGAGAGAACTGCAAATGGGGTACACTTCACATCATCACATGGAAATGTGTTTGTGAAATAGGTAGCGCACTTCTGTTATATTTATTTGCATCATATGCAGTAGGAAACCAATTTAATGACAGCAGATTAAGCTTTGACATTTTAAAGCAAAAACTTACATCCACGCTAAGGTGGGAGATGTACGTATAGTTTAACAATTCTAGCGTGTTTACTTGCTTCTTTTTAATTGCCCTCGATTTTCATAGAATTGTGGAAGTTGTGTGTTTGTAAAATGTGTATTTTAGTTTCCTTTGTCTTTAATTAAAAAAAAAAGAATTATTTTCTGGTAAATATTTAGTGTGTTACTCTTCAGATGCATGCAGAAATACATGAGGTCTTTATTTAAAGTAGCTGTTATTGTCCATATTTAACTGAAATTAGTTGTCTGTCAATAAATTTTACTTCAATGTCCAATTTCAAATTTGATGGAAATTTGTTCAGTGGTAATAGCATTATTGCAGGTGGACATAGTTAGAGAGACAGGCATTGATAAAGCTAATAGGCATATATTTGCAAATTTAATATAAGTTCATTATACAATGCCTTACTACACAGAACACACCAATATATATCACAGGGATTTTAACCTCCTGGATCAAAAATATTGACTTTTTTGATATACATTTAACTACATTGTCAACAATGGCATATCATTAAATTGTTACCAAGAACGTGTTAACGTCGTATTAGCCATAGTATATACATTGTTGTATTTATAGCTGCTATTTATATCGTTTGACATTGTACGTGTGAGATTGATGTATTAATATTACACTGTATAGTCTTTTGTCTTGATGTCCTCCTGGGGATGGTGATTTAGCACTGAAAATTGTGGAAAGGTTCAAGTTTATATATAACTTACAATTTTTTATGTGCTTACGTTGTTGTATGTCAGTAATATGTGTACAAGTTTATGTAGTGAATATCAAAGGGCCATAAACAAAACGGTACATGACATTCCATGTTGTTATACTGTTCTAGCAGTATATGATCACAGAGGAGGTGCAAATGTTTTTTAGTATTAGAATGATGTTCTCTTAATTTTGAGTCACATAGTTTATCAAGTGTACTGACATTGCCATGTACCCTGTAGTGTAACATGTAATGTTATTGTATTGGACATTTCCTCTAGTGCGCCAAAGAATGTCATTAAATGTTCTTGTTCATAGATTTTACAGAAATGATGAGGGCTCTTGGCTATCCTCGACTGATATCAATGGAGAACTTCCGCAGTCCAAATTTTCAGTTGGTTGCTGAAATTTTAATATGGCTTGTGAAGCGGTTTGATCCTGATGCTGACGTTCTATCAGAGTATGATATTGAGCAGGACAGGGTCATACTTGTGAGGTCTGTCACAGAGTTTATGGTGAGTGATATGGGTACAGAACTGCTTGAAATGGTAAAATTGTGTAATTAATAAGTGTGTGTTAACTCCAAATTCTGTAGCAGTTGTGACATTAATCCAGGTAGGTGTGTGAAAAACTGTGCAGTTGGTACAGTAGAGTCCCTTTAATCTGGTACCCATGGAAGGGGTCAGGTGCTGGATTATCAATTATTCCAGATTTTGAAATGGTACATACCCAGATGTTAAATTCCTGCAGGTAGTTTTTGTTACTACTCCTGTGTTTGGGCTGCACAACCAATCAGAGGAGTATTTCATTTTAGTATCACCTTCAGCTGCTGGTTCAGCGGCATCTGGATCGCTCTCCGTGTTTTCTGTAGTCTCTTCGCTTTGTACCAAGGATTCCGCAGGACCAGAACGCCATGCATCAAGAGTCTTTGTAGCAGGAGTTGATGGAGTAGGGAAAAAGGGGTCAGGAGGTACCAGAACATTAGGTGTAGAGACACTCTTGGGGGCTTTTATGAACAATTTCTGGACTTGGTACATCTTTCTCAATTGCTGAAGTATCAGGATTTCTATAGTATCAGTTTCTGGAATAAAGGAATTCCACTATATTTATCTACCTGACTGCATGCAATCACATCCTAGAATACCAACCATAATGTTTGCTGTCTTGAGAACCTTCCAGTTCTCTTACTGATTTGTAGGTTGTTTAATTCTGTAAACTGTGGTTTGTGTGTGTGAACATGTGTCTTTTTAATTGTCACAATTCATTGTAGTATAATATCACTCCTGCCATAATGTGTGTCATGTCCTGTCACAGGCATCTAAGGCTAACATAAAGCTGAACCCAAAGCGCTTATACCAAGCTGATGGATATGCTGTCCGGGAGTTGCTGAAGGCGACATCTGTGCTGTACAATGCTCTGCGAGTTGACATCACAGCCCTTGATGACAGCACCTCTCTCTCGTCTCACATTGACATCTCATCAAAGGTGTGTTCCTGATCGATGTATTTTGTATGGGAACTGATACAGTCATATACCATGCCACAGTCAAATGGTTAGCAATCCTTCCTTGTGTTTGAGAGGTGCCAGGTACAAATCTCATGCAGGAGACTAGCTGTAGTGATGTTGTGGTTTTCTTCAGTTTCTGCAGACAAATGCCTGGATGAATTTCACCATTTTAAGGAACAGTAGCTCTATAAGTCTTGTGTACAGTTCTCTCAAGGTTTCAAATTTAATAGAAACGTATGAGATTTTGTGTATGTGTGGTTGGAAGAATGACTTCTGTGATTTTCCAGTCCTTATTGTTCCCAGAGTACAAGGCAGTGTGAAGAATCCTGAAATGTGATCCAGTTTTTGCCTAAATGGTCAGTAGTATCCTTGTGTTGAGTGGACAGCTGTAGAGAGTTAATGTCTTAATCAGTCTGTCAGCACAATATGACTCTGCTTTTGTATGTAGTTTGTGTAAAGTTATTCCTGTGACTAACCACCATGCCATGAAGATGAAATGGGGAGAGGATAAAACTCCATCCATTCCTAGCCTTGGCACAAGATGGAAGTACCATAGGTCACAGTTGAGTGAGCAGCACTTCTTGGTTTCTATTGCAATCAAGTCTCTTGATAGTCAGTGGGGTTTCATGAAGCACATTGCCATAGTGGGGTCTCATGGTAGTTACTGGGTTTAAATGCAGCAAGTTCCTGGGTAACAAATCTTAAATGAACTGAACACAGAACATGTCAAGCTGTTTTAGATGGTGTGTATATAGTTGCATAATATTGGCAGCATGCAGTGTCACAACAGAGTGCATATTCGAGCACCTTTTGTTGGTTGGAACAGACAGTGTAAGGCAGGAAATGTGAAAATGTGGAAAGGATTTAATCATCTGACGGTCTTTTCTAGCTGTGGGCTGTTGTGAAGACAGTAATGCTTCTTTTGGGTTCCATAATATGTGTAGTTTCTCAGCTTTATAAGTAACTGTTAGCCATTTGAAGTTGTCCTAGATGTATGAAGATTATAGTCATCAGCGGTATAATGCATCTTACTTTCATAGACTGATACCAGTGTCACAGAGGAACTGTAGCCTCTGCCTTCAAGTCAGAAGGTGGCAGCTGCGTTCCTTCGAGACAGTGCTGTGTGTCTATGCAGTTACATAGCATAACATTCCAGATGACCATAATCAGGGTCATTGCATTAGTTCCTTTCAATGCATGAAAATTGCAGTATTAAATTTGTGTTGTCAGATCCATGAACTTGCAATGACAAGACAACTGACGTCCCAAATTACAACAAAAGGAGCTGGACTGTATGATTTGCTAGGCAAGGAAGTGGAGATGCGGGTAAGTGGCACCAGTGTCATTCAGTATTCTAGCTTCTTAGCGAAGTATACCAACAGTGGCACCAAGGCAGTAGATGTGCATTTTCATTCAATGTCCTAGCTTTTTAATCAAGTCTGCATGCTCTGTATGTTGCTTTACTCTTTGTACAGATATTTTGTGCTTTTGCTAGCATAACAAATGGTGAAACCAACTGAACTGTGTGCTGTCTCAGCTAAGATGACACAGTGAATGTCCCTCATTGTATGCTGTATTTATACTTGAAGGAATGCGGTCTCTTCTGTCATGGAATACAGCTTAATACTTTCATATATTGTTCATGTACAATGTAATTCCTTCTAGCTACACATCAATTTTCATGAAAATTTGAACAAGTTAAGACATTCTTCATGTTTGTACCATGCATCAATGATGATTAAAACACTTTATTATCCAACAGATGCACAAATATATAATTCATAGATACAATTAGAATTATTATAAAATATTTAAAGTTGCTCGAACATGTTTCGGATCACAAGGATCCATCATCAGGGAGCTCTATACAGTGCTTGGCTAAAATTACAGTAATGGTTCTATCGTGTCTATTGACATGGACGTAATCAGTGTTATGGCAGCATATTTGCTGTAATTAGATAAATTAGGGGTCCCATGGTGTGTGTGTGTACTGCACAGTCTAGAGAGGCATTAAGACATGCATGCAAGTGTAACAGTTGTGTCCCATGGTGTGTGTGTGTGTGTGTGTGTGTGTGTGTGTGTGTGTGTGTGTGTGTGTGTGTGTGTACTGCACAGTCTAGAGAGGCATTAAGACATGCATGCAAGTGTAACAGTTGTGGCACATTTGCTCTTACTCTTTATTATCTTTGAAACTATTAGACTTATACAAAAAGTACCATATTTACTCAAATATAAGACAAGAATTTTTTCCTAATACATTATATGTATGGCTTTGGTGGTCTAGGGGTAGCGTGCTGGCCTTTAGTACCCAAGTTTGTGGGTTCAAACCCGGCCGAAGCCGTCGGATTTTTAGGGCGAAAAAATCCTCAG
>Ga0123357_10007178_pt1 | contig 13718 bp, 9 predicted proteins | sample TergutEmb28metaG_FD_89873 | JGI IMG/M metagenome (GOLD analysis project Ga0123357, IMG submission 89873) | Embiratermes neotenicus P4 segment gut microbial communities from Petit-Saut dam, French Guiana - Emb289 P4 | ecosystem: Host-associated > Arthropoda: Insects > Digestive system > Gut ... | reverse complement strand
TCTCTTTCTCTTCAAAATGCAGTTTGTTTCATAATTCTAGCGTATTTGGTTCCTGTTTTATTCACATTTTATATACAGGGTGTGCTAAAATTAAAAAAATAATTCCGGTGCCAAAAGGTTAAATGCAATGTTATGTCTCTTTATGCAACTTCATAAAAACCTGTTACATGTCCTAAAGCCACTTTTCCTCAGCCTTTAGCCACTTGTTTTGCATGTTCCTGTACAATGTTCCAGATCCTGCAAGGACTCTCTCTCTCTCACACTTAAATGTCACTCACACACAATTTCATTGGTGTATACATTGCTAGTTTTCCTTACTGTTATATTAAAACTCTACTACAATTCAGCCACTGTGTTCTTATTTCCAACATGGCTTTTAATGTGTCATACACATTCACAGCATTAAACTCTTTAATGATCTGTTTTACTGTCAACTCATCTATTTCACTTGCTTCAATCCCTTTTACGTTTGTGTTGAGATCAAGCATTGCTCATTGGAGGCCATGACTAACATAAAATGAAAAAGTACAAATCTTTGGATATTTTACCATAAAGAGCATGGTTGTCCTTCTGCCAACAAGTCTAACAGTGCTGTTTGGGTTAGAACTTGGAAACACTTAAGGAACGCCATTGTTAGGGCAGTGAAAGAGTGAGGTTTGGATTCCCCCAGTGCCTTTGTGCCTGTGGCTACCACACAGAAAAAAACCTTTGGCATTCAGTTCTCTTTCAGTAAGTCAACATATTCTGGACTGGTGCTATGCACAGTTCCACTTTCTGAACCGTTTCACACCCGAACTATAGCAGCCATCAGTCCAAAGCCTCCCCCACACTTCTTCTGGCCTAGCTACACTTCCTAACAGCACCTCTCACTTCTAATAAACAACAGAGAACGGAAGGGTGCAGTCATGAAAGTATAGTATGAAACAAACACCAGTAAAATCGTAAATATTTCCCTTTAAAGTCTCACCCTTGCTTTCTGCTTCCACGTTACACAGTTTACGTTCATTAAAGGTGGGTATATTAATGTTTCCTTCACAAGATCCTTGGAACTGTAAACGTTTTCTGCTAAAGACAGGTTTCCATTATAACCAAGTGCTGTTTTGCTGCACACTAGATGTTAGGAACCACTGTTCTAAAGAAACATTATGTCACTGTTAAGACTAGACTTCTTCATAAATGGTGACTACTTTCATAAGTTTGTATGCACATTGACTGATTTACAGACTGTTGATTTACACCAATCACAATCAAATAACATAGAAAAAATTCTTTCAACAGTTCTGCTTATATAATCTCTCTATACATCTGTTTATGAATTTGCAATCAGCATATAATACACAATTTTTTATATGTATATAAATAAAGGCACAGGTAAAGTTGTCCTGGTGCATGCCAAAAAGTCATATACTGGAATGGAGGCATAGCTCCACCCATTCTTGACCTTGGCAATAGACTGGGGTGAGTGGTCAGCTTGACAACCCAGCTGCCTTACGCCCATGGAAACAGCCCTATTACCCACTGAATAGGACGGTGGGTGGGCCCTAGAGCCAGGCTGGACACAGAGGAATGATAACTATCTTTTACCTGACAGGAATCAAACTTTGATCCCTTAAATGTCCAACCTGTAGCTTGGTCACTATTCTGAGTACACTATCTCAGCTCCTGTATGTATTAAATACACATATAAAAACTGAAAAATGCATGTAAAAACAATGAATGAAGCGTATGATTTGTCTCTCTTTGGTGCTTCTCTAGTCAAATGGCAAGAACATGCCTTATCATCTACTATAATTCTTGTAGTAACAGAAATTCCACATTCTTTAACCCTTATCCTGCCAATGTGGAGAATATGGTGAGCTCCTAATAATGCCAGCAAATGGCAGATGGGATTTAATTCGGCGTTTAAAGGGTTAATTCCCAGACTACAAAGAAGTTTCTCCGTCTCCATTTGATAACCATTCTACCAAATTACACAGTACTAACCCTTATCCTGCCAATGTGGAGAATATGGTAAGCTCTTAATAATGCTGGCAAATGGGATATCATTCGGCATTTATAGGGTTAATCATTTTTACGTAGATTTTGCTCCATACCGTTATTCTATGTTCACACACACATGCTGTGTACCCCTTTTCCATTACTAATGCACTGCACACTTGTAACAACATGAAATGTCTAGTCTTTACAAACTTCACTGTGCAGTACATTAATATTTATAGCCATCTGAAGTATGGAATTTAGTTGGGTATATTTATAAAGAGTTGGTTCCTACCTCACAGTAAACACATGTCTCCATAATAAAGACCAAAATCAATTTTTTTTTTATTTAGCGAAATAATCACTGTTAATTGTGAGCAACATCCAAACTTATAAACAGTCTGTGTGGGCAGAAGGCAGTGTCTTAATTTTAAAGCAAGTGGTACATGTACTTACCATCATGCGTTAAAGGACTAAAAAGCTCAAGCATGTCCTCAAGCATAAATATGTAAATGAATTATACCACATACTCTCACATAACTTCAGCTGTGCTACACTTTATGCAACCCAGTAGCCCCTGTCACACATACCCTTTTTTTCATAAAATTGTCTCTTATTTTAAGTACCTTACAATTTGAACATCAGTTACCTAACCAAAACCTAGAGACAATATCTGTGGGCAGCAACTGATTTAACTTTTTTCCTGTCACACAGGCAAAGTTATTTCTTCCTGATTAAAACCTTCATCGTATTGTCTGTGACATTGTTATCTCTTGTTATTTTAGGAATTTACACTACCAACTATAATGAACAAACACTTCATTCTTTAATATTTTTTCTCCTGTGTAACTTTTCTACTGCAGATAAACAGATCTATACTTACTGTGTACTTAATATTTGTAAGCTCTACATTACAGACTGAAAACTGCATTTAGTTTCAAAAGGTTGTAAATCCAAGCAGTCATAAGAATGCTTTCCTTGCCCTGTATCGTCCAACCTTTAATCCCCTGAGGTGATGCTGGGATTTAAATTCCAACTATGGCTAAAGATGGAAGGTGTTTTCCATTTATAGTACCCTTATACACAATCACAACTGTGTGATGCACTAAGGTCTGCAATGAAGGATGAAATCCTGATGCAGCCAATGACAGCCGGAGTCACTTTCATTTTAAGTGCCCATGCCTGCGCCTGCGTGGGATAGTGTTGTCCCTTTCACACATAAAGAGTTAAATGTGGCAGGACATGGGAGTCCTGTTTAGCTGATAGGGGCTAATTACAGTTGAAATTATTATTTTTTCCCATGAAATGTGGAATTTTTTTATTATTATTCTACAATTAAAGTTATGAACTGTAATTAATAAGCACTCCAAAATGTGATTCAATTTTAAATTTTAGATCCCACTCATTCAACAGTGTTCACATCATAGTTCTTCCCTTCATGACTCATAATTGGCTAATGAATTTTCTACTTACTGCCAATGACAGCAAACACTGTTTCCCAGAAATGCATGGCTATAATTTAAGACTTTCCTCTCTTCTATCCTTCTACCAGCAGTGCTTACAAAAAGGAACTGTTACAATTTATAATCCATGCCATACCCTTGTTCCAATGTACATTTCAACTTAACAGCCATTTTACAAACAAATTACTGGAAAACCTTGTTTACTTCTACAAACATGATAAAATCCTGAGGCACAAAATTAGCATCAAAATGCATGGAGTAAGTGAGAAAATGTGGTACTAACAAAGTTACATCCTCATGACGAATCACTCCAATTAGACTGTTAACATCACGTCACAAAAGACTAGTCACGTTTCCAGCAACCATAAACTGTTAATACATAAATCATTTACATAAATAAATTGGCCCTCAGATAAATATTCGTCTCTGCATGTCAGTTTTTGATATTCCTGTAATATTTTAAGATACATATTCTATGGTTCCAACACTGCTTGTTCTAATGGAAATGTAACGTTAAGTGCCAAAACAGATTCGGTTCCATGGGCCACAAGTGTAGTCATATACTAGGACAAAGGTTTTTAAATGATGCCAAAAAGCACAGAATCTGTAAGTGAAACTGATCAAGAAGTTGTGAGTGACAAACATCTGATGACTCTGACAACATCTTTACTCACACAGGGCAGGACATTTTATTAAAGCCACATTCTTCCTATGTACTTACTAGTAGCTCAATTTTTTTTGTTTACCCTAGTAAACTTTTAGAAATTCAGTTACTTCATTATAATACTGTACAGTGTTTAAATGGTACTGTAGGATCAAATGCAGGTGCATTGGCCAAATTACAATTCGAGGAAGATATTTGCAAGTTTTAGGTTTTCACAGGGGTGCAGTTGAGGTCTCTGCTCTTCTGAGCTGAGGCACTGTACCACTGGACGATTGGTGCCTTACTTTTCAAGACAGCATGCCGAACATTTTGTCCCTTGAAGATGAAATCACCATAGTTTCAAAATGTTGGGCACCAATCACCCAGCAATCCAGGGCTACACCCCTAAATGGCAAAGATTCCAAAACATTTATTTTTTAGGTCTAATTACTGTGGCCTCCCTCTTAACAATCTTGCAAAGGTGCCATGTTTTCGTGTTATTAGGTTTCACTACCAGCTGTGATTCTAATACTCTTCAGCAACACTCTTGTTTTGTTTACATATGTAGCTGCAGTATAGATATGATATATATCACAGAGTACATCTGATACCAATACAAGGCCATGAGGGTTCAACCTGTTTCTGTTAAGCTAGAAAATCATGAAGAATTCCTCCACTTGTGTCACTCCAACTCATCTTCAGCCCCATAAACAACCTCACCCTTGTATCGAGGCATCTGTGAATACTTGAGCCCTAACGTGTTTGAAATTTCTTCAATCACCTCTAATGCCTGCAACATTAATTTGCATCAATGAAAACCTGGTTAATCTAGAAAAATGGATGTAGAATTTGTATTTAACCCTTTGATGCCTAACGACCCCTATAGTGGTCGTACTGCACCGCTAACCTCTAAACGTTGCATTTTATATATTTATTCAACAAATACAGGTACTTTATATTTTAAACATGGTATATACTCTCCGTTTTTTTTCTCTTCAAAATGCAATTTGTTTCATAATTCTAACGTATTTGGTTCCTGTTTCATTCACATTTTATATACAGTGTGTGCTAAAATTTAAAAAAATAAATCCGGCGCCAAAAGGTTAAAATAAAACAGTGGATGCAGATGAAGTAAATACTTTTATTTTTGTGGGATGGCCCTCTTTTTGAAGAGCATAATGGTCTGAGTAAAAAAGCAATCAAAATCCTGGCCATCATACATGAAATCAATATCATGGGAGCAAATGGCAGGTTATAAATGCTTTTCAAGAAAACTGAAATGAAAAAATAAAAGAATTACAAATTTTCTTTAAGACATATTTTGTGCAACAGTGTGGGAGAAAATGGACAGAACAACTTTCAAGTAGTAGTACATTATTTCATACGAAGAAAACATGCAGAGGGAAGGGTCTAGTCTACCCACCACAGGTGTAATAGGCCAGTGTTATCACACACTAGGAAGGTTAGGCTGGGTAGCTGATGTTGCATAACTGCAAAGGTTTAGTGTCCACTTTTCTGGAGGATTATGACACATAATGAACAAGAAAGGATAAGAGAGAAACTAGTCACAGATACTATCAAGGTACTTAAGGGTACTTGGTTGTATGTACTATATGAAACACCATAAAAATGTTCTGTGACTATGAAATGTGTCACGCCCGTTCAGTTAAGATCCAGCAGATATATGGCCTTACCTTATCAAGTTGCTCCTTTGTGTGTGCTGCCGATAGACAGAAGCGAATGCGTCCCTCCATCAGAGGCGTTGCTGGAAAACCAACTCCTACAGTTGCAATATTCCTTGTTTTTAAAGTCCGAACAACAGCACTGCAACAACGTACAAAAATTAGTGTCTAATATAAATAGAGGAGTTCTGTTATCAGCAAATTGAAGGTGAATAGGTCTACACAAGAAAAGGAAGGTTATGAAAAATGAAATAAAGACAAATACTGTATAACTATGATAATTTGTCAAGAAATGTTGGGTTCTGAGAGAAAATGTTTCACTGTAGCATGTATTTAAACATCAACAGTAACATACCCGATCTTCGAGAACATGTAAACTAGTAGTGGGACGACTGGTGAGTCATCATTCCCATATATTATTAATCCAATCTGTTTCAACCTCTGCCGGAAATATCTTGTGTTTCGTGCCAGCTGCATAATGCGTTTCTTACCTGATTAAAAAATTATAGACAAAATTTAATACAATCATAATACTGAAGTGCTGGGGTATCCATCCCCATTGGCAAAGGGCTACAACCATTATTGTGGGCTGGTTCAAGGGCCACACTAATAAAAATCACAACAAGTGGTATACATAGCTGCCTAAATTACTGTGTAGTTTTATAGCATATACATAATATATAAATGTGGCCACAGACTGCATAACATAACCCAGCAACCTCAATGTGGCCTGTGGTTTGGGCAACCCTGTCGTAGTGCATGAACAAGGAAAATGTTCAACTCAACATATTTTAACTGCAGTTAGTGTCAACCCTTATCAGAATTACTGAAAAGAATTGCATCCATCAATTTACTTTTTCTGTGTTGTTAAATACAACTACCCCCTAATGACACAGGCAGAATGAAACACTAGCTGCCACATGAAATGTATGTATTTCATTTCTGAGCAATTAAAATCTTAAAAAGAACTGTTGAAGATTAAAGTCCTCAATGACATTATGCTATCAATGGGTAAAACCCCAAAAGACTTAAAATCTTCAGCAATACCTCTGTGAGAACCTCAAATCTCCTTAAAAAAATATGTAAACCAAAATCCCCTCCTTCCCCTAAAATTTATGGTTTTTGAACCAAAAATTCCCTACTATATGCCCCACCAAGTTCCAGATCAGATTGCTGAAGGCCCTGCTTTAAAGAGTGATAATGTGCTGTGTACCGTACACATCATGGTACGCTGTTCCAGTGCCAACTCGTCATAACAAATCTACATGAAGTCACCTGGGATTGCATCTGAAGCTCTAGCAGCAAGACCTTACTACCTGTACTGTGACAATTCAGTGACTGAGTCACGGCTCCTGCAGTCATAAACTGCAGACCTGTGCCTGGAGCAGGAGTGCTAACCATTACACAGAGACAGTCAGTACGTTAACACATTACTCTCACAGCTTAACGTAACTGCTGATCTGGCCTCCCACTTTGGATTATAGTTATATAAACAGAGGTCCTTGCTTTTTGTTCAACTCTACTGAATGTCAGTGCTCATCATTTCAGGCAACATATTCCCTGACCTCACAGTAAAACTTCATGGGCCCATTTTCAGTGGCAGTTTGATTTTTATCTCACAAAACATGTTATTGTGGCCTATATACAAACATAGAGAATTTTCATTTGAAACAAATTTTGTTATTTCATGCACAGAAAATGCTACAAAAAAGAAAGCTGTCAAGACATGTAATTCCTGTCTACATTGTGTCTCTTTATGAATTACAACTGTACACACCCTCAAGTGTACCATCCTCGCCCATAATTGTTTTCATGGAAGTTATAATCTGCTGTGCTACAGGAGGAGACATGGCGGACGCATAGCAGGCTGCGTGGCTGTTTATGCGTAGATGATTAATAAGATGCTAAAAACAAAACACAGAGAAAAATCATGTAACACTTATTATATGGTGTACACAAACATTTCTACTTAACTGTACAGTATGTTTAAAAGATGTATTGCTAGCCATTTACATAGTATTATTATACTTAAGCGGGAGAATATGGGAGTTGTTGGAGTACACGTTTAGGACATGTTGTTGAATTATGCAATGCCTGAATTTATGTAACATTTGGTTTGTGATATAAGAGCCATCTCGTTGTCCTCAAGACTGGTACTGTAAAGCCAACCAATATGCTGGTTCAGGGCCATGGCATGGTATTGGCTTCCTTACTTAATCATCCCCATCCTCCTCCATAAGATGTCCAACATCAGAAGCCTTCCACTGTCCATCGATGAACTTACAGCCACAGTATGATTTCATACTGTCACATTTTTGCTCTTACATTTTATTACATTTGTTTTAGTAGCGCAGATACAGGAATGGCATATTACGTGGGTTTCATGATATTTTTCCATACCAAATATCTTTCTTTTCTTATTTTCACATAATTTAATTCATTCCTGGGAAGAGTGAGGTTGCAAATGAAAAGGGTGGGAAACTGGTTAACAAACCAGTTTCGTACAATTCAGATATTAAACACTGCTATTAATAATGCCCTCCATGGGACATGATCCTGGGCCAGTTCAATTTAATTCATATCCCATTTTCCTACCAGATCTATTTTAATATTATGGTATTCTACAATCCCACTGATTCCGCATGTGACTGCCATACAAAGAGATTTCCCCACCAACAGTATGCCACGTTCTTGTTTCTTTTCATTCTTCCTGGACAGACAGAAAATGCCATGGTCTATCTTTATCATATGCCCTAATAAACACACACTCACTCCTTTACCCTGCAGAAAGACATAGCTGGCCTCAAACTAAATGCATTATCTCTTTCAGCCAATGTACAGTGACCAAGGAAACATCTCCATGTCAACTGTACCTCATACCTTAGATCCAGCTATATACCCTCCAGCTGATCCAAAGCTTTTGGTGAAGGTTCCCATCAGAATGTCCACATCATTTGGATCACAGCCATAATAATCCAGCACACCTCTGCCATTCTCACCTACAGCTCCAATGCTATGGGCCTCATCTAAGTATAGGTATGCCTGAAACAGTTTATCTATTTAGTGTACAAGTACAAGCAACATTAATTTGACCAAGATGTGTTCGTGTGTAGGAATACAGTACCAAACACAGATTATTATGAGAGTTCATTCCATGGAACAAATTCCTGCTCGCAACACTAACACTTAATTTATCAAGAAATTCCCTGGTGTTTATAGAACCCTCCGGTTCATTGTTGTGTTTACAAGAGATATTATGCAGATTTATTCAAGACACACATGTACAGAAGTGGCCACCACTGTGTAAATAATGTAATTTTCCTTTGTACAGGATGGGCGAGAAGTCATCATGCCCTCTGCAAAATCACACAGACGTAGACACTTATTTAACTGTACTTATACACATCAACCATACTTCAATGGAGTAACTACTTGTGCCAGCCATGGTCACATATCAGTTGACTATGCTGTAACACACAAGGTACGTAAAAACCATTAAAATCAGGATAGCTCAAGTGTTTTGTTTTCATTTGCATAAAGGTATGGTGATGTCTCACCCCCTGCAAAATATATATGCATTCTTTACATTATGAAACCAAAATGCTATTGCATTATGATAACAAAGTCTTCCAAAGCTTAGTAGATTTCTGAAGCACATGCATCCAAACTCAGAATGTTTGTAGCAATTTTGAATACAAAATGTCATTACACATTACATGAAATCGGTTTGCATTTTACTGTTTTGGTAAACATTCGGTGAAAGGGTGTTATCGATACTGTCAACATGGACATGCAGGCTTCTGATACAAGCATTTTAATCCTCATGTGCTGTGTCAAAAATGAAGAAAATCTGCTGCAAAATTTATGTTCTGACAGCTGCCTTAATATAAAATTTGTAATCAGGCACTCAAATGCAATGTGTTCTATTTATCAAGATTAATTTCTCCACAAACACGAGAAATTACAAAACACAGGTGCTCCATAAAAGTTGTGATATGCTTTAATCTGTTTTCTGTAAATGTCTCATAAATCATAAGACAGGAAAACTGGGTTGGGCAATAAGCATGTTTCATTTTTATGTGACTTGCCATTTCCAACATTTGACACATCACCCAGTGATCGGTCAGTAGCACTCAAGATGTGCGCAAAACAGAACAATGCGGTTGTACAAAGTATGTCACATGGCCTATTTTAACCCAATTGGAAGTTTAAACAAATTTTAGTAAAGCTGGGTACCAAACTTACAAAAGTGAAAGAGCAATTCTTGGGTTATAACACATGGACAGACATGTGCAGCTAAGAGACATAGTCTTACAACTTTCTGTTGTGAACGTGCAAAGAAAATGTAACACATGAGACCACCACCTTATACTTCTTCTTAAGGCGTATGATATCTGGCAAATGTACTATGGAGCCCTCCATGCTGAACACGCCCTCCACTACAATGAGAATCTTCTTCCACGGCCTGCGAGTGCGTGGCTGTCCGTACACCACAGCCTCTCGAAGCAGCTTCTCCAGACTCTTAACATCTGAAGTACACATTCACTATACAGAATCTGGATACATGACATAAATTGATGTTTATGTGTTTCCATAAGAATCCCTTGTAGTGAAACACACAGCACATAGGCATGACATTTCATGGCTGAGAATGACATGTACTTGATTTACATATAAACTGTTGAATGCTGCTTGGTGATTAAACTATACATAAGAGTAGTAAGTCATATTCAACAACTGAGGAATCGGAAGCTTCGTACACTGTGAAATAGCAACAAATAAAAGCAGAAACAGTGTGCAAGGAAAATATTTAAAATTTGGAAAGCTAATTAATTCCTTTTCAGTTTTAAGTTCAACCAATATTTGACCTTTTGCCTATTAATATATACATACTGTTGTGCCTGAAAACTTTTATAGTGGCTCCAGAAAGTCGCAGTCCAAGTATAAGTGATGCGTGGTTCTTCTCGTCACTTAACACAAGGCAGCCTGGAGAGACTAAACTAGGCAGGTTCAGTGCATTTGTAGCAAACCCCATGCCAAATACAATGGCATCCTCAGTTCCAATGAATCGTGCAGTCGTTCTTTCAAGCTCTAACACCAATGGATGTGTTCCTGAAGTAGAACATGTCTGAGATCAGAATATACAGAAAAGAGTGCTGAGTGGAAAGGATTATCATCTGTTGAATTCTTAATCAGCTACCATCTGATGCACCTAAGCTTTACTGTTGGCTTACTAATTTTTAATAACATATGGTTCAAGCTTAGTGTAATTAGTGAGAAATATAATTTGAAATTACATTTACTCCTTGTCGGGGGGGGGGGGAGACTGCTGTGGCACAGTGGTTAAGGTGCTGTGCTACAAATCGGAAGGTCGCTAGTTTGATCCCAGCTGGTGTCAGTGGATTTTTCAATGACATAACATCCTTTCGATCGCACTATGGCCCTGGGGTCAACTCAGCTTCTAACAGAAATGAGTACCAGGAGTATTTCCTGGGGGTAAAAGCGGTACCACCATCCTGTGCCTTTGTCACGAAATCTGGGAACCTTAACTTCCTGGAACCCTCTGGGCCCCTCCTGGCCTGTAACGGGACTGCTTTACCTTTACCTTGTCAGGGAGGATTTACAGCTCCCATTTCCAGACGCTAACAGTTGTGGGTTACGTGCATGGAAAAAATATCAGAGCATAATTTATTAATAAAAAGCTACTTTGCTGATTACTCACCAAGCTCCTGAATGGGACTGCACATAGCACAGCCGTACATGTTTATTGCTGCAACGGATGCATCTGCGCAGGGACCTGATGCTTCAGCAAAACCCAGGTAATTGTACGAACCAAGATTCAGACATTTCGTATAACTTCCTGTGTACCTGCAGGACAGCCACACAAAGCATTTTATTGCAGAGCATGCAGATCCGGATGCCACCAATCCTTACACTTCACAGCTGAGCTCCCTCCTTCCCTCCTTCCGAGGAAATTATGGTCAAATACCTTAACTTTTTTTATACACATGTGTATGTAGCCAATGTTTCATGTGTAACTTTGGCTTCTGGGGGTTTAACCATGTCATGCTGAAGTTGGTCCTATGTTCACACATATACTGCAGGCACCACCTTTACGACAAATGTGACATGAGTCAAAAGCAAAGACGGATTATCAAACAATTACAAAACAAACACCAATTGCCCACATATTGTCTTTTCTGAAGTGTCCTAATAGTCATATTGTAACAAAAATCAGGTATTATGCATTTCTTGACAAGACCCCTTCAAAAATTGTGGATGTTCCAAGAACCAGTATTTGTTATTTACAGACTTGTTACTTAACATAACACATCAAAGTAGCATTTTGACGTGAAATGCAGATACAGCTCTTGTCTGCGAGTTCCACTGCTTAAACCATCAATGGTGGCAGCAAGTTTCTCTGAAACATTACACATCTCTCAGACTACACACTGTCACACATCCCAGCAGACGGCAATCTTCAGTCACCGAGTAACCCAAATGTTACACAAAAATCTTTGTACTTACATATATAAATATGCTCAGACTCAAGTACTGCTACAACAAGAACAAGGCCTGTCAGATATTTTCCGTAAAATTAACAACTAATATATTCACAACTATCAGTTTCAACTGCAGTTCTACAAGACCCATCCTTCTAAAAGCAATACATATCCATGCCAAAAAGCACGTAGTGTATGATGACAAATACAAGTAGTATTGCTGCTTTAGTGCCGTGTGTTCTGGAAGATGTACTTTTGCCAGTGGTCTGTGATCACTCCACCACCCCACTCAACACAAAATGCCCATGACAAGAACATACCACAGAGTGGGCTCGACTTTCCTTGTCACTGCTGTTGCAAGCGAGAATTCTACAGAAGTTCCATGCCTAAAAAAATACATCCAGCAAAAGAATATAATGGAATTTTATGTGAGGAACTAATGGCCCAAGAGCAAAAGACTTAATGAGTCATCTTAAGTAACAAACATAAAACGGAAATGCAAATACATGAAGTCCAAGAAAGTTGTGGCACCACTCAGTTCACAATTGTCCATCTTCCTGTCACAACGGAAATCAGAAGATCAACTCAGTCACTAACATTACAGTCTTTCTGGACACCTGTTATGTTAACACTGACCACCATGAAGACCTCCACTCTCAAACAAATGCCTATTCACTCCAGTAAGACAACCCAAAGGCTCAACACTAATACCTGCAATACCAAATGAATATGGTGTTGAGGAGCATATCTGGACCTAGGAGGGACGAGGTAACGGGGGAATGGAGGAGATGGCATAACGAGGAACTAAATGATCTGTACTCCTCGCCCAATAATGTGCTGGTGATAAAATCTAGAAGAATGAGATGAGATGGGATGGGCATGTGGCACATATGGGTGAGGAGAGGGGGGTGTATAGGGTCTTGGTGGGGAAACTGGAGGGAAAGAGACCACTGGGGAGACCTAGGCATAAATGGGTGGATAATATTAGGATGGATCTCCAGGTGGTGGGATGCGGGTATATGGACTTGATTGGGCTGGCCCAGGATAGGGATGGGTGGCGGAAGCTTGTGAGTGCGGTAATGAACCTTCGGGTTCCATAAAATGCGGGGAATTTCTTGACTAGCTGCAAACCTGTTAGCTTCTCAAGAAGGATTCTGCACCATGGAGTAAGTAAGTAAGTATTACCAGTGGAACCACCTCATGATGTTAGAGCTGCCGTTGCCCTCATGTTTAATTTGACATGACGAAAAATTAATGTAATTTAGTGACTGAAGTCCTTATTTCGTACTGGTTATTTCTGTAATATTGCTGCGTTTTTAAAGTAAGGATTGCAATTATGGTTCGGTTAATAATTTATCAACTTAACACAATTGATAGAAAGTCGTAATCCTGAACTAGGTTACTTTTCACATATAATATGCTAAAGTCTCTCCTTCAACTTAAGTTCTGT
>Ga0123357_10007177_pt1 | contig 13718 bp, 14 predicted proteins | sample TergutEmb28metaG_FD_89873 | JGI IMG/M metagenome (GOLD analysis project Ga0123357, IMG submission 89873) | Embiratermes neotenicus P4 segment gut microbial communities from Petit-Saut dam, French Guiana - Emb289 P4 | ecosystem: Host-associated > Arthropoda: Insects > Digestive system > Gut ... | reverse complement strand
TGATAATATTCTGAAAACCGGCTCGAAGTCCCGTTTGAAATTACATTCATTATTTCCATGTCAATTGGAAATAAAATTGTTCGATTGGTAATTAGTTTCATTTTTTCTTTCATGGAAATTTATATGATTAATGATTTTTATACTATTGGAAATTCTTTGTAAAAATTCAAAAGCATGATTGTTTCGGAACGGAGCTTTGTCCGGACAAAATTCTTCATTTTATCTTCAATTAAATCCCCTATTCCATTCAATAATCCTTTATTTGGCAAGTTATTAAGTCTATCAATACAGTTTTTCAGATAGTCGGCAAATGTCATTTTCATTCTACTTTCAACCAGATTTTTATTGACCGGAGTGCGATTCTCCATAAAAAACCAGCAGTCAAAAATATCACGGTTGGCAAGTTCATTCCTGTCCAACAAGGCGCAAAGTTTGTGTGCAAACATATCGGAAACCGTCATTACAAGCATATTTATTCCCATAAAAGTTTTTACTTCATAATGGTTTTCATACAGACGATTAGATATTTCCACTTTCAATTTTCTTTCACCGCTGCCATAATTCAATACCAGAATTGATCCGAAAAATTTTTGCGCTTCATCGTCTATTTTTCCGTATTTGAGTAAAATAACTCGAACTCTTTGATAGACTTCGTTTTCTTTTTCGGGTTTGAGTAAATTAAAATCCAAATCAACCGAAAAACGCGACAGGCTGTAGAAAAACATCAATGCCGTTCCACCTTTAAATCCAAGGCAATTAGCCAACTCCAAGTCGGAATAAATATCCCGCAAGATTTGCAGCATAAAATATTTGTGCTTATTTAAATCCATCGTTTTTGAACAGTTTTTGTACTCGTTTAGTTAATATCTGAGAATTATAAATAGGCAACATTTGCTCAATCAATTCTATTTTCAATGGATTAAGATTGTCAAAATACATTGCGCCGTTTAAATACAACATATCCAAAAATGCACGTTCCGGTATAGCGATTGTCATGATATTTCCTCTTTGTTCAACGCCTTGCTGTGAAACCAATAAGTCGTTTTTGATTTTGCGAAAAGAAAAAATTTTATTGCCAATTTCTACATCGCGACTTAAATACGAAATTGCAGTCAAGCGGCTGTCATACTGAAAAATAACGCCAGCTTGCTGCAAAACGTATTCCAAAGAAATGTATGCGGGGGCAAAAATGCGGCACGCCAATTCCTGTTGATTGTAATTGGGCTTGCAATACAGCCCTTTGCGCGGATTTTGCAACCTTCCTGTTCGCACATAATAATTCAATTTCATATTCAGCGAACTGAAACTTGTTTCACCCGTGAGCATGGCTACATCTTTCAACCGAAAAACTGTACGAGCGTCATTATATAAAGTATAAATTAAGTCCACCACTTTATTTATATAAACTAAACATATTGAAAATTCAAATATTCAGTTCACAAAGGTAGTGTTTTTTCTAAAATTAATTTGCTTTTTTACCTTTTGTTTCCTGCACTTCCAAACAAAAAGATATTTTTCATATCCCTTTTTGCGGTGCAATATCAAAAATTCTTTATTTAATCCAATCAAATCCCGTATAAGGCTGTAATGCTTTGGGTATTTTGATTCCTTCAGGCGTTTGGTTATTTTCCAACAGCGCTGCAACGATACGAGGCAAAGCCAAAGCGCTTCCGTTCAACGTATGGCAGAGTTGGATTTTTTTATTTTCATCGCGGTAACGGCATTTCAAACGGTTCGCCTGATAACTTTCGAAATTGGAAACGGAACTGACTTCCAGCCAAAGTTTCTGCGCCGCCGAGAATACTTCAAAATCAAAAGTCAATGCGGATGTGAAGCTCATGTCGCCTCCGCAGAGACGGAGGATGCGCCAGGGCAATTCCAAATTGTCCACTAACGATTGCACATAATCAACCATTTCCTGCAGCGATTCGTAGGAATGTTCCGGTTTATCAATTCTCACTATTTCCACTTTATCGAATTGATGCAAACGGTTCAGCCCGCGAACGTCTTTCCCGTAAGAACCTGCTTCGCGACGGAAACAAGCCGAATAAGCCGCATTCATGACAGGCAGGTCTTTTTCATCAAGAATCACATCGCGGTAGATGTTGGTGACAGGCACTTCAGCCGTAGGAATCAAATACAAATCATCAATTGTTGCATGATACATTTGTCCTTCTTTATCGGGCAATTGCCCTGTTCCGTAACCTGAATCCGCATTAACCAAATACGGCGGTTGAATTTCAATGTATCCTGCTTTGCGTGCGCTTTCCAGAAAAAAATTAATCAAAGCGCGTTGAAGTTGAGCGCCTTTTTGTTTGTAAACAGGAAAACCGGCGCCGGCAATCTTAACGCCTAATTCAAAATCAATTAAATCATATTTTTTTGCCAATTCCCAATGAGGAAGAGCGCCTTCATGCAGAATGGGAATCATGCCTCCTGTTTTTTCTATTTGGTTGTCTTCTGCATTTTTGCCTTCAGGAACTTTGTCGCTGGGAAGGTTAGGTATTTGGCACAAAAGTTCGACCAAGCGTTTTTCCGCTTCTTTCATGTCGGTTTCCAACTGTTTATTGCCTTCCTTCAAAGCGGTTACTTTGGCACGCGCCGATTCAGCCGCTTCCTTCTCACCGTTTTTCATCCATTGCCCGATAGATTTCGACAATTGGTTAATTTCGGCTAAATTATTATCTGACGCCTGCTGCGATGTCTTTCTTTTTTGGTCAGTTGCAATCACTTCATTGATAATTGCTCTGCCGGCGTAATGTTTTACGGCTAATTTTTCAATGACCCCTTCAGGGTTTTCTGTGATGATTTTTAACGTGAGCATATCATTTAAACGTATTTGCAAAATGCGCCATTTTAATTGCATCTATTGCATATTCATCGCCTTTGTTTCCATATTTTCCTCCTGAGCGGTCAATGGCTTGTTGCAGGTTGTCAGTAGTTAAAAGTCCAAAGATGCAGGGAATATCTCCTTCGGCATTCAGTTGGGCATAGCCTTGTGTTATTCCCGAACAAACGTAATCGAAATGCGGCGTATCACCGCGTATGATGCATCCCAATCCGATAACCGCATCCGGTTTAGCGCTTCCAATAATGCGCCGTGTCGCATAAATCAGTTCAAAACTACCCGGCACATGAATCACCCAAATGTTTTCAGTCTTAGCTCCATGTTTGAGTAAAGTATTACAAACGCCTTCTTTAAGTTTTTCGGTAACAGTGGGATTCCATTCGGAAACAATAACAGCAAAACGCATATCGCTTGCTTCCGGAACATTTTCGGAATTGTAATTTGTTAATTTATGATACCTGGTGGACATTACTTTATTTGCAATTTAGCGCGTTCGATAAATTTATCAATATCGCTTGCATCCTGCGAATTAGGATATTTATCCTTAATTGTTTGATACGCTTTAATTGCGTTGGCGTAGTCGGAGGTACTTTCGTAAGCCCTTCCTGCTTTCTTTAAATAAATAGGACTTAAAATTTCGCTATCTGCATCGGATGCAGCTTTGTTGAAGCATTTAATACCTTCGGCTACCTGTCCCAAACCAACATAGCAATTGCCCATCAAACCTTGAATTACAGGAGAAACTACCTTGTCGTTCGCATTATAATTTTTCAAATACTCCAAGGCGTCTTCCGGTTTATTCAAATGATAGTAACAGATGCCGGCGTAAATTTTTGCCAATTTAGCCGTTTGGGTAGTACCATAATCGTCTATTATGCTCAGAAAGCCGGAAAAATCCTTTCCATCGCCATTCAAAGCCTTGTCCCAATCCTGTTTTGCTAAGTAATTTTCGCCAGGAAAAATAGCGATTTGCGCTTCTTTTTCTTTCGGTAGCAGATAATATTGGCGAAAGCCAAGAATTGCCACTACAATCAGGATGACAGCAGTCACTGCTATGATAATATAATTTTTGTACGTTTCAATGAATCTTTCTGATTTTGAAAAGATTTCGCCTACATTTGCCTCTACTTGCGTTGGAGCTTTTTTCGATTTTTTTGCCATTATATACTGCGTTTATTTATTATTATGGAGTGCAAAAGTAAATCTTTTCTCTCTATTATTAAAATTTTCGGGTATCTTTTTTTATTTTATTATGGAAATAACTTATATTTGTCGCGCAAAAGAACTAAAAAAAACAAAAACAAAAGATGAAGTTTTTATTTGTGGTTCAGGGAGAGGGGCGCGGGCATTTGACTCAAGCCATTGCTTTGCGCGAAATGCTGACGGATAACGGTCACGAGGTTGTCGCTGTTTTAGTTGGCGAAAGCAACCGTCGGGAACTTCCTTCTTTCTTTTTGGAAAATATACAATCCGAAGTTTTACGTTTTGAAAGCCCAAATTTTCTCCCCGCTTCCAAAAACAAACAAACCAAGCTATGGACAAGCATCGTTTATAATCTTCTCAAATCGGGTTCCTATTTGCAAAGCATCTACTTTATCCGTAAACAAATCAAGCGTTTAAATGTGGATATTGTCGTCAATTTTTATGAAATGCTGACGGGATTGACTTACGCATTGTTTCCACCGAATATTCCATACGTGTGCATAGCGCATCAATATATATTCCTGCATCCCGAATTTCGATTTCCAAAAGCCAACAAGGTAGAACTCGGGTTGTTGCGTTTTTTTACGCGCATCACTTGCATTAAAGCTTCCAAGTTGTTTGCACTTTCGATAAATAAGATGGATAATGTGCAGGAAAGCCGGATTGCCGTGATTCCTCCTCTGTTGAGAAAAGAAGTTTTTGAAGCGAAAGTAACGGAAGGGAATTATCTTCACGGCTATATGCTGAACGATACGTATGCCGAAAAAATCATCCTATTTCAGGAAAAACATCCCGACGTCTATATCAATTTTTTTTGGGACAGGAAAGGCGCCGAAAACGTGACGGTAATCAACGACCGGTTATCATTTTACCGGTTGAATGATAAACTGTTTATTGACCAAATGGCAGGCTGTAAAGCCTACGCGACAACGGCAGGCTTCGAGTCGGTCTGTGAAGCCATGTATATGGGTAAACCGGTTTTGATGGTTCCTACACACATTGAGCAAGCCTGTAATGCTTTTGAAGCTTCTTCTGCCGGAGCAGGTATTGTGGCGGACGATTTTGAATTGGATAAATTGTTGGAATATATTCCTGATTATCAAAAGAAAACGAACTTTCACGATTGGGTGCGGCAAGCGCCATGGTATATTATGAAAGAATTTCAGTTAGAGAAAATAGAACTTCTCAACAGCCGGTTGAGTTACCGGTTTATTTTCAAATGGAGTTAATCATTCAAAACGCGCCAGATTCCATTTGAAAAGTTTCGGACTTTCTTTTAAATACGGCATTGCTTTGTTTCTATCCGTTTCGCTTAAATAATCCGGCGTTGTATAATATTGCTGCAGTTCCTGTTTATCAGGGTCGTAATGAAATCGCATCAAAGAAATATCGAGAGGTATAAGCGCATTTTTAACATTTTCATCTTCGGGATTAATTCCATCTTTAAGAAAATCATATTTGCCGGCAAAAGTTATAAAAAGCGAAGCGTCTAATTTCTTCCATGCGGTCGTAAAAAATTCAAGTTTACTGTCGCACACCGGCGCACAAACCGTTTGAATCAAACCTGCTATTTTAGAATCGTTAGCCAGCGGAAGCACAAACAGCTCCATCGTATTTTTGCCCGTTTGTATTTGCAAATAATTGTCAGTCATACGAATTAACGAACAGGAATCGTCGAACTGATCTTTTACGGTCGCTTTTTCTCCGGCTTTATACAAATCCAATAAATCCATACGGTCGGAAACGGTCAATGTTAAAAATGCCGGATCGGGCAACGTAACAAACAATTCACTTGCCGTCTGCGCTTGAACCAAGCGAACAGCGGCGCTCAATAAAAAAACTGTAAAAATAACCTTCGATTTCATTGTGTTTGTTGTTATAAGACTGCGAACAATCCAAAGTTCTCTCATAGTTGACGGACGGAAAGTAGATTATGAAACGGATGATATTAACAAAATAATACAAATGAGCTTCGCCGCTAATGGAAAAGCTCACCTGTATTTTCGCAAATAAATAACGATTTGTTATTTTGCAGCTTCGATAGATACTTTACGGAATTCTTTCAGCGCTTTTTCGATAGCCAGCGATGTTTTGCGGGCGCGAGTTCCTGCTGCTTTGTTTCCTTTCTCTACCTGAGCTTCTGCGTCTTTCTGAAATTCAGAAAAAAGTTGATTCAAATTGTCCACTAAAGTTTTCATGACGTTTTATTTTAAATTCGCACAAAGATAAGAGATTTTCAGAAAAAAAACAGCCTTAATGCAAAAATATGTGATGAATTTATTATTTTTCATCATTTAAGTTTTATTTTTTCTCTAATAAAACAATATTTTCAACATGATGAGTATGTGGAAACATATCAACAGGCTGAATTTTTTTTACTTTGTAGAGGCTGTCCAGAGCATTCAAATCCCGAGCTTGCGTAGCCGGATTGCAACTGACATACACGATGCGTTGCGGCTCGGCAAAAAGAATAGCTTTTATTACGTCGTCGTGCATTCCGGCTCGGGGCGGATCGGTTATAACAACATCAGGGCGACCATGCTGTTCGATAAATGATTCGTTCAGCAAATCTTTCATGTCGCCGGCAAAAAACAGGGTATTGGCAATTCCGTTGAGTTCGGAATTAATACGCGCATCTTCGACCGCTTCCTGAACATATTCAATACCAATTACCTGTAAAGCGTCTTTTGCCACAAAATTGGCTATGGTTCCCGTTCCGGTATAAAGGTCATATACCAGCTCTTTTCCGGTCAATCCAGCAAAATCGCGGGCGATCCGATAAAGATTGTATGCCTGCTCGCTGTTGGTTTGAAAAAAGGATTTGGGACCGATTTTGAATTTCAAACCCTCCATTATTTCAAAAATATAATCATTCCCTTTGAACCGGAATATTTCAAGGTCGTTAATCGTATCGTTGGCTTTACTGTTGACAGTATATAATAAGGATGTGACTTCAGGAAATTTTTCTGTTACATGATTTAGCAGCATTTCTCTTCTGACCTGATCGTCTTCAAAAAATACGACAATAAGCATGATTTCGCCTGTAGTTGAGATTCTAATAATCATGCTGCGGAGTAAACCGCCCTGATTTCGTAAATCGAAAAAGGAAAAATCGTTTTTCAAAGCAAACGATTTTATTTCATTCCTGATAAGGTCGGATACAGGACTTTGCAACCAGCAAGCGTTGATGTCCAATACCTTGTCGAACATTCCCGGAATATGAAATCCCAATGCATTGCGATTATCAAATGTTTTTCCCGATTGAATTTCTTCGTCAGTCATCCACCGTTTGTTGGAAAAGGTAAACTCCAACTTATTCCGATAAAATTCGGTTTTGGCAGAGCCAATAATAGTTGAAATTTCAGGCAATTCAACTTTACCGATATGCGTAAACTGTTCGCCTACCTGCTGTTGTTTATAGCGCAGCTGTTCGGGATATGGGAGAATTTGCCACTGGCATCCTCCGCAGACGCCGTAATGTTCGCAAAAAGCTTTCTGCCTTTGCTGAGAAAAGGAATGAAAGAAAACGGCTCGCCCTTCGGCATAGCTGTTTTTCTTCCGCGTCAGTTGAATATCAATGATGTCGCCAGGAACGACGTATGGAACAAAAATAACTAAATTGTTGTGTCGCACAATGGCTTTCCCTTCGGAAGCAATTCCCGAAACAATTGCTTTTTCAATTATCGGTAACGGTTTTTTTGTTTTTTTAGTCATTTAATAAAGATTATCATTTAATTCTTTATTTATAAAATCCTTTAAAGCCATTTTATAAATTTGCAAGCAATGTTTGTTCCCTCACATATTCGATGTAGTCATCATCTCCGCCGGCTTCGCGAATTATATTGGCAAAATCTATTTCCCGATTAAGACTTGTTGTTTTCCACGCATAATCATGGGATTTTTCTTTCACTTCATCCCAAGACAAGTTGCCATAAAGATTTAATGTGTTGTCAATAATTTCGACATCCGTTTTCGACAATTCACTTAAATCGGGTAGCTGGTTAGGTTTAAGCAAATCCCAATCAACAACTGAAAAATATTGTCCAAATTTACCATTATCTTTGTAGAATCCATCGCCTCTCACGGATTTGAATATGTCATAAAGGTTTGAAGGTACAGGTCCGTCAGACATTGCAATATATCTATCTCCTGTAATAGTTCGACCATATTTATTCAAATGATCTCTGTCTGAAAAGTAAAGAATCTTAAAAATTTTATGAAAATCTTTTCTTTTTAACTTGTCAGCTATAAACAAAACGGCATTAACCGTCTTTGTTTCATTGAATTTTATTTGTATGCTATTAAACATAAAAAATTTTGTAAATATTGGAACAAAGGTAATGATTTTAATCTGTTAAAGTAGTATTAAAACATTGCGAAATTACAACTTTTTTAATAATTTTGCAAACTCGCTTGGTTCTGTACAGGTAGGGTAGGGGAGAGAATGATAAGTTCATTTTTGAAAATTATTGAAAGATATAAATGTTGGAAAGGAAAAACGGCGGCATGCGTATAAGGGAAAAGTCAATATTGACTGTTCTTTTTATTTTCTTTTTGTTTACAGGAAATGCGCAGCAAACATCTTCGGAAATAAAATATAAGGCGTGGAATATTCATGCCTTGAGGTATTATCCGTTTACGCAGCCGGCAGATTCTTTTATGATGCAGGCGATTGAAAAGAAGCAAATTCCGACGAAAAAACCTGCTGCAAGCCAATATGAAAAAATGGCTATTGATTTGACAATGAACAAACAACTACTTGGCGACAGAATTAATCGCGCAAAGGAAAATCCTAATTTTCTTTTTAAATATATCCTGTCGCCTTACGTTTCATGGCTTGATTATGCGCGTCCTGTCAGAGAGGATTCGCCGGATTTGAATTTAACGCTGTTTTTATTGGAACGCTATATCAAAGAAAACCGGCAAATCTATTTTTCAGCTCAAAGTCCTTTGGAGTGGGTGGGGACGAACAATATTCAATATTATATGAATGAATGGCTGGGAGAAACAGATTTATGGAAAGACCGAAACAGAGTTTTGTTTTCATCTATAATAAGTCCGTTGGCAAAAGATGCGGAAAAGATTTACCGGTATTTTTTCTCTTCTCTTACCGAAATAGACAGTATTCCGGTGTATGAGATTGCTTTTTTCTCCCAAAAACCAATAGAAAAGGCATTTGAAGGCTATCTGTATATTTCCGAAAACGATTCAAGCCTTGTAAAAGCTGTATTTACACTGAATCCTTCAGTTAATAAATCGCCGGTAAAATCGGTTTTGTTTACTCAGTCGCTTTCAAAAAAAGAAACGCTGCTTACTATAGGCAATGAATATTCAGCAGGTTTGTTGATAGAACAAGTCCATGTCAATGAAAATAACCGGAAAGATTCAGTCCCTCCCGACTTTCTGACTCCGGCTCAAAAGGAAATCTTCGGACTTGTTGAACAATCGCGTCAGACGAACGCTTATTCGAATCTGCAAAAAGGAACGATGCTTTTATATATTGATCACATTGGCAGTTTTCATAATAATTTTGATTTAGGACCTGTTACCCAAATGCTTAGTTATAATTATATGGAAGGGCTTCGTTTACGGGTGGGAGGAGTTACTTCGCAAAAATTCAACGAGCAGTGGACTGTCGGCGGATACCTTGCTTACGGAACAAAAGATAGACGTTGGAAATACCGGGGGGATGTTGTTTTTTCGCCTCATCAGGGAGATCATATCCGCTTTACTTATGTGAATGATTTGGATATTCCCGGATATGATTGCTTGGAAAATAAACGAGACCGCTTTTATTATTCTTTGAATCAGTCAAATACAAAGAATATGTCGCTACAGAAAATCGGACAGTTGAGTTGGGAAACAAACGAATTTCGTCCTTTTGCCATGAAACTGAATGCAAAATATATTTACGACCAACCGCTTGGGATTGTTGATTATGAAACGGTGAATAACGGCGTTAGTAAAACGATTAGCAATATTACAACTGCGGAAATAGGCGTTTCGTTCAGGTTTTCACCTAAAGAAAGACATATTCGCATTAATGGAAAGCGGCTTGTTTTCCGTTCTTCAGAGATGGATTTTAATTTGAATCACAGGATAGGAATCAAAGGAATATTCGGCTCTGATTATAATTACAACATCACAGACGCAAGCATTTTCAAGTCCTTCCGTTTTCCATTGGATAAAGGGTCGTTCAATATCAGGGTTTCAGGAGGAAAAGTCTGGAACACGGTTCCTTTCTCTTTGCTGTTTATTCCGACAGGAAATCAAAGCTACGTTTTTGAGAATAACGACTACAATTTAATGCGGTTTTATGAATTTACAACCGACCGCTTCGTTGCCGGAAATGCAGAGTTAAACTTAAATTGGTCGCCGGTAAAATTATTTTCACCGAAAAGTCAACTGAAAACTCACGGTGGAATTAAAGCAATTTACGGTCCTTTATCCGATATGAATAATCCTCAACTGCATCCCGAATTATTTATTTTTAATAATGGCGTAGAAGCTTTAGGGGAAAAACCATACGCAGAAGCCCATATCGGTTTGTCGGGAATTTTAAAAATTTTCAGGATTGATTATGTTTATCGTCTGACTTACAGGAATGATTACCGAACCAGAGGTTCGTTTTTCGTTTCAACCGATTTTAGTTTTTAATTATCAGTGATTATTTATTATTTACTTGGTTTATATGTTTTTTATTATTATTTTTGCATGGTAAATGAAGTTTAAACTTTGCTAATAATTAACAGTCTTAAATATAACAGCAGGGTATGAGTGTTATTGTATTATTTAATATTAACAATATAAAAATTTACGACGATGAAAAAGTATTTTAAAATATTTGCCGGCATTTTGGCTACGGCGTTTATTGCTACCGGTTGTCAGTCTTATGCTCAAACCGGATATAGCGACGGTTATTATAATCCAACCTACGGATATAATTACAGTAATGGTTATGGCGACGGACAGCCGGGTAATGATTATTACTACAATAATCAGCAACCGGATCCTAACAGTGCGGCATATCAACAACAGCCGAACGGGCAAATGCCCATGGGCTTTAACGATTTTTACAATCAATTATCGCCTTACGGAGCTTGGGTGAATATGGCTCCTTACGGACCGGTGTGGGTTGCTAACGTTCCCAATTTTCAACCCTATTCCACCAATGGATATTGGGCTTATACCAACTACGGATGGACTTGGGTTTCCAATTATTCATGGGGATGGGCGCCGTTCCACTATGGTCGCTGGGGTTTCAACAACAGGTATGGTTGGTATTGGGTTCCCGGCTACGAGTGGGGACCGGCATGGGTAGCATGGAGTTCAGGCGCAGATATGTACGGATGGGCGCCATTAATGCCCGGAATGAACTTTGGCGTTTCACTCTCTATTAATTTATTTCCATCGAGCTATTGGACATTTATGCCGGGCAGATACATGGGTATGAATAATATTGGAGGCTATTATGTTGATCGTTCAAGAAATGTAACAATTATTAAGAACACTACTATTATTAATAATTATGGCACGGATCAGGGAAACAGCAGACGCTATTCTATGGGTCCAAGCGCTAACGACGTCCAGAGATATACCGGCAGAACTGTTCAGCAAATGCGCGTAACCAATGCTTCGGATAACAGGAGCGCGGGCGTCAGCAACAACGAAATGCGAGTTTATCGTCCGGTAACAAGGTCTGCCAATACATCATCCAGTAATAATAATAGAGGAGGAACGATGACCAGTTCTTTTGAAAATAATAATAGCAGTAATAATAGAATAGCTGCTCCACAAACAGGAACACAGCCGGTTCAACCCCAACCTCAACAACCGGAAAGGAGGACAGATCCGCAGATAAGGACACAACCGGCTCAACCTCAGCAACCGGAAAGCAGAGCGGATTATCCGCAAACGAGAGCACAACCGGCTCAATCTCAGCAATCTGAAAGCAGAGCGGCTTATCCGCAGACGAGAACACAACCGGCAGCTCAACAAAACGTCGAAGAACGTAATTATCAACAAAATCCGGCACAGCCGAGAGTAACAAATAATGCTGCGCCACAGACATCAAGGCAAATTCAAGCCGCGCAAAGTGAAAATAGAAAAGTAGAACAACAACGTTCCGCTGCGTCTTCTCGTACCAGCACGAATAGAAGGTAGCGTTGTTTTTTACAGAAAAATCAAGCGTCTGTGTATTAATTTATTACACAGACGTTTCTATTAATTTCCCGTCCTCGTTAAATTTCAATGTTGCGGGTTGATTTTCTGCCGGAAGCAAAATGGTTTCACCTTGCAGGATTTCGATGGAATAGCCGTTGCAGTCAGTTAGTTGAATGTTTCCCGCCAGACAAATGTAAATAGAAAAAGAGTCGTGATGCGAAGTTTGAACGGCATCGTCTTTTTTGCCTTCGATCAGATTCGTCGTAAAATACGGACAGGAAACAAGCGGCTGAATCGGCTGCTGACAGGGAACATAGTTTAATTTGTAATCGGAATATATCTTATAATCAATAGCGTCTTTAGCCAACTCGGTGTGCAGTTCGCGGGGATTTCCGCCGGCATCTTTCCGGTTATAATCATAAATCCGGTAAGTGATGTCGGAAGTCTGCTGAATTTCGGCAATGAAGCATCCAGCGCCGATAGCGTGAACGCGTCCTGCGGGCAGAAAAAACACATCGCCGGATTTTACTTTGTACCGTTGCAGGTAATTAATAAATGTATCATCTTCGAGACTGCGGACATATTCTTCCGGCGTCAGCTCTCGTGCAAAGCCTGAATAGAGATATGCGCCCGGAGCTGCATTGACAACATACCACATTTCGGTTTTTCCGAAAGAGTTGTGCCGCTGTTTTGCCAGCCGGTCATTGGGATGCACCTGAATGGAGAGCGGTTCGCGGGCGTCAATGAATTTGATTAACAGAGGAAAAGTAGCTCCTGACCGTTCGATGACGCTTTCGCCCAAGAGTTTTTCCTGATATGTATTTATGAGTTCTTCGAGCGATTTACCTTTCAACTCGCCGTTTGCGACAATCGAAACATTGTTTTTGACATGCGAAATTTCCCAACTTTCGCCAATTCCGCTTTGTTGCGGATACAGGTTTTTGAAGCGGCAAATTTCATCGCCTCCCCAAATGATTTCTTTTAATACAGGTTCAAATTTTAGTGGATATAGCATGAAAATTATGAATTTAGGCGCTCAAAGTTACAAAAATAGTTTTAATGCGCAAATATGCTATCTTTGCAGTCTGAATACAAATGATGTCCATGATATTTATTTATTCTCCTTCGGAAAACAGCCAGCGTCTGGATTACATTGCCGGACACATTTTTAACGCTGTATTAGGCGCTGATTTTTTAATTGTGCCGGATAAGGAAATTTACCTGAAGCAAACAGGCGTTTGCATCAATTATTCCAACGAAGATTTACATCATGGTTTACAGATTGTTCCACACGGTTTGCTGTTTGAAAAAGGCGTGCGGGAAATACATGATCTTGAAATTTCTCAATGGAACGGCTATTTTTGTTTTTTCCGACAGACGCAGGGAGATATTCCTTTCGACGTATTTGCGGCTTCTTTTTACCTTCTGACTTTGTATGAAGAGTATTTTCCCAAACAGTTGGACGAGCATGGACGGTTCAATCCGAACGAATCGCTGGCTTACC
>Ga0123357_10007176_pt1 | contig 13719 bp, 11 predicted proteins | sample TergutEmb28metaG_FD_89873 | JGI IMG/M metagenome (GOLD analysis project Ga0123357, IMG submission 89873) | Embiratermes neotenicus P4 segment gut microbial communities from Petit-Saut dam, French Guiana - Emb289 P4 | ecosystem: Host-associated > Arthropoda: Insects > Digestive system > Gut ... | reverse complement strand
GGGCGCTAGCGTCAAGGGGTGCCCGACCCGTCCACCTACCGCCCCGCGCCGGGCGCCATCCCGGTTGAGCCGGGGGTGTACAAGTTCCGCGACCCGCACGGCCGGGTGATCTACGTCGGCAAGGCGAAATCGCTGCGCCAGCGGCTCAATTCGTACTTCGCGGACCTCGCGGCGCTGCACCCGCGCACCCGGCAGATGGTCACCGCCGCGGCGAGCGTGGAGTGGACCGTGGTGCGCACCGAGGTGGAGGCGCTGCAGCTGGAGTACAGCTGGATCAAGGAGTTCGACCCGCGTTTCAACGTGCGCTACCGCGACGACAAGTCCTACCCGTCGTTGGCGGTCACCTTGGGCGAGGAGTTCCCGCGTCTGCAGGTGATGCGCGGGCCGAAACGCAAGGGGGTGCGTTACTTCGGACCGTACAGCCACGCGTGGGCGATCCGCGAGACACTGGACCTGCTGCTGCGGGTGTTCCCGGCGCGCACGTGCGGCCAAGGGGTGTTCCGGCGGGCCGGCCAGATCGGGCGCCCGTGCCTGCTCGGCTACATCGACAAATGCTCCGCCCCGTGTGTGGGCCGGGTCAGCGCCGAGCAGCACCGGGCGATCGTGGAGGACTTCTGCGAGTTCATGGCCGGGCGGACCGATCAGCTGGTCAAGCGGCTGGAGCGGCAGATGCGCGCGGCGAGCGCGGCGCTGGAGTTCGAGCGGGCGGCGCGGTTGCGGGATGACTTGGACGCGCTGCGGCGCGCGCTGGAGAAGCAGGCGGTGGTGTTCGGCGACGGTACCGACGCCGACGTGGTGGCCTTCGCGCGAGACGAATTCGAGGCCGCGGTGCAGGTGTTCCACGTGCGCGGCGGTCGGGTGCGCGGCCAACGCGGCTGGGTGATCGACACGGCGGCGGCGGTGGACGGCGCGATGAGCATCGGCGAGTTGGTGGAGCAGTTCGTGGCGCAGTGCTACGGCCTGGACGTGGCCGGCGGGCACCGTGGGGAGGGGGTGACGGCCGGCCGGGGCGATGGCGCCGGTGGCGATCGCGCCGACAGCGGTGGTGGCGGTGCCACGGACGGCGACGGCGGCGGCGCGGGCAAGCGCGGGGGAGCCGGCCGCGCTGCCGGCGATGGCGATGGCGACGGCGGCGCGGGCATCCCGCGCGAGATCCTGGTGCCCGAGCTGCCAGAGAACGCCGCCGTGCTGGCGCAGTGGCTCACCGCCCGCCGTGGCGCCCGGGTGGCGTTGCGGGTGCCCCGGCGCGGCGACAAGCGCGCCCTGCTGGAGACGGTGGCGCGCAACGCCGAGCAGGCGTTCGCCCAGCACAAGCTCAAACGGGCCTCCGACTTGACCGCGCGATCGCGCGCCCTAGCCGAGCTGCAGGAGGCGCTGGGCTTGGCGGAGGCGCCGCTGCGCATCGAATGCTTCGACATCAGCCACGTGCAGGGCACCGATGTGGTCGCCTCCATGGTGGTCTTCGAGGACGGGCTGGCCCGGCGCGGCGAGTATCGACGGTTCGCGATGCGCGGCGGCGTCGCGGACACCGACTGGATCGCCGAGGTGGTGCGCCGCAGGTTCGCCCATCAGCAGGACGGGAGCGCCGACACGCCAATCGGGGAGGGCGGCCCGCTCGCTCCAGATGCGCGCCCGCCAGCCGACGGCGCGCGCCCACCCGGCGCGGGGGTGGTGTCGCCAGGTGCCGATCCGATCACCGGGCGCCCGCGCCGGTTCGCCTACCCGCCCAATCTGCTGGTGGTGGATGGCGGCGCGCCGCAGGTGGCCGCCGCGCAGCGAGTCCTGGACGAACTGGGGGTCGTTGGCCTCGCGCTGATCGGGTTGGCCAAGCGGCTGGAGGAGGTGTGGGAGCCGGGGCAGGAGTATCCGACCATCCTGCCGCGCGGCTCGGAGGCGCTGTACCTATTGCAGCGGGTGCGCGACGAGGCGCACCGGTTCGCGATCACCTACCACCGGCAGAAGCGGTCCAAGTCGATGACCGCCTCCGCGCTGGACGGCATCCCTGGTCTGGGGGAGGCCCGCCGCGCGGCACTGCTGGCGCGCTTCGGCTCGCTGCGCAAGCTGCGCGCGGCCGACGTCGACGCGATCACGGCGGTGCCGGGGATTGGCCGGCGCATCGCCGAGGCGATCGTCGCCGCGCTGGGCGAGCGCCCGAGCGGGCCAGCGGTCAACGTCACCACCGGGGAAGTGCTTGTTGATTGATGATGTCGGCGAGAACGCAGGAATGCTGCGGTTTGGTCGACATCATCACGGGTGCGTGCCCCGGGCTTCCGGTGCGTGCCGCGGGCTTCCGGTGCGTGACCCGGGTTGCGGGTGCGTGCCCCGGGTTTCGGGGTGCGTGCCCCGGGTTTCGGATGGGTGTGGCAGGGGCTTCAGGTGACTTGGCGCGGGTATATCCTCCCGGCTTGGGTGGACTACGACGCGACTGTCCCGGGGCTGTGTTGGGGCTGACTTCGGGCGGGCGCGGAGAGGGGCTCGGTCGGCGGGAGCGCGCCAGTCGCGTGTCGCGTGCCGGGTCAAGGCGACACCGCAAGCCACGGATGGACATAGCCACGTGAAAGGTGGATGTGACCTATGCGCAACAAAGTGATCGCCATTGTTTCCGCGCTTGCGTTGTCCGCGTTGACGCTGGCTGGCTGTGGGGACCTGCCGATGCCGCCGGGTGCGGCCGGCGGGCAGGGCGCGGGGGGCGCGCAAGGAGGCTGGAACCTGCCCGGGGTGGGCGGGAGCACCGGACAGCCGGGCCAGGGCGGTGGGCGGCCGAGTCCCACCCAGGCCGGCGGCGGCGACAAGAGCTTGCAGCAGATGCTCGACGACGGCACTGCGGTGCAGTACAACCGCGCGGCGCTGACCGACACGGCGCTGGGCTGCGAGGCGGTGCGCTCAGTGATGCCGGCCGGCTGGCAGGTCGGCGGGCAGGTGAACTGGAGCGGGCAGAGCGAGGGGGCGCCCGCCGTCATCGATTTCAGCATCAACTCGCCCGACGGGAACCAGCGGGTCGGCTTCGTGTCGGCCATGACGTATTCGGAGAACACCTACAACAACGTCGACGGATGGGACACGGTCCTGCTCGCGCCGGTCAAACAGTATGAATCGGCCGATGTGTACGCGGCTGACTTTATGAACCAATATGTTGGCGTGACCGGGCAGGTGTCGCAGGTCAACCAGCCGAGCGGCACGGATCTGCAGACGTTGCAGGCGATGCAGGCCGCCCAGCAGCAGGCCTTCAGCCAGAACGACGATATGTGGAACCAGGCCTGGGCCCAGCAGGGGCAGATGGTGAAGACGCAGGTCACGGTCAGCGGGGCCTACGTCGACATGTCGTTCAGCACGAACGGCGCGACGTACAAGGCGACCGTCATGCCGATCATCATGCGCGCGGCGGGAACGATCACCTATAGCTACAACCCCGGTGGAATACTGCCCACGACCAACGCTTTGTGGGTCGTTCTGGGGGTCACCTATTACCTCGCGGAACAGGGCAAGTTTGACCCGAAGAGCGACCCGGCCCGGCTCTTCATGAGCAACTTGATAATCAATCAACAGTGGACGAACGCGACAAACGCGGTGTCGGCGCAGATCGCGAAGCAAAAGATGGACCAGATAATGCAGAACTGGAAGGCGAACGAGCAGGCGTTGCAGGCGCAGGCGCAGCAGATCAGCCAGTCCAGCCAGCAGGACTACCAATCCACCATCGACGCCCGCAACGGCGCCAACAGCTCCGTGCTGGCGGGCTGGGACAACTCGATAAGCCAGAAGTCGTATTTCGAGGGCAGCGATGGCGCGCCGGTGCTGCTGGACGACACCATGACCTACACGTACAACACCGGTGACGGCAACTTCGTTCAGTCCGACGACGTGATCCCGGGACTGGACCCGGCGAACAACCTCGGCCCCATGCCGCCAGGCGGCTGAGCGATCGGCGGACCACGCGCGCGATCTGTCCCAATGAGTCGCGCGCGACTGGGCTCGTTTGGGGGAAGATGGGTGACATGCCAGCCATCGATGAGCCGTCCGCCGGCGCGAGCGACGATCCAGCGGTCCAGCCCGCGGGCGGGAACCCGGCCGAGGAGAACCCCGGCGACGGCAACCCCGCCGGCCAGGGCGCGGCGCGCGGCGCGCTGGACACGGTGCTGGTGACCGGGCTTTCCGGCGCCGGCCGCAGCACGGCGGCCAAGTGCCTGGAGGACCTGGGCTACTTCGTGGTGGACAATCTTCCCCCCGAGCTGATCGCCACCATGGTCGAGTTGGGCAGCCGCACCCAGGGACAGGTCACCCGGATCGCGGTGGTGATGGATGTGCGCAGCCGGGCCTTCTCGGCCGACCTGCGCGACACCATCATCGATCTGGTCAACCGGGGGCTGCGCCCGCATGTGCTGTTCCTGGAGGCGCGCGACGAGGTGTTGGTGCGCCGGTTCGAGAACATCCGCCGGCCGCATCCGATGCAGGGCGACGGGCGGCTGGTGGATGGCATCGCGGCTGAGCGCCGGTTGCTGGAGGGGTTGCGCGGTGAGGCCGACATCGTGCTGGACACCTCGGATCGGTCGGTGCATGCGCTGCGCCGCGAGCTCGAGTCGGCGTTCGCGACCGGCGGTGATCTGGAGGGGCGCCCGGTGCTGCGCGCCTCGGTGGTCTCGTTCGGGTTCAAGTACGGGTTGCCGGTGGACGCGGACCTGGTGGTGGACGCGCGGTTCCTGCCCAACCCGTTTTGGATCCCGGAGCTTCGCGAGCTGACCGGGCAGACGAGCGAGGTGCGCGACTACGTGCTGGCGCAGGAGGGCGCGGGGGAGTTCGTCGCCCGCTACGGCGAGCTGCTGGAGATCATCGGCGCGGGGTACACCCGGGAGGGCAAGCATTACCTGACGTTGGCGGTGGGGTGCACCGGCGGAAAGCACCGCTCGGTGGTGATCGCCGAGCTGCTCGGCGAGCGGCTGCGTGGGATGGGGATCCGCGCGGCGGTGATCCACCGGGACCTGGGCCGGGAGTGAGGGTAATCCGTGATGGTTGGGAAGGGCACCCGCTCCGGGCGGTCAGGCTTGATCCCTGCGCGTGCGCCCTTCCCAACCGTCCCTGAAGCGGGGATAACGTGAAAGAACAAAACGGACTGAAGGCTGTAGCTTTGGGGGGCGGGCACGGGTTGCGCGCCTCGCTCACCGCGTTGCGCCGGCTCACCGGGGAGCTGACCGCGATCGTGACCGTGGCCGACGACGGTGGCTCCTCGGGGCGGATCCGGCGTGAGCTGAAGGTGCTGCCGCCGGGCGACCTGCGGATGGCGCTGGCGGCGCTGGCCGGTGACGCGCCGGCGCATCAACTGTGGGCCGAGCTGCTGCAGCACCGCTTCGGCGGGACCGGGGTGCTGGCCGGCCACCCGGTGGGCAACCTGGTGCTGACCGGGTTGCTGGAGCGGATGGATGACCCGGTGGCGGCGCTGGCGGAGATCGCGGCGCTGGTGGGCGCGGTCGGGCGGGTGCTGCCGATGAGCCCGGTGCCGCTGGATCTGATCGCCGAGGTGGACCGCTTCGACCCGGACGACCCGGTGCGCACCAGGCGGATCCGTGGCCAGTCGTCGATCGCCGCCACCCCGGGGCGGGTGCGCGAGGTGCAGCTGCTGCCGCCGGGCGCGCCGTCCTGCGCGGCCGCCGTGGACGCGGTGCGCGAGGCGGACCTGGTGGTGCTGGGACCGGGGTCGTGGTTCACCTCGGTCATCCCGCACCTGCTGTTGCATGAGCTCGGCCACGCGCTGACCAGCACCGACGCCACCGTGGTGGTGGCGATCAATCTGGTGCCGCAGGTGGGGGAGACGGACGGCTTCTCCCCGGTGGAGCTGCTGCGGGTGCTCGATCAGCACGCGCGCGCGCAGGGCGGACTGCGCCCGGACGCGATCGTGGCCGACCTGGACGCGGTGTCCGACCCCCGGCCGTTGCTCCGCTACGCCGAAGAGGTTGGCGCGCGCCTGGTGCTGGCCCGGCTCGCCGCCGACGACGACCCGGCGCAGCATGATCCGGCGCGGCTCGCGGCGGCGTACCGTGAAGCGGCGGCCGGCGCTGGCGCGGCGGGCTAATCTTCACCTCGGATAGAAAGGCAGCCCGATGGCGATGACCGCGACCGTCAAGGACGAGCTGAGCCGGGTGCTGGTCCCCCGGCTCAGCTCGCGCCGCTGCGAGGTGGCCACCATGCTGCGCTTCGCCGGGGCGCTGCACCTGATCGCCGGGCACATCGTGGTGGAGGCCGAGTTGGACACCGGGTCGGTGGCCCGTCGGCTGCGTCGCGAGATCGACGAGGTGTTCGGTTACCCCTCGCAGGTGCATGTGATCGCGGCGGGTGGGTTGCGCAAGGGCAGCCGCTACCTGGTGCGGGTGACGCAGGACGGCGAGGGATTGGCGCGCCAGTCCGGGCTGGTGGATCTGCGCGGGCGCCCGGTGCGCGGCCTGCCGCATCAGGTCGTCGCCGGGGGGATCGCTGACGCCGAGGCGGCCTGGCGGGGCGCGTTCCTGGCGCACGGCTCGCTGACCGAGCCGGGCCGGGCGTGCGCGCTGGAGATCACCTGTCCGTCCGCCGAGGCGGCGCTGGCACTGGTGGGAGTGGGGCGTCGGCTGGGGGTGGCGGCGCGGGCCCGCGAGGTGCGCGGCGCGGACCGGGTGGTGGTTCGCGACGGCGAGGTGATCGGGGCGCTGCTGACCCGCATCGGCGCGCATCAGAGCGTGCTCGCCTGGGAGGAGCGGCGGATGCGCCGCGAGGTGCGGGCCACCGCCAACCGGTTGGCCAACTTCGACGACGCCAACCTGCGCCGCTCGGCGCGGGCCGCGGTGGCGGCTGGCGCGCGGGTCGAGCGGGCGATGGAGATTCTGGGCGCGGACGCCCCGGAGCACCTGTTGCAGGCGGGACAGTTGCGCCTGGCGCACAAGCAGGCGTCACTGGAGGAGTTGGGCGCGCTGGCCGACCCGCCGATGACCAAGGACGCGGTGGCCGGGCGGATCCGCCGGTTGTTGGCGATGGCCGACAAACGCGCCGTCGCGCTGGGCGTCCCGGACACCGAGTCCGCGGTCACGCCGGAGATGCTCGGGCCGTAGCGTTCGCGCGCCCGCTCGCCGGCGCGCCCGCCGTCGCCGCGCCGCCGCGCCAGCCGCCGCGCCGTCGGCACCGTGATCGAGCCGCCGCACATCGGACGCGATAGGGTTTGGACGTGGGTCCCCGCGGTCCGCGGGTGTTATTGCCCACATGGACGCAAGGGAGCTTAAGCAGTGACTGTTCGAGTCGGTATCAATGGCTTCGGCCGTATCGGGCGCAATTTCTACCGGGCCGCGCTGGCCTCCGGCGCTGACCTGGAACTGGTGGCCGCCAACGATCTGGGCAACATCAAGACCATGGCGCACCTGTTGAAGTACGACAGCGTCCTGGGTCGGCTGGACCGCCCAGTGCATGTCGAGGGCGACGTCATCCACGTCGGCGACGCGGCGATCAAGATGCTCGCGGAGACCGATCCCGCGGCGCTGCCGTGGAAGGAACTGGGCGTCGACATCGTGATCGAGTCCACCGGTCGGTTCAACAAGGGCGCGGAGGCGCGCAAGCACCTCGCGGGCGGGGCGAAGAAGGTCATCATCTCCGCGCCGGCCACCGACGAGGACATCACCATCGTCATGGGCGTCAACCATGACAAGTACGACCCGGCGAACCACGCCATCATCTCCAACGCCTCCTGCACCACCAACTGCCTGGCCCCGTTGGCCAAGGTGCTGCACGACGAGTGGGGCATCGTGCGCGGTCTGATGACGACCGTCCACGCCTACACCGGCGACCAGAACCTGCTCGACGCGCCGCACAAGGACCTGCGCCGGGCGCGCGCCGCCGCGCTGAGCATCGTGCCCACTTCGACCGGCGCGGCCAAGGCGATCGGCCTGGTGCTGCCGGAGCTGAAGGGCAAGCTGGACGGGTACGCGGTGCGGGTGCCGACGCCCACCGGCTCGGCCACCGACCTGACCGTCACCCTGGCCCGCGCGGCGAGCGTGGACGAGATCAAGGCGGCCTACCGGGCGGCGGCCGAGGGCGCGCTGCGCGGCTACCTGACCTACACCGAGGACCCGATCGTCTCCTGCGATATCGTCACCGACCCGTCGTCGTGCATCTTCGACGCCGGCCTGACCAAGGTCAGCGACACGCTGGTCAAGGTCGTCGGCTGGTACGACAACGAGTGGGGCTACTCCAACCGCATGATCGACCTGGTTGAGCTCGTCGGCGCGTCGTTGTGATGCGGACTGTCGACGATCTGCTCAAGGTAGGGGTGCGCGGCCGACGCGTGCTGGTGCGCTGCGACCTGAACGTGCCGCTCAGCGACGGCCAGGTCAGCGACGACCTGCGCATCCGCGCCTCGCTGCCGGTGCTGACCAAGCTGCTCGACGGCGGCGCGCGGGTGCTCGTGGCCGCGCACCTGGGCCGACCCAAGGGTGAGCCGGACCCGAAGTACTCGCTGCGGCCGGTGGCCAACCGGCTGTCCAAGCTGCTCGGCCGTCCGGTGGAGTTCGCGTTGGACACGGTCGGGGAGAGCGCCCGGTTGCTGGCCGACGGGCTGCCCGACGGCGGCCTGCTGCTGCTGGAGAACGTCCGGTTCAACGCCGGCGAGACGAGTAAGGACGACGCCGAGCGCGAGGCGTTCGCGCGCAGCCTGGCCCAGCTCACCGGCGGCGAGGACGACGGCGGGGCGTACATCGACGACGCCTTCGGCGCGGTGCACCGCAAGCACGCCTCGGTCTACGACGTGGCCACCATGCTGCCGCACTACCTGGGCGACCTGGTCCGCGACGAGGTTCAGGTGCTGCGCCGGCTGACCACCGACACCGAGCGCCCGTACCTGGTGGTGCTCGGCGGCAGCAAGGTCTCCGACAAGCTGGCCGTGATCAACGCGCTGCTGCCGAAGGTGGACAAGCTGCTCGTGGGCGGCGGGATGTGCTACACGTTCCTGGCCGCGCAGGGGCACACCGTCGGCGGCTCGCTGCTGGAAGAGGACCAGATCGAGACCTGCCGCGCGCTGCTGGCGTCCGCGCCGGACAAGATCGTGCTGCCGGTGGACATCGTGGTCGCCCCGGAGATCTCCGCCGAGGCGCCCACCCGCGTGGTGGCCGCCGACGCGATCCCGGCCGATCAGATGGGCCTGGACGTGGGCCCGGCGACGGTGCGCGCGTTCGCGGCCGAGCTGGCCCCGGCGCGCACGGTGTTCTGGAACGGGCCGATGGGCGTGTTCGAGGTCGACCAGTTTTCGGCCGGCACCAAGGGCGTCGCGGAGGCGATCGCGGCCACCTCCGGGCTGACCGTGGTCGGCGGCGGCGACTCGGCGGCGGCGGTGCGCAAGCTCGGTTTGGACGCGCACGCGTTCGGCCACATCTCCACCGGCGGCGGCGCGTCGCTGGAGTACCTGGAGGGCAAGACCCTGCCCGGTCTGGCCGTGCTGGGGGCGCAGTGAGTCCCCAGCCGACCGGCCGCAAGCCGCTGCTGGCCGGCAACTGGAAGATGAACCTCAACCATCTTGAGGCCATCGCCCTGGTGCAGAAGATCGCCTTCAGCCTGACCGCGGCGCAGTTCGCGGCGGTCGACGTGGTGGTGCTGCCGCCGTTCACCGACCTGCGCTCGGTGCAGACGGCGGTGGACGGCGACCAGCTGGCCATGGGCTACGGCGCGCAGGATGTGTCCGCGCACGACGCGGGCGCGTTCACCGGCGAGGTCAGCGGCGCGATGCTGGCCAAGCTCGGCTGCGGCTACGCCGTCGTCGGGCACTCCGAGCGCCGCCAGTACCACGGCGAGGACGACGCGCTGGTCAACGCCAAGGCCAAGGCCGCGCTGCGGCACTCGTTGACGCCGATCGTGTGCGTCGGCGAACCGCTCGCGGTGCGCGAGGCGGGCCAGCACCTGGAGCACACCCTGGCGCAGCTGGACGGCGCGTTCGCCGGGCTGTCGGCCGAGCAGGCCGGCGCGGTGGTCGTCGCCTACGAGCCGGTGTGGGCGATCGGCACCGGCAAGGTGGCCACCCCCGCCGACGCGCAGGAGGTGTGCGGCGCGATCCGCCGCCGGCTCGCCGAGCTGTTCTCGCCGGAACTGGCCGCCGCGACGCGGATCCTCTACGGCGGTTCGGTGAAGGGCTCCAACGCCGCGGAGATCATGGCCGAGGCCGATGTGGACGGAGCATTGGTCGGCGGCGCCAGCCTGGACGGCGCCGACTTCGCCGCGATCTGCGCGGCGGCGATCGGCGGCTAGCCTGGCTGGATTTCCACCCGCCCGACAGGTTCGACTGCCCTGGTTCGTAGCGCCACGCGGCGCCGCGGGCCAGGGCAGTTAAACTGTGTATGACTATCCGACGACGAAGGCCGGCCAGCTGTCATGATTCTCGCGTTGTCCATCGTGCTCATCGTGGTGAGCTTGATCCTGATCGTCCTGATCTTGCTGCACCGCGGCAAGGGCGGCGGGCTGTCCTCGATGTTCGGCGGGTCGTTCTACTCGAACCTGTCCGGCTCCTCGGTGGTGGAGCGGAACCTGGATCGCATCACCATCATCGGTGGTGTGCTGTGGGCGATCTGCATCATCGGGCTGGGCCTGCTGTACAAGAACTCCTAATCTCTTTGGGGCGCCGCACACAAGTCAGATCAGCGCGGTAAGGAGACATCAGCGTGGCGGGTGGCAACGCGATCCGCGGCAGCCGGGTGGGCGCGGGTCCCACCGGTGAGAACGAGCGCGGCGACAGCGCGCCACGACAACTGGTGTCGTTCTTTTGCGCGCATAGGCACGAGGTGCACCTGGCGTTCGCGCTGGACGCGGTGCTGCCGGACACCTGGGACTGCCCGCGGTGCGGCCTGCCGGCGGGTCGGGAGTCGTCGGCCCCGCCGGAGGTGCCGCACGCCGAGCCGTACAAGACCCATTTGGCGTATGTGAAGGAACGGCGCAGCGAAGAGGACGGCGCGGCCATCCTGGAGGAGGCGCTGGCGCGGCTGCGCGCCCGGCGTGGCGGCCGGCCCTGACGGCTGGCGGCAGCGTCGGACGCCTGGCGACGAAGCCTGGTTGCGCGCGCAATGCCATGTCTGGTGACAATGCCCGGCCTGGACATTTGCCGACCCGGCCCTCCGTCTGGCTAGGCAGGTGCGCGGTCCGGCTCGCCGGCGCGGACCGCCACGATCCCGGCCAGCACCACGATGCCGCCGATACCTTGCGTCACGGTCGGCCGCTGGCCGAGCAGCGCCCAAGCGAACAGCACTGCGGCGAGCACCTCGAGCAACCCGACGAATGAGGCGAGCCGGGCACCGAGCCGGCGGGCGGCCCCGATCCCGGCCGTGTAGGCGACCACGGCGGCGACCAGGGAGAGCCCGAGCACCGGTGCCCACCAGGGCACGCGGTGGCCGTTGAAGTCCGCGGCGGCGGTGTTGGCGCGCATCGGCAGCGCGCCGACCAGGCCGGCCGCGGTCAGCGCCACGGCGCTGACCGCCAGGCCGCTCCACGCCATGGCCAACGGTGGCAGCAGCGCGTGCGTGTGCGCGGAGATGACGAAGTAGCAGGCCAGCCCGACGCCGGCGCCCAGGCCCCAGGCGATCCCGGCCGGCGCGACGCGCTGCGCGCCGGTGAGGTTGAGCACCAGCACCAGGCCGACCACGGCGAGCGCGATGCCGACCGCGGTGAGCCGGGTCGGTCGCTGCCCATGCCGCAGCCACATCCAGATGACCACGAACAGCAGGCCGGAGTACTCCAGCAGCAGCGCGATACCCACCGTCACGTGCTCGACGGCGTTGAAGTAGCAGACCTGAGGCGCGGCGATGGCGAGCAGGCCGTACCCACCGATCGCCGGCAGGCCGGCCCGCGCGAGTCGCCAGCGGCCCCGCATCTGCCGGATCGCGGGCGGGGTGAGCACGAGCGCGGCGATGCCGATCCGGGCCATCACGGCGGCCCCCGGCGACCAGCCGCCGGCCTCCAACGCCTCGGCGAGTGAGCCGGAGGTGCCGAAAGTGACGGCGGACAGCACGCCCAGCGCCACGCCCGCGCCGCGAGCCTGCACTGTTGCCTCCCGCTGCCCCTAGCGCCGTGGAATTGCGACCGGCTGCCATGATCGCACGCCGCGTGTACGAGGGCCGTCCGGCATCAGCCGCGTGGTGCCACCGTCGTGGAGCGGATCGCATGGTCGGAGGGTTCACGGGCCGCCGCAGCGGTTCCCGCCTTGATCAAGAGGCGTTTCGGCCAAGAGAGTTGGCTCACACGCGTTTTGATCACTGTTGTTGGGGGCTGCGGGCAGGGCGGCCGCAGGCAGGGCGCGGCTGGGTCTGCTCGGCGGGGTTTGACGTGGTGGGCCCGGGCTGATAAACTCGAACAAACGTTCGAATACCCGGGGGGTGGGGCCGTGACCGGCCAGACAGCGCCAGCGGAGGCGGGCTGGTCGACGCGCCGGCTCGCTGCCCCGCATTCCTCGCCCGGCCCTGACGCGTTTGCGGGCACGGACGCCGTGGTCGGCACGCACGCCGTGGCCGGCTGCTGCGGTCTGACGGGCCTTGACGGTCTGACGGGCCCGGAGGCGCTGGCGGGTTCCGACCCGCTGGCAGGTGCCGACGCCCTCGCCGGTCAGATCGCCTTGCTGACGCGGGCGCTTGGCGGCGCGCCGGTGCCGTCGGGGCGCGCGGGGATGATCGACCAGATCCGGGCGCTGGAGGTGCTGGCGTGCGCGGCGCGGGCGCGCCAGACCAGGCTGACGGCCGAGTTCGACAAGGCGGAGCGGGCCGCTCAGGGCGAAGCCGGGGTCCCGGCGGAGCGCCTGGGCCGGGGGGTTGGCGAGCAGGTCGCGCTGGCCCGGCGAATGTCGCCGTTCCAGGGGCGGCGACGCCTGTCGCTGGCCCGAATCGCGCACGAGCTGCCGCACGCGATGGCTGCCTTCGACGCCGGCCTGGTGAGCGAGCGGCGGATGAGCCTGCTGGCGCGGGAGACAGCGTGCCTGTCGCTGGCTGACCGGCTGGCGGTGGACGCGGCGCTGGCCGCTGACCCGGCGGGGTTCTCGGGCCTGTCGGATCGGGCGGTGGTCGGCGAGGCGGTCAAGTTGGCGTCCCGGTTGGATCCAGGGGCGCTGGTCAAGCGGCGGCGGCGGGCGGAATCGGAGCGGTGTGTGACGTTGCGGCCGGCCCCGGACACGATGACCTACTTGACGGCGCTGCTGCCGGTGGCGCAAGGAGTCGCGGCACATGTCGCGCTGGGCGTGTGCGCCGATCGGCTGCGGGCGCAGGGCGACCTGCGGTCCCGAGGCCAGGTGATGGCCGACCTGCTCGTCGAACGCATCACCCAACGCGCCACCAGCGGGAACGCGACCACCGGAGCGGGTACAACTGCTCGCGCGGCCGATCGCCGGTTCGACCCGACCAGCTGGCACGGCTGGGGCCCGCCCAACCCGGCCGACAGCGCGCCCGGACCGGACAACCAGCCGCGAGACGACCGACGAGCCACGCGCGCCGCGCGAACCCCGAAACCCGCCGACCCCAAAGAGCCGACCCACACTCCGGGCGGTTGCGACGCCCGAGGCCCAGACCGCGCCCATGACACCGACCGCGCGCACGGCGCCGACGGCGCCGACGGCGGCACCGGCAACTGCGGCGATACCGGCAACCGCGATACCGGCGATGACGCTTTCGGACACAGCGGTGCCGGCGCCAGCGCTCGCGGTGCCAGCGCTCGCGGCGACGACAGGGAACAGGCTTGGCGTGAGGGCAGCGG
>Ga0123357_10007175_pt1 | contig 13721 bp, 16 predicted proteins | sample TergutEmb28metaG_FD_89873 | JGI IMG/M metagenome (GOLD analysis project Ga0123357, IMG submission 89873) | Embiratermes neotenicus P4 segment gut microbial communities from Petit-Saut dam, French Guiana - Emb289 P4 | ecosystem: Host-associated > Arthropoda: Insects > Digestive system > Gut ... | reverse complement strand
AGCGGCGAAAGCCGAGGCGGCTCCTGCGGCGGACGCGAAGCCGGAAGCGCGGCTCGCTGCGGGAATGGGCATCGAGGTGCTGATGCCGCAGATGGGCGAGTCCATCACCGAAGGCACGCTGACCAAGTGGCTGAAGAAAGTTGGCGACTCGGTTCAGCGCGACGAGCCGATCTTCGAGATATCGACTGACAAGGTTGATGCTGAAATTCCCTCGCCTGCCGCCGGTGTTCTTACGGAGATCAAAGTTTCTGAGGGCCAGACAGTTACGGTCAATTCGGTGGTTGCGATCATCGGCGGAACAAGCGGAACATCTGGCACGGCTGCGAAGGTCGTGGCTGCTCCGGCTGCTGCGCCAGCACCTGCTGCGGCTCCGACGGTTCCGGCAACTCCGGCCGCTGCCTCTGTTTTGCAGGCGCGCACATCGCCACTGGTTCGCAAGATTGCCAAGGAAAATAACGTCGATCTCAGCAAGGTGCGAGGCACAGGATCAGCAGGCCGCATCACGCGGGACGACATCCTCGGCTACCTGGGAGGCGCAAAGGCCGCGCCCGCTGCGGCTCCGGCTGCTGTGGCCGCGCCGCTGCCCGGCGAGGTTGTGCCCATGACCAAGATGCGCTCCATCATCGCCGAGCGCATGGTCGAGTCCAAGCGCATCAGCCCACATGTCTACACCGTCATCAAGGTCGATATGACGCGCATCGTGCGCCTGCGCGAGCGCGAGAAGTCGAAGTACGAGCAGCGCAACGGCGTCAAACTGACCTACATGCCGTTTATCACGCGCGCGGCCATCGTCACGCTGTGCAAGTATCCGATTGTGAACGCCGTGGTTGAGGGCAGCTCGATCCGCTACAACAGGAACATCAACATCGGCATCGCCGTGGCGCTGGACTGGGGACTGATCGTTCCGGTCATCAAGCAGGCCGAGGAGAAGAATTTTCTGGGCACGGCTCGCGCCATCGCCGACGTGGCCGAGCGCGCCCGCGCCAAGAAGCTCTCCCCCGACGAGGTATCGGGAGGCACGTTTACGCTGACCAACTCGGGCGTCTTCGGCGACCTGTTCGGGCTGCCGATTATCAATCAGCCGCAGAGCGCCATCCTCGGCATCGGCGGGTTGAACAAAGAGGCTGCGGTCATCACCGACAAGGACGGCAATGATTCCATCGCCATCCGCTCGATGGAGCACTTCTCGCTGGCCTTCGATCACCGTATCGTCGATGGAGCCGACGCTGGCAAGTTCATGGCCGACTTCAAGGCCTATCTGGAGAACTGGTCCGAAGAGATCGGATGACGGCTGCCTCAGTTGCTAATCTGGGTGCCTATTCATGGTCGCCGCGGCGACTTTTATCGTGGCATGAGTGGGATCGGCGCAGGTATGGATTAGTTCGATCCCACTCATGCGCGATGATGCCGCGCATGAGTGGGGCACCCAAAACTTGAACTACACCTGCCGCGCGTTTCTGAGAAACGCGGAGAGCTTCTCCGGACTCTTGCGCCCCGGTGCGGCCTCGACTCCGCTGGCGGCATCGATACCCCAGGGCGAGAGCGTCCGGATTGCCTCGGCTACGTTCTCCGGACGGAGACCTCCGGCAACGATCAGCTTCAGCTTGCCGTAATCGGCGGAGAAGACTTTGCGTGCCGCCTCCCAGTCGAAGGAGACTCCGGTTCCGCCGGGCACGGCGCCAACTCGTGAATCCACCAGCACGCAATCGATGATGCCCACCTCTGCGATACCGTGAAGCTGCTCGCTCACTGCGGCGGCAGTGTTGCGGCCTGGTTCCATCACCCAGTGAATGGCCTGAATCAACCGCACGCCCGCGCCCAGGCGAGACCGCAACCGTTCGGGAAGACTTGCCGCATCCGCGTAACCTCCATGGAGTTGCACTGCCGTCAGCCCCACTTGTTCAACGGTCTGGACGATCTCATCTTCGCTGTGGCCAAGGAAGACTCCAACGCGCTCGATGGAGCCGGGCAGATGGGGCGTGATGCGGGCTGCCTGCTCCGCAGTTACGCGGCGCGGACTGGGAGCAAAGACGAAGCCCACGGCATCGGCGCCCAGGTTCGCCGCTAACTGAGCGTCCTCAAGCGTGGTGTTGGCGCAGATCTTGATCCACATAGAACGGTCCAGGCTAAATGTTAGAGCATTTTGATCGCTGCCGTAGAGTTGAGTGCCTCTTACCTGGTGAAGAGGTTGAGGTCGATGGCGTCGCCCATCGCCTTATAGCCTGCGTCGCTGGGGTGGAGATGGTCGCCGCTATCGTTTGCCGGAGAGAGCGCCTCCGGGCGGGCCGGGTCGCGGGTGGCCTTGTCGAAGTCGATGAAGCCGTCCAGCACGCTGGTGGTGCGAATCCATTGATTGATGGCCTGGCGCATCTGCTCGCCTGACGGCGAAGCATATTCCGCGCCAGCGTACGGAATCAGAGTAGCTCCGTAAATCCTGATGCCATGGGTGTGCGCGCAGATGGCAAGCTGAGTGATGGCCGCGATCAGCTCGTCGGCGGTCACCTTGTCGCGCGGGTCCGTTGCCGATTTGGACAGGCCGATGTCGTTAATGCCTTCCAGCAGGATGACGTATCTCACGCCGGCTTGCGCCAGCACGTCGCGGTTGAACCGCGCCAGCGCGTTGGCTCCATAGTCGTCATAAAAGCCGTCGCGCAGGATGCGATTGCCACCAATGGCTTCGTTGATGACGCCGAGATGAGCCGTCTTCTTGCCGGCTTGCAGGCGGCGCGCCAGCTCGTCGGGCCAGCGGGCGTTGGCGTTCTGCGTGCTGTTGGCCCCGTCGGTGATACTGTCGCCGAAGGCGGCGATGGCGGCGGCCTTGCCGTCGGCGAGCACGTCTACTCCCCTGAGAAACAGCCATGAGGCAATGGCCTCGGCGTTGGCGAGCGTCTTTTCACCGACGGCGTTGCCCGGGGCCTGGTAGCTGGTCTGGATGGCGAAGGTATGCCGCGTGACCTGGCGCATCGGCTGCGCCGGAACGAAGAGGCTGACGGCGAGATCGGCAGAGGCGGGCAGCTTCAGGCTGATGGGGTCGCTGATCACGCGCGCTCCCGGCGGAAGGGTGATCGAAGGGTGTCCGCTGAAGGTGATTGCGGCTGCGGTGGCCGGATCGATGCTGCTGCCGCCAGTGCTGAGCGCCGCCGTAGCCGCGCCGATGGTCAGCGGATCGAGGCCCAGCTCGTTCGTGAGGATGATGCGCGCGGTCGAGCCGCCCAGCGAGAGGTGAACAATCTGGCGAAAGGTGGTGTCGGCAGCTCCAAACTTTCCGTCGGCGTTCTTGACGCCGACCGGAGCAGCAGCCCAGGTGCCGACCCAGTGGCTGTTGAGAGCGGCTGAGGCCGAGGCCATCGGGAGAAAGGCACAGGCCAGCAACAATAGACCCAGTGTTCTGCTGCGGAGATTCATTGGCTCCCTCGCGTGAATCGAAGTGATGCTGTTATGGTAGCGTGACGGCGGCGGCGATCCGGGAAAATTCTGCGTAAGTGAAATTCTGTCCAGTCAGAACTGCGCAGAGGAAAGAAAGGGATGACGCTGAGGCGGCAATAGGGTTATCCTGCTATCCATGACAACAGAAGCAGCAGCAAATTGTTCGGTAAGTAAAGCGCCCTACGGCAAGATGCCCGACGGCACGCCGGTTGAAATCTACACCCTGAAGAGCGATGCCGTCGAGGCTCGCATTACGACCTACGGTGCGAGGATCGTCTCCATCCGGACGGCTGACCGCAACGGCAAAGTGGACAACGTGGTGCTGGGATGCAGCTCGCTGGCTGAATACCTGGAGGAGACCTGCTACCTCGGCGCCATTGCCGGACGCTACGCCAACCGCATCGCAAAGGCACAGTTTTCCATCGACGGCGAGACCTTCCAGCTCCCAAAGAATGACGGCGAGAACTCGCTGCATGGCGGCATCATTGGCTTCAGCCACCTGGTGTGGACGGCGCGCGAGGTTCCGGGCGGCGTTGAGATGTCGCTGGTCAGCAAGGACGGCGATCAGGGCTATCCGGGCACGCTGACAGTGCAGGTGCGCTACACGCTCAGCGGCAGTGCTCTGCGCATCGACTACACCTCAACCACGGACAAGCCGACGGTGGTCAACCTGACCAACCATGCCTACTTCAATCTTGGCGGCGCGGGCTCGGGAACCATCCTCGACGAAGAGGTGACGATCCTGGCCGACAAGTACACGCCCATAGGCGAGGGGCTGATCCCCACCGGAGAGCAGGCTCCGGTCGAAGGCACTCCGATGGACTTTCGCCAGGCGACGGCGGTCGGCAAGCGCATCGGCGACGACTTCGATCAGTTGAAGCTCGGCAGCGGCTACGACCATAACTACGTTCTGCACGGAGAGAACGGCGAGGACAAGGTGGGAGCATACGTCCATAACTATGTTCTGCGCGGAAAGAACGGCGAGGAGAAGGTGGCGGCCATCGTCCGCGATCCCCGCACCGGGCGCGTGCTGACGGTGACGACCACCGAACCCGGCATGCAGTTCTACACCGGCTACTACCTGCCGGAGAAGAACGCTGGCCTGGCCCTGGAGACGCAGCACTACCCCAACTCGCCGAACCAGCCGTCGTTCCCGTCGACTATGCTGCGGCCCGGCGAGACCCGGCAGAGCACCACGACGTTTACCTTCACCACAGATAAGTAGCGCTGCAGTTGTAAATCCGGATGGTTTGAGTAATTTGGGTGCCCCACTCATGATGCGGTCTTATCGCGGCATGGGTGGGGTTCCGCGTTTGAGCCCTACGGCATCTTAGTCATGGGCGCAGATGAACAAGATCATGCAGTCGGCGGACGCCGCCATGGCGGATATCGCAAGCGGATCGACGGTGATGCTGGGCGGCTTCGGGCTGTGCGGCATTCCGGAGAACCTGATCGCAGCGCTGGTGCGGCGCGGAGTCACCGGCCTGCACACCATCTCCAACAACATGGGCGTGGACGGATTCGGCATGGGGCTGATGCTCGAAGCCGGCCTGATCGCCTCGCACACCGGCTCCTATGTGGGCGAAAACCGCCTGCTCGAACAGAAGGTGCTCGGCGGCGAACTGAGACTCAACCTAATCCCGCAGGGAACACTGGCCGAACGGATTCGCGCAGCCGGAGCGGGGATTCCGGCCTTCTACAGTCCGGCAGGAGTGGGCACGGTTGTGGCCGAGGGCAAAGAAACCCGCCAGTTCGGCAACCGCACATACGTGCTGGAGACGGCTCTCAGCGCGGACTTCGCGCTGGTGAAGGCGTGGCGGGCCGACCGGCTGGGAAACCTCGTCTATCGCAAGACGGCGCGAAACTTCAATCCGGCCATGGCGACGGCAGCAAAGATCACCATCGCCGAGGTAGAAGAGCTGGCCGAGCCCGGCGAGCTGGACCCGGATCAAATCGTGACGCCAGGAATCTATGTAGACCGCGTGGTCGTGGGTGAGAGCTACCGTAAACCGATCGAAGCGGAGTACCTAAAAATGCATAATCGGCCATAACCGTTCGGGTGCCCCATCCTTCGCGTCTTTGCGAAGGGTGGGAATGCATATCGTTCAACTCGCCACTGTGCTGGCCGGGAAGCATGCCTGATTGAGCTTCATACTTTCCCACCCTTCGTCCGCCAGGAAGACATGGGATGCCCTGTAACGGCTCTGGCGGACGAAGGATGGGGCACCCGAGAGGTTATGGCTAGCCACAAAGGGAGGCGCGGCATGAGAACGCATGAATTGCGGGTAAGCGGGAAAGAACTTATCGCCCGGCGAATCGCGCGCGAGCTGCACGACGGTTTCTATGTCAATCTCGGCATCGGGCTGCCGACGATGATTACGGCGTTTCTGCCTGCTGGAATGGATGTGATCTTCCAGTCAGAGAACGGGATGCTCGGCGTCGGTCCGCCTCCGCCCGACGAGCTGGCCGACCCCGACCTCGTCAACGCAGGCAAGCAGGTGGTATCGGAGATGCCTGGCTGCTCGTACTTCGCGAGCGACCAGTCGTTCGCCATGATTCGCGGCGGACACATGGATATGAGCGTGCTCGGCGCTATGCAGGTCGACGAGCAGGGAAGCCTGGCCAACTGGACGATTCCCGGCAGGATGGTCAAGGGCATGGGCGGAGCCATGGACCTGGTCGCGGGCGCGCGGCGGGTCATCGTCGCCATGGAGCACCAGACCAAAGACGGCGAATCGCGCATTCTGAAGCGATGCACGTTGCCGCTCACCGGCGTCAGGGTGGTTCACGACATCGTAACCGAGTTGGGCTGGATTCGCGTCACCCCCGAAGGCCTGGTGCTGGTCGAGATCGCCGAGGGCCTCGAAGCGGACGAAGTGCAAAGGCGCACCGAGGCAAGACTGATCGTCTCGCCCGAACTGAAGCTGATGGCAGCTTAGTGTGTGTCAACACTGCTTGACATGCACCTCATACCCTTGTCATTCCGGAGCGAAGCGACGGAATGACAAGGGAAAGGGGGGACGACAAAGGGAGAGGTTTGTGTGAACAGGCCTTTGTACTCCCATCCAAAGAACAAAAATAAATATGACAAACATACTTGACACGCAGCCCATATCAAGCATACTTTACATATCAGGATGTTGTACGGAGGAAACATGAAAGATGTTGGTACACGTGAAAGCTGTTGGAAAGGCTATTGGGGACCGCCAGTGCGCAGGCTAATACGTGAAGTATCAGTAGCGATTGCTGTTTACGTGCTCTCGGTTGTGGCAGCGATGTTGTGGATAAAATTTGGTCATCCTGCCGCGCCATGGAGATACGTGATTGCTGTGCTGCCTGTACTGACGGTGCCGCTCATGGTGTCGGCTAATCTGCACTATTTCCGCAGTATGGACGAGATGCAGCAGAAGATATATGTAGACAGCTTTGTCTATACCGTAATTGGCACTTTGATGCTGACGACGGCTTACGGTTTGATGGAAGCTGTCGGGTTGCCACGGCTGAGCGGGATATGGGTGTGGCCGGTAATGTCAGCCTTATGGACTGCCGGGATGTTTGTGTCGTATGCGAGGTACAAGTGAAGAACCGGCTGCGTGAGCTCAGAGCGGAGCGGATCTGGTCGCAGGCGGAGCTGGCCCAGCATTTGCATGTGTCGCGGCAGACGGTCAACGCCGTTGAGACCGGCAAGTACGATCCCAGCCTGCCGCTGGCGTTCTCCATTGCCAGAGTCTTCGAGTTGAAGATCGAAGACATCTTCGACGATAGCGACAGGGATGGAAATTCCGCAGACCCGCTCGGATTCAATTCCGAGGCTCGAAGTAGATTTTGTGATTAAGCGGATCGTAGGTGACGATCATCTTCTCCAGCAGTCCGTTTCCGATCTCGCCATCGGCGGCGCGTTGCAGTCCGAGCCGCCGCACAAGCCGCAAAAAGGCGTTCGCGCCGGAGATCGATCCGGGCCGTCCGATCACGATGCTGCTGTTTGTAAACGAAGAATTTCCGGCGGCTCCGGTCAGGGTAATCCGCTTTGGCTGCACCACGTCGGATTGATAGTCTCCGTTGACGCCCCGCCCCATCTGTATATTGCTGCTCGGCGAGATCGGATCCAGGCCCGCAACCTGTCTGAACTTCGGACGGAGAAAGATGAAGTTATTGTTTCCCGTGTCGAGTCTCAACATGGCTTTGGCGCGGCGGCCATTGGTGAAGTCGATATTCGTAAGAACAACGGCGCCGCGATGAGACCATCTGCTATCCAGGGCAACCGCATTGGCGCCGACGAGAGAAGGACATCGGCCCGGATCGGTGATCGTCATCGTCCGGCGCTGGTAATCGAGGCGTACGCACCACCTCTCGAAGATGTCCCACCCGAACATGCCGTCTATTCTCGTGCCCGAAAACGGAAAGAATAACTTCATGTTCATCACGTTGATCTTTCCGTTGTAGACCTCGCTGCCGCCGCTGCGAAGCCGGATGGAAGCTCGCTTGAATTCCATCGTTTTAGGCTTGGAACCATAGCCTTCAAAGGAGATGCAGCGATGCCACAGGCAGCGAATCCGGCTGATCGAACGCGGCGGCAGAGGCGCGACCCCGAGCTTCTGGCCGGCCACGTCGGAGACGACAGACCTGTCGGTTCCGGTATCCAGAAAGAGGTGAAGCTCACCGGCCTGATCGCTGGTCAGATCAAGGTAGACGTGGCTGTCGACGTATCGTATCGGAATCTCCAGAGACGAGCGATCCTGCGCGGACAGCGGCGCGCCTCCGCACAGACAGAAGAACAACGCAACAAGGACAAGATATCTCACTGCAAACTAGCCTATCAGCAGGCGGGCCTCCTGTTGGAGGCGGCTCCGGCGCGCCTCCGCATATTTGAGGCAGGATACGGCGGCGGGTAAGTTAAGATGATTCTATGGACTGGAAGAGCAAGCGTATACGGGCCGTGCTGGAAGCCGCGCTCGTGGAGGACAACGCCGCGCGCGACATCACCACGGCGCTCACCATCGACCCCAGGATGCGCGCCACCGGAACCGTCATGGCGCGACAGAACTGCGTCGTCGCCGGACTGGGCTCGATCCCGGTGTTTCTGGACATCTTCGCCAGGATGAGTCCGGTTCCGCTGGGCCGCTTCGAGGTGGTGAGCCATCCTGAAATCTTCGACGGCGTGAAGGTCAAGACCGGCCAGCCGTTGGCCGTCATACGCCACAAGGCCTGCGCCATCCTGTCCTGTGAGCGCGTGATTCTGAATCTGATGCAGCGCATGTGCGGCGTCGCAACCATGACCCGCGAGTTCGTGGTCGCGGTGAAGGGAACAAAAGCGAAGATTCTCGACACGCGCAAGACCATTCCCGGCCTGCGCGCGCTCGATAAGTATGCCGTGAGTTGCGGCGGCGGCACCAATCACAGGTTCGATCTCGGCGACGGCATCCTGATTAAGAACAACCACATCACGCTGGGCGGTGGGCTTCCGGCGGTGCTCGAAAAGGCCATTGAAGGCCGCCGGTCCAGGCTCCTGGTTCAGGTCGAGGTGCGCTCCGAGGCGGAGCTCGAACAGGCCATTCAAGGCGGAGCGGAATCGATTCTGCTCGACAACATGACTCCGGCGCAGGCGAAGAGGGCCGTCAAGCAGATTCGCGCGGCGTTGCCAGAGGCTCCCATTGAGGCCTCCGGCGGAATCACCCTCAAGAACGTGCGCGACTACGCGCTGGCGGGCGTGGACTATATCTCCATCGGCGCGCTGACGCACTCGGCCCCGGCGGCCAACCTCAACATGCGCATCACCGCCGATATCTCCTGAACTCTTGCGAGCCTGCGCGTGAACATCTTTGACAGAGAAGCCGTTGAAGCAGGAATCGTCAACACGCAGTTCGCGGGGCGCGTCGCGCACTTTGCTTCTGTCAGTTCGACGAACCTGACGGCGATGGAAGCGGCCCAGGCCGGGGCGCGAGTCGGCGTGTGGGTCGCCGACGAGCAAACCGCCGGACGCGGACGCGGCGGACATGGATGGCACTCCTCTGTCGGCGAGGGACTCTACGCAAGCGTGCTGATTACGCCCGCGTTGCCGATTACCACTGCGCTATGGATCTCGCTTGCGACCGGACTGGCAACAAAAGCTGCTATCCGCGAGGTTACGGCTCTCGATGCTGATATCCGCTGGCCAAATGATCTCCTCATTCACAGCCGCAAGTGCGGGGGCATCCTGGTTGAGACTGCCGTCTCTCCGGCTGAAGCCGAAAGACCTGCCATGCTGCGCTACGCTGTAATCGGCATAGGTATTAACATCAGTCAGACCGGGTTTCCGGCGGAGATTGTCTCGCTGGCAACTTCGCTGAAGTTGGAATGTAACAGCACTGGTAACAATATCCGGCGCGAGGCACTGCTGGTTGCTTTGTTGCGGCAACTAGACTTGGAGATCGAGCAGCTTGTCCGCGACTGGCATGAGACCTATAGCGGGCAGCGGCTGTTCGAGCGGTTCGCCGCCGGTTCAAGCTGGGTGAAGGGCAAGCGTGTCAGCGTAGATGAGTGCGGTGGATTTACTGGCGTGACGGCAGGGCTGGACGAACGCGGCTTCCTGCTGGTTGACGCTGACGATGGCGCAAGACGGACAGTGCTTTCAGGCGGCGTGCGTGAGCTGTAGCTTTTTGAAACGAGGTGGCGATGTTACTGGCAATTGATATCGGCAACACGAACGCCGTGCTTGGTCTGTACCAACTCGGCAGCACGGACCCGGCGCCCGAGGCCGTTGCAAGCTGGCGCATCACCACGCCGCGCGAGGAGACCGCCGACGAGTTCGGCATCATGCTGAACAACCTGTTCGCGCTGCGCGGGCTGAAGCTGAATGCAGTGACGGCGGTGGCCATTGCCTCGGTCGTGCCGCCGCTCAACTACATGCTGCGGCGCGCCTCGGAGACGTACCTCGCCACCAGGCCCATGTTCATTGAGCCGGGCACAAAGACCGGATTGACGATGCGTGTCGATAATCCAACCGACGTGGGCGCGGACCGGATCGTCAACTGCGTGGCCGCGCTCGCGCAGTACGGAGGCCCGGCGATTGTCGTGGACATGGGCACGGCGACGACCTTTGATGTGGTCTCGAAGCAGGGCGAGTTTCTGGGCGGAGCCATCGCGCCGGGGTTGGAGATCTCAGCCAACGCCCTGTTCGCGCGGGCCGCGCGGCTGCCCAGGGTGGATATCCGCAGGCCGGCGAGGGTGATCGGCACCAACACGGTCGATCACATGCAGATCGGCCTGTACTACGGCTACATCGGGCTGGTGGACGGAATCCTCGAACACATGATCGCCGAGCTGGGGCCGGAGACGAAAACGGTAGCCACGGGTGGGCTGGCAAAGCTGATCGCGGGAGGCTCGAAGTACATCGCCAAGGTCGATGAGATGCTTACGCTCAACGGGTTGCGCCTACTCTACGAGCGCAATAGACCATGATGGATAAAGGAAAAATGAGTGCTCAATTGGCAAGGAATCTGCTGATGACATGACTCGCTCCGGATCCTCGAATCAGGTTTGGTGACGACACAAGAGCAGGATCGCTGCAATGACGGAGCCCATTCCATGCATATAAAACAAAGCTGTATTTGGCAAGAGAATCTTTTAGGTATTTATTGAGATTGGACTGCGCTCCGTCCTTTGTTTCCTCAACAAAGAAGCGCTCAAAATCACCGGTTGACAAGCCAAGTCGCTCAAAGGCGCTTTGAAAGCTACCCATTGATGTATGCCGGATACAGAGTGCCCGCTGATTTTCCAGAAGTGACTGAAGACAAGTCGCTAAGTTAACACCTAGAGACTCATCTGCAATTGGGACGTTTCCGTTTCTCGAACATAATAGTTGAAGCTTCAAGCGAAGTTCTGCATTCTCATAACTTAACGAGTTAATCTCATCGAGATACATCTTTTCCTGAGCACTCTCCTCGTCGCGAAGCTCCTTGTTAAATTCGTAATCCTCCCATAACAGCTTCATTTTTGCTGCATTTTGTTTAATTCTTTCTTGATCAGATTGATGCAAACCAGAGACTTCCGATGTAGTAAGGCTCATGAGTTCCTGGAAAATTATCGATCGAATCATTTCGCTCTGAATTTTTTGTGCAGTTGCACTTTTAAGTACATTCCGCTTTACGCAGTGAAAAAGTTTGGTGCTAAAAACAGGATCATCAATTCCAACGCGAGAACATGATATCTCCAACGATTTCTGTAGTTTGGATGGACTAAACTCTTCTTCTTTGGTGCCACCAGAACGTTGTTTCTTCTGAACAATGATTGTTTGTTGGAATGTTTTACTTAATTCGTTTGCCACATAGTTGACCGCCGCTATTTCATCTCTAACAACATAGTCAACAAGTTCTTTAAGTACTGGACTATTTAAGCAATTGCGATCGATCAAAACTACAGGGATACCAAGTTTTTGAGCCTTGACTATTCCGACAACGGTGCCAATGGATTCCTTCCACATATTTGCTATAACGATGTCTGCTTCTTCTATGTCCACTGCGACGGCTAACACTCCTTTTCGAGCGGTATCCGCCGTTGGATCAAGTGTTGCGAATCCAGCCTTTTGGAGTGCGTGTTTAACTTCTTTTCGCCATTTTACCTGTTGGTCAGAATTGCAGCCGGTCATGGGACCCGCTAAGTACACCTTTAGACGCTTCGACATTAGACACCTCAAGTTTCCGAATCAGTCTCAATAGCTCCACATGGATGAAGTGAGGGTATCACCAAGAGACTCACACCTCAATGCGCAGAAGTTCCGTTTGACACGGGCCTGTAACCTCGGCCCTTCCCAGATAGGCCATCATGTTGATCTCGTTGCGGACGCTGAATTCACCGGAAAAGTAGAGTTCCGGCTCAACGGAAAAGCAGGTGTGAGGCAGTATCAGCCGGTGTCGTGTCTACCAACGAGACTGAAGATGCGATAGACAAGCGGGTCGCGGTTGTGGTGGTCGCAGAAGAGCCAGCTATCAAGCCGGTTCTCAACCAATGCAGCCTGAATTGCGGCAAAATTCATGGCGTCTTCATCTCAGTACTGAATTTGATAGGTCGAGGGATAAAACAGAGTGCCGTCCTTCCTCACGTAACCCATGAAGAGCCGCTTGTCGCCGTTCACTGTGACCCCGATGATGATGGTGCTGCCGAAGGTTCCGTCACCGGCAGTCTTGGAGACATCGACGCGGTGTGACCGGATCGGCCCGCCCGCCGGACTCTCCGCAGTCCAGTCCTCGGTAAAGCGCGCGAGCGAGTAGTCATACTTCTGCGGATGCTGTTTCCAGTTCTTGTCGTTCCAATAGATGGCGTAGGCGCGCTCGAAGTCCTTCGACTCCAGCGCCTGGAAGAACTTGTCCACGCGGCGCTCGACCGGCAGATTGCTGAAGAACCAGCCATGACCCTTGATGAATCCGCCCATACCGACAAGGATCGCCAGCACGATCAGGACACCGGCTCCGATGAGCAATCCTACCTTTCGCCGTTCCTTGCGCTCGTTATACTCCGGAGCATTCAGCAGAGTCATGGTTCCTCCCGCGTGGTTTCAGAATGTCGCTCATCAACATTAAACACCATCTTTTGCTTGTCATCCCGGAGCGCACACTATGACTCAGCCCATGGAAATGCGCCTCTGTTCACCTCAAACTCGCTTCCCGAGGGCAGCAGGTAGACCGAAACCACGTCGAACCGCACCGGAATTCTGTCGCGCGCCTGCCCGGGAAAGCCGCGCAGATAGGCCCGTGCCATCCTGCGCAGCATGATCTGCTTGTCCTCGTCGATAGCGGCTTCGGCGCTTACGATGCCGCGCGAGCCGCGCGTCTTCACCTCGACGAAGCAGAGCCAGCCGCCGTCCCAGGCGACGAGGTCGATGTCTCCGCGCAGCCTGGGAGTCTTCCATCGCCGCGCCACGACGGTGTATCCGAGACCGCGCAGATGAAACAGGGCTTCGCGCTCACCGCGAAGTCCTGTCCGCAGGTGAGCGGCGTCGCGCTGGCCGCGTCCCAGCCGCGCAGACAGCCAGTCGAGCCGCCTCAGAACACCTGCTTGCAGATGGGTCCATCTCATGAATGCATCATAATCGGTTGCAGTCCATGTCGTTCAAAAAACGGCGGGTTTGAGCGAGAACAAAAAGCAGGACTATACTTAATCGCAGGGCAGACGGAGAGGTTCCGTCTGCTGCGAGTGAGGTGCGTCTTCAGCCATTGCCTGAACGACAATTCGCTCGACGATGTTGCGCTAGGCGCTCCACCCGGCGATCTTCACGCGGGGCCACCTGGCAGAGTGGATTTGTGCCAGGCGTGGCGAGCGGT